>Ga0116164_10003117_pt1 | contig 11462 bp, 8 predicted proteins | sample AD_UKC109_MetaG_FD_89888 | JGI IMG/M metagenome (GOLD analysis project Ga0116164, IMG submission 89888) | Active sludge microbial communities of municipal wastewater-treating anaerobic digesters from Hong Kong - AD_UKC109_MetaG | ecosystem: Engineered > Bioreactor > Anaerobic > Digestate... | reverse complement strand
CTGCGCGTCAAAGGGCGCGGCTTGCTGGGAGGAGCACGTTTCCACCAGCTTCAGCATGCGCTGGACCGATGTGTCCAGCGCCGTTTCCGGCAGCGAGCCGCTCCGTACGCCGCTGACGATAGCCTTGCGGTTGTGCCGCACGCCGCCGGGCATATCCAGATCACACCCGGCGGGAATATCCTGCAGCCGGTCCAGCGTGCCGCCCCAGTCGGTCATCACGACGCCGTCAAAGCCCCATTCGCCGCGCAGAAGATCGGACATCAGCGCATGGTTCTGGACGCACGGAACGCCGTTGATGCGGTTGTAGGAGCTCATGACCGTATAGGGACGCGCTTCCCTGACGATGCGCTCGAAAGCGCGCAGGTAGATTTCCCGAAGCGCGCGCTCGTCGATGACGCTGTCGCCGTAGAAGCGGTAATTCTCGTTGGAGTTGGCGGCGAAGTGCTTCACGCAGCAGCCCACGCCGAGCGCCTGCGCCCCCTGCACAAACGCAGCGCCCATCACGCCGCTTACAAGGGGATCTTCGGAATAGTATTCGAAGTTCCGGCCGCACAGGGGACTGCGCTTGATGTTCACGCCGGGTGCCAGCAGCACGTTAACCTCCGAGGCCAGGCATTCCTCCGCGATGGCTTTGCCGATGCGCCGGGCGTTTTCGGGGTTCCAGCCGCAGGCAACCATGCTCGCGGTCGGGAAGGCGGAGGAATGCTCGTTATCCGAGAGGGCAAAGGCGCCCTTGGCGCGGCGGACCCTGCGCAGGCCGTGCGGGCCGTCCGTAATGAACAGGCCCGGAATGCCCAGCCGCTCGATGGGATGGGTCTCCCAGGAACGGACGCCTTCCAGCAGAGCCGCCTTTTCTTCCGGAGTCATGAAGCGAAGCTGCTCCGACGGACGATTCATAGAATTGCCTCCGTATATCGCTGTATTTTCAGCCATATGCTATCATACGCGCATGGAAAAGCATTGCAAATAACGCATAAATATTGTACAATACTCATACTATGTTGGATATATTGTGCCATTTATCGTCAGTTTTTGACATGACCATCCGGGAATACCGCCGGGGCGTTCTGGCGGAGACGGCTGGGCCCTGCCATACGCCGGATCTGATTGCGCCCTATGTGAGCGCCATCCTCTCTGTTGGCAGCGATGTGGCGCAGATGAGCACGCGGACGCTGCACTGCTACGGCGCCGTACGCACAAAGGACGGCAATACGTTTGTGGCGGGTCCCGTGGCGCGCATGAAGCCCGACGAGAGCGAATTCAAGGAAATCTGTCTGGAAATGAACATCGCCGCGGACGCGCAGCCCGGCCTGCGGCGGTATCTGAACACACTGCCGGTGATGCCGCTGCACCGGTTTGCGCAGGTGCTGTGCATTATCAACAACGCCGTGAACGGCACGGACGTCAGCCCCGAAACGGTGATGATCGGCCAGTGGCCGGAGATTCCGCAGCCGGAGGAAGCGGGCGCCGATCCGCCAAACCTTTCGCAGCAGAATTATCTTTCGGAAAAGCGCCTGATGCTGCTGATCACGCGCGGCGACACGCGCACGCTGAAGGAATATATGATGCACACCACCTTCCGGCAGGACTACCGAATCGCCGACGACAGCCTGCGCAACATCCGCAATATCCTGATCGTGAGCGCAACGCTGGCGACGCGCGCCGCGATCGAAGGCGGACTGGAGCCCGAGCGGGCGTTCAGCCTGAGCGATATGTACATCCGGATGGTGGAGACCCTTTCCTCACCGCGGAGAATCTATGATCTGATGGTGCAGATGATGCTGGATTTTGCGGAGCGCGTGGGAGCGGGCTTTACGCCGGAGACAGCCTCCCCGGCGGCGGCGGCCAGCCTGCGCTACATCCGCCGCAACATCAGCCGTCCGCTCACCGTGAAAGATGTTGCGGAGCACATGCACATCAGCAGCGGGTATCTGGCGGCAATCTTTCAAAAGGAGATCGGCATGACGGTTTCGCAGGCGATCGCCAGGGTGCGCGTGGACGAAGCGAAGCGCCTGCTGAAGCAAACGGATAAGCCGCTTGCGGATATCGCGGCGTACCTCAGCTTTTCCTCGCAGAGCCATTTTCAAAACGTGTTCCGGCGCTGGGAGGGCATAACGCCGGGCCGGTACCGGTCGGCGGAGCGGCGCGGCGGGCAGTAAGGAGCCGGCATTTGAAGGACGGTTTTGAGATAACCAACGTTATACTCGATGCCTGACAAGCTGACACTTGCTGACTACCGTTTTGACTACCGTTATGCAATGGGTAGTGCGTATGGTTTATCCGTTTCGCAAATAAATTCAACAAAAAAACCGCCTGAAACCTTATATTACAGGCGGTTTTCGTTGGTACACCATCTCGGACTCGAACCGAGGACACCCTGATTAAGAGTCAGGTGCTCTAGCCAACTGAGCTAATGGTGCGCGTTGCGTTTCGAAAATGACGCAAAAATTATTATACGCGTTTTCGGAAGTTTGTCAACCGGTTTTATGCGATACATATGTGATAAATAAGGCAATGTAAGATAAATTGTACTGCGCTCAGGCATCCGTGAACGTGCTGTGAACAGAGGGGAAACGCCTTGCGCATCGCGGGAGGATCATGTATAATGAGGATGAAACGAATGGTTACGTTGCGGTAATCAAAATCGAACAGATTTTAAGGAGGCGTTACCATTGATTCAGGTGATTGCCGGCAGAAAAGGATCAGGGAAGACAAAGCGCATCATCGACATGGCCAATAAGGCCAGCCAGGATTCCAAGCATGATATCGTATTCATCGACGACGACAACCGGTACATGTTTGATCTCCGTCACGAGGTGCGCTTTATGAATGCCTCGGATTACGACCTGGCCAACGATCAGATGTTCATCGGCTTTTTAACCGGCGTCGTGGCGCAGAATTTCGACGTGGGTCTGATCCTGATCGATGCGTTCAAGAAGTTGATTTTACTGGACTTGAATGAAACGGAACCGTTTTTCCAGCGGCTGGAGAGCATCAGCGAGAAGCATCACGTGGATTTCGTGCTGTCGATCAGCGAAGCGCCGGCCGATTTGCCCGCCTTTATTCAAAAATTCGTGATATAATACGGATAAAGTCACGAGCGGAAGCTTCAGGGCTTCCGCTCCTTCTTCATTCTTATGCGGCAGATATGCCGCGCCGATGTACGGGAGTGAGCCGATGTCTTTTTATTCTACGCGCGGCGGCGCATGCGTTACGGCGTCGCAGGCTATTCTGTGGGGACTTGCCAAGGACGGCGGGCTGTATGTGCCCTCCATGTTTCCCCAGCTCAGCAAGGAACAGGTGTTCAGCTTCTGCGATATCAGCTACCAAAAGACCGCCGAGCGCATTCTGCGCGGTTTTCTGGAGGATTATTCCATTCCTGAAATCCATGATGCGGTGCAGGCGGCTTATTCGTCCGAGAATTTCGACGATCCGGCAATCGTTCCGCTCAAGCAGCTGGACAACCGCGTTCATGTGATGGAGCTGTTCCACGGACCGACGCTGGCTTTCAAGGATATCGCGCTGAAGCTGCTGCCGTATCTGGTGCGGCTGGCGGCGCAAAAGAACGAGGAGCGGCGCGAAATCAGCATTATGGTCGCCACCAGCGGCGATACGGGCAAGGCCGCGCTGGAGGGCTTCCGGGACGTTGAGGGGACCAGCTGCACGGTGTTCTACCCGTTCGAGGGCGTCAGCGATATGCAGCGGCTGCAGATGGTGACCACCGAGGGAAGCAACACCCACGTGATCGGCGTGAAGGGTAATTTCGACGACGCGCAGACGGGCGTGAAAAAGCTGTTTTCCAGCCCCGAATTCCATGAACAGATGAACGCGATGGGCAAGCTGCCCACGTCGGCTAACTCCATCAATTTCGGGCGGCTGGTGCCGCAGGTTGTGTATTATTTCACCACGTATGCGCAGCTGGTTTGCCATGGCAAAATCCGCATGGGGCAGCCGCTGAACTTTGTGGTGCCCACGGGCAACTTCGGCGATATTCTGGCGGGATATTACGCCAAGCGCATGGGACTGCCGGTCGGCAGGCTGATCTGCGCCTCCAACCGCAACAACGTACTCAGCGATTTCTTTTCCGACGGCGTGTACTATACGCACCGGACGTTTTTCAAAACCATGTCGCCCAGCATGGATATCCTGATTTCCTCCAACCTCGAACGTCTGCTGTACGAAAGCGCCGGGCGCGACGCCAAAGTCGTGAGCGCGTGGATGCAGTCGCTGAGGGAAAGCGGCAGCTATTCCATCGGCGCGCAGCGGCTCAATGCGCTGCAGCAGGAGTTTTCCGCGGGCTTTGCGGACGACCTGGCGACATCGGAGGAGATCAGGCGTGTCTACGAGCACTTCGGTTATCTGATGGATCCGCATACGGCGGTGGCAAGCCGCGTGCAGCGGGAATACCACGCGCAGACGGGGGACTTTTCCCATACGGTCGTCCTGGCGACGGCAAATCCGTACAAATTTGCCGCGGATGTGCTGGCCGCACTGAAAGGCAGACAGGCCGTGGAGGGCTTGGATGCGTTTGCCTGCGCGGAGAAGCTGCAGGAGGTCACCGGCGTGCCGATTCCCAAACAGATTAAGGCGCTGAAAACCATGCAGGTACGGCATCAGACGGTTTGTGAAATTGACGAAATGCGGGAAACAATGATCAAAGAACTAAGCAAATAAGCAGACGTTACTCCGCCTGCGTCCAGATCTGATGCGCGCCCTCGGTGATTGCCGGGGGCATTTCTTCGCCCTCCTTGAGAGTATAGCCCAAGTGATAGAAGAAGTTTACCGAACCGCTGGTTACGATGAACGGATCGGACGCCGCCAGATTGCCGTCGCCGGATACGAGGCAGCTGGAGATGATCCTGAGCTCCGGAACCGATTGCGTGATGGCAAGCTCGGGATACGCGACGGCCTCCAGCGTGTACTCGCCGGGATAGACACTGGAAAATTCATAGAATCCCCATTCGTTGGAGGTGGTGGTGTACACGATGGCTCCGTCCTGCAAAAGGTTCACGGTTACGCCGTTTATCATCGGCTCGTCGCCGTCGATCAGCCCGTTGCCGTTTTCATCCAGCCATGCCTGGCTGCCGACCTTCGCGGGCACGGTGAGCAGCACAAGGTTCGAAAGCTGATCCTTCGCCATCTCCAGCGTGATGGGATCGCTGGTGCCGAACTCGTCGCTGATCTGGCTGATAATGCTGTTCCCGGCGGCCACGGCGGGATTGTTGGGCCGGATGAACACCAGATCGTCGGGGCGGATGACCTCGATTACATAATTGCCCGGCCAGAGGCCATCGAAGCGGTACGCGCCCTCAGCATCGGTGAGAGCAGTCTGGAGCAGCTGCGGGCTGCCTTCCATGTACAGCATCACTTCCGCGCTCTCGACGGGCGTCGTGTGGTCCGTCCGGTCCACCTCCACGGTTCCGCCGAGGCTGGTGGTGCACTGGAGCGCGCCGGTAACGCCGGTAAAATTGTCGCCGGCGTGGATTTCAATCCCGCTTTGCGCCATCGTCCGGCCATCCTGTACAAAGGTGCCCACACCGGGTACCGGTGTGGAATCATCCGGCAGGGTGAAGGAAACGGTATAGGTGGACGGGCGCACGTTGTAGAACACCGCCGTGCCGTCCGCACCCGCGCGCGCGGTCATCACATAGGTCTGGTGAATTTCGTCGTACAGCGCGAATTCCAGATCGCTGAGCATGCTTTCGCCCGCGTCCTGCTTGCCGTTGCGGTTTTCATCCAGCCAAACGGAGGCCTGCAGGGTTGCGGGGACGACGGCGCCGATCGCGTTGTCCGCACGGTTTAGAAGCGTCTGGAACGAAAGCAGGGACGAATAGGCATTGGCGGCATCCAGCGTGATGCTGCTTGCCAGAATATCGCTGGAGAAAATCAGATCGTCCGGAAGCTGGATGGACAGGATATAATCGTCCGGCCGGAGGCCGGTGACGGAGAACAGACCGTTTTCGTCCGTCGCCGCCGTTGCGTCGCTTTGCTGGCCGTCCCGCGGCGACAGTGAAACGGTGACGCCCCGGAGCGTCGGTTCGCCGTCGTCCAGAACGCCGTTGGCGTTGGTGTCGGTAAAAGCGTACCCTTCGAACGTGCCCAGCTTCACCGCGCCTACAAGCGGCCGCGTATAGCTCTTGCCCGCCTTGACGGTTACCTCCGTCACGGCGTTTTCCAGCCCCTGGTTTTCCAGCGTGTTGCCGCCGTTGACGACCTTCGCCATTTCGGCGTGCTCGGGCAGCAGGTAATACAGCGTATAGGTGGTGGGAACGACGCCGCTGAAATAATACGAGCCGTCTGCACCTACGGTCTGTGTGATGTCGATTTCCCCGTCCTCGGATAAAAGCCGTACCTGGCCGTCCGTGAAGCCCGATTCGAGCTCGTCCATCAGCCCGTTGTCGTTCGCGTCGTAGAAAAACACGCCGCCCAGCGTGGCCGATTGCACAAATCCCGCGTTGAGATCGGTGATCGTTTCGCTCATCACAAAAGTGAACGGCTCCGTTTCCCCGTAGGTGTCCGCCTGTGCGAGCACCGCGTCGTTGCCGCCCTCCTCGGCGGGGCGGTATTTGGTGAAGGTGTAGCCGTCCTTGCGCAGGAAGCGCACGGTGTACTCGCCGGGCATCACGTCGCTGAATGCGTAGGTTCCTTTATTGCCGGACTGTGTCTGCGCGGCTACCGCGCCGTCGCTGCCGATCAGCTGCACGGTCACGTAGCTCAGCTTTTTATCGGATTTATCCATCACGCCGGAATAATCCCGGTCCACAAACACCGTGCCGGAAATCTTCCCGCCGAGCGCGACGCCGACGTAATATTCATATACGATCGAGTTTTCCGCGTCGATGGAGGCGATGGAATTCTCGCGCCGCCCCTCGCGCGCCTCGAACAGGTTGGAGGTGTACCCGGGCGTTGCCGGCACATACGAAAAGGTGCTGCCGTCGTCGGGCAGCACGGCGCGCAGGCGGTAGTTGCCCGTGCGGACGGTGTCGAAATAGAACGTACCGGTCTCGTCGGTTACCGTTTTGCCCATCGAGCGGTCGCTGGCGTTGCGGACCACTTCCATGGTCACGCCTGCGTAGGGCGGTTCGCCCTCGTCGTAATTGCCGTTGTAATTGAGATCCAGAAAAACGAGGCCCTGAATGATGGCGCTGTCCACAAGCCCGACGTTGATATCCGTCTGCGGCTCTGCGGCACGCACGACGAACGAACGTGTGACATCAAGGTCCTCGCCGGTCAGCACCGAGCGCAGGTCGCCCTCCTTGCGGTAGCGCGCCAGCAGCATGCCCTGCGGAATATCTACGCTGAAGGTATAGGAATCGTTAGCCAGACCATCAAAAAGAAAAGCGCCCGTCTCATCGCTGAGCGTGGTCAGGGTTTCGCCCGTATCCGATCGCTTCAGGTTGAGGGTTACGCCGGTCACACCGGGCTCGGTTTCATCCATCAGCCCGTCGTTGTTGAGATCATTCCAGACGCGGCCGGAGAAAACTCCCATCGCTTCGGCCGCCGCGGCGCAGAGAACGCAGGTCAGAAGAAGGAGCAGCAAGCTCCATGCAATGGCTCTGAATCCGAAAAAAGCCTTGCGCTTGCCGGCTTTCCTGTTTCGCATTCGATTTCCTCCGAACGTAAGGTTTCGTTATTCCGCGGCGTATGCGATAATACCCAGCAAACCTCGCCCCGTATGGATGGCGAGCACGGGGCTGACGGGCGCGATCATGTTGCTGGCGATGTTAAGCACCTGCTTGAGCCTGTCCAGCAGATTTTGCGCGTCCTCCTGCGCCTGTCCGTGCACCACGGACAGATGGATCTGGGTTTTCCCGAAGCGCTTGACGGCTTCCTGAATCATCTGTTCCACCGCGGCCTTGTAGCCGCGCGCCTTGGCAAGCGTCTCGTAGATGCCGTCGTCGTTGACGAAGACGATGGGCTTGATCTGCAGGAGGTTGCCCATCACGCCTTCCACCAGGCCGATGCGGCCGCCCTTGCGCAGGTATTCCAGCGTGCGGATCACAAACATGCCAAGCTGCGTGCTGCGGACCTTCTGCGCCGCCAGCACGGCGGTATCGGGATCGGCGCCATCTTCCAGCGCCATGGCGGCTGCAAGCACCATAAAGCCCAGACCCGTGGAAAGGGTCTTGGAATCCACCACGCGGATATTCAGGCGGTCCCGGTATTCCCCGGACAGGATACGGATCATGTTCCAGGTGCCGCTGAGGCCCGAGGAGATGCAGATGTGGATTACGTCGGTATAGCCGTTTTCAATCAGATCGGCGTACAGGCTGTGAAGCTCCTCAGGCAGCGGGAGGCTGGTTTTGGGAAGCTCGTTATCCATGATGCCGTAAATCTGGTCCGGATCCAGATCGATGCGGTCCCGGTATTCTGCGTTCTGGCAAATGATACGCAGCGGGATCATGCGGATATGATATCGCTTCAGCTGCTCGTCGGTGAGGTCGCAAGCGGAGTCTGTAATGAGCGCCGTTTTGGTCTCCGTCTCCAAATCAAGTTCATCCTTCCGGTCCCGCACGGGACGTTGATAATCAGTTCATTATACCATAAGAACCTTTGCGAAATGCGGACAAGTGTAAATATACTGTAAATAACCGCGGACGGCAGCGGCGGCACGATCCCTATTTACAGGGCCGGCCGGCTATGATACATTGATGGTAATCAAGGACAGGGAGGATTGCATATGGACGTTTTGCACGCGATTCAAAGCCGCAGAAGCATCCGGCGATTCAAAGCGGATCCTCTTGCGCAGGAGAGCATCGAAGCCATACTGGACGCAGCGCGCCTGGCGCCGTCCGGGAAAAACAGGCAGCCCTGGCGGTTCGTAGTCGTACGGGGGGACGAACGGGAGAAAATGTCCGTCTGCCTGCAGGAGGGGCTGCGGCATTCCAAAGAAAAAGGGTATCCGACCGGCAGCGCGGAAAACACGTTCCGCATCATGCGGGAAGCGCCTGTGACGGTTTTTATTTTCTCACCCAGCGATACCGCGCCCTGGGAAGAGCAGTCGATCGGGGAGAGGATCGGCAGAATCGTCGATATCCAGTCCATCGGCGGCGCGATTGAGAACATGCTGCTGCGCGCGCAGGAGCTGGGCATCGGTTCGTTATGGATTTGCGATACGTTCAGCGCGTATGTGGAGCTGTGCGCATGGCTGGGACGCGATTCCCTGCTGGTTGCCGCGGTATCCCTCGGATATCCGGACGAAGCGCCCGCGGCGCGGCCGCGGCTGCCGCGGAATGATCTGGTGGAATGGCGCGGGTAATCAAAAGCCCGTTTAGCAGGGGAAGGGGAGGCTTTTCATGAGCATTCTGAAGGCGTCGATTCTGGGATTGGTGCAGGGGTTGGCGGAGTTCCTGCCGATTTCCTCCAGCGGGCATCTGAACCTGCTGGAGATTCTGCTGCAGGTGGATATCGAGCGGCAGCTGCTGTTCAATATCCTGCTGCACGTCGGCACCCTGGCGGCCGTGCTCGCCGTCTTCTGGCGGGAGTGGGTGCATATGGTTGCGCACCCGATCAAGGATCGAACGCTTTTGCTGCTTGTGATCGCTTCCCTGCCCGCGCTGGCGGCCAAGGTGCTGCTGGGCGACCAGCTGGACGCGCTGAGCACCGGCAACGCGCTGCTGGGCGTCAGCTTTCTGTTTACAGGCCTATTACTCACGCTGACACAATGGATTTCCCAGCGGAAGCAAAGGGCGGACAGGGAGCAGACGCAGGTCGGCGCCCTGCATGCGCTGATTATGGGCTGTCTGCAGGCCGTGGGGATGCTGCCGGGCGTCAGCCGCAGCGGCTCAACGATTTTCGGCGGCGTGGCTTCCGGTCTGGATCGGAAAACCGCCGCGAAGTTCAGCTTTCTGATGAGCATGCCCGCCATCCTCGCCAGCTTCCTAAGCGAGGGGTACGACGCGTACAAGGGCGGCCAGCTGTTTCAGACGGGCGATCTGGCGGCGGTGCTGATCGGCATGGTCGTCGCGGCGGTCAGCGGCTATTTCGCCATCCGCTTCTTCCTGCGCATCATCACCAAGGTATCGCTGAACTGGTTTGCGCTGTATGTGGTTTTGCTGGGCATTGCCGTGATCGTGATGCAGGCGATGGGGATCATCGCCGTCATATAAAACCGTTCAGGTATCGTGATAAATTCCCATGCCGTATAACTCCTGTTCGGGAGGCACATGGATCAGCACGGCCCTGCGCGGGCCGTAGAATACGTACATGCTGCCGGCGGCCGCCGCGTGCGCGCCCGCGCCGAGCGCGGTTTTCATATCCTCCGCGCCGCCCGCGCCGCCGCAGGCGATCAGCGGGATGGAGACCGCTTCGGCGACGCTCTGGATCAGCTTCAGGTCGTAGCCCTGCATGCCGCCGTCGCGGTCGATGCTGTTGAGTAAAATTTCGCCAGCGCCAAGCTGCTCCGCGCGTTTGGCAAGCTCCACCGGCGTGCCGTCCACAAGGTCCGTGCCGTCGTTGCAATAACAGCGGATACGGCGCAGCATATCCTGCTTCACGTCGATGGAGGCGATAACGCTCTGCGCGCCGAACGTTTTGGATATCTCGGTCAGCAGCGCCGGTGTGCGCTGCCACGCGGTGTTTAAAATCACCTTTTCAAACCCGATGTGGAAAAGCCTGCGCGCCTGCTCCAGCGTAGTGATGCCACCGCCGTAGCTTAGCGGCATGAAGGCCTCGGTGGCGATCTCGGACAGCAGTTCAAAATCGGGACCCCTGCCGTTTTTGCTTGCCTCGATATCCTGAATGCAAAGCTCGTCCACGCATTTTTCACTGAAGATTTTCACGGCGTTGATCGGGTCGCCCAGGTAGGTCGGGTCCTTGAACTTTTTCGTTTTCACCAGATTGCCGTCCGAAAGCAGAAGGCAGGGGATCAGGCGCGGGCGGCTGTACATATCAGCATACCTCCGCGAAGTTTTTGAGTAACGCCATCCCGAACCGGTGGCTCTTTTCGGGGTGGAATTGCGTGCCCCACACGTTGCCGTGGCGTACCGCGGCCGCAAAGGAATATCCGTAATCGCACAGCATCAGCGCGTCGTGAGCGTCTTCACACTGCGCGTGGTAGCTGTGCACAAAATAGTAGCGCTGCTTTTCCGTGACGCCCTTCACCAGCGGATCGTCCGGATCCGTGATTTCAACGTAGTTCCAGCCCATGTGCGGCACCTTGAACTGCGCGGGATCGAGCCGGAACCGGATGTTTTCAAACGGGATATAGGAAAGGCCGGGAAGGCTGCCCTCCTCGCTGGACTTGCCCAGCATCTGCATGCCCAGACAGATCCCCAGCAGCGGCTTGCCGCTTTGCACGGCCTCGTCAAGCGCCTGCCGCATGCCGCTCCGATCCAGCAGCTCCATGCCGGTATCAAACGCGCCGACGCCCGGCAGAATGAGCTTATCGCAGGCCGCCAGCGCCTTGGGCGTCTCAATGATTTCGCTTGCCGCGCCCGCCTTTTTCAGCATGTTGCGGATGG
>Ga0116164_10003116_pt1 | contig 11462 bp, 9 predicted proteins | sample AD_UKC109_MetaG_FD_89888 | JGI IMG/M metagenome (GOLD analysis project Ga0116164, IMG submission 89888) | Active sludge microbial communities of municipal wastewater-treating anaerobic digesters from Hong Kong - AD_UKC109_MetaG | ecosystem: Engineered > Bioreactor > Anaerobic > Digestate... | reverse complement strand
GCTTTCTTCTCGGTCATATCTAGGGTGTCTTGTGCTTTGATGGGAAGAGGTTCATCAATCAAACCAAGCAGATAATCCGCAGAAATATCGAGCATTCTAGCAGCGCCAGCAACTACCTCGCCTTTCGGGGTAGTTCCCTTTTTTGCGAACGCAGAAATATTTGCTTTTGTACAACCCAACTGTTCCGCTGCGGTTTGGCTCATCGGAGAAATGTCTCTTTCCTGACAGCACTTTGCATATCGATCAAAAAAAGTCATAGACGTCCTTTCTTGCTACTAAAATAGTTAAAATAATTTGACTAATTCTATTGACAAGTATAATGAGATGTACTATACTGTGTCAGTAGTTAAAAGAATTTTACTCGCCGGCGTCATTACTGTGTCATTTTAGAGGCTTAATACTCAGTCATTTCGCCCTAAAATGAGACTCGACTTCAATGTAAGCTCTCTATTGAAGAAGTAAGATAACAAACAGATTTCATTCACTCGGGAACGAGGCCTAATTCTGCACCGAAATGCGATCAAAAGACAGTGCCTCAAATGTTGAAGGCACTATTCGCGCATGCAAATACACTTTATATCATAGCACAAGGGTTAAATCTATTCAACTCATGACGAAGGGATACTGCCGATGATTTGTCCTGAAAATGGTAACCAAATCTACAGCAAGTTTTCAGCTATCAAGGTGAAGCCAATCGACTGGCTTTGGTATCCATACATCCCATATGGCAAGCTGACCTTGCTGCAAGGTGATCCCGGTGAAGGCAAGTCCACATTTATGATTTATGTAATAGCAGCAATAACAACGGGGAAACCCTTTCCTGATGGATTTTCCGTCACACAGCCACAGACAGTGGTATATCAATGTACAGAGGACAACCTTGAGGACACGATCAAACCCAGACTGATTTCAGCAGGGGCAGACTGCGATAAGGTGATTTATATTCATGACGAAAACCATGATCTGACTATCGATGATGAACGTATTGAACGTACGATTCATGAAACCGGAGCGAGGTTGTTCATTCTGGACCCCATCCAATCCTTTTTGACACAAGACGGAGACTTCCAAAATGCTATCCGTATGCGTGCTCTCTTGGGAAAACTATGTCATACCGCCGCACAGTATTCCTGCGCAATCGTACTCATTGGACATATGAACAAAGGAAACGGCGGCAAAAAACTGTATCGCAGTCTTGGCAGTATTGATATCGCGGCGATTGCCAGAAGTGTTCTGATGATTGAACGTGATGACATCAATAGCGATATTCGCTACATGTATCCGATCAAATCAAGCTTAGCGCTTGAGGGACCTGCCATAGGGTTTACCTTTGATAAAGAGATCGGCTTTCAATGGATTGGTCTGGTTTCATCCAATGACGATTTTGATGACCAAGAGAACAGTTCGAAAGGCGGCAAGCTGTCAAGAGCAGGCGAATTCCTGGAAGGGTTACTGTCCAGAGGTGATTTACAGAGCTCTGCTATTATTTCACTTTTGTCTGAAAAGGGATTCTCGGAAAGAACGATTTACACAGCAAAAAAGATTCTACATGTAAAATCCTACAGAAAAGCGAATGCCTGGTATTGGTCATTAGCGGATAGAGCCGGGAGTGACATATTGGATAGTAAAAAGCGGTGTCTGTATGAATGAAATCTGCCGTGTTGCGGGGTATGTAAAACTCGCGAAGTTATGGGAGCGCAGCAGTGAAACAGCAAGAGCTTACCATCGCAGTCATTATACCAATAAATATGCTCAGGATGCCAGGTATCAGCTTGTTGATGTGTACATCGATATTACCGGCCAGAAGAAGATTCGGAACAGACCTGAAATGCTGCGTCTGATACATGATTGCATGCGAGGGGAAATCGATTGTATTGCTGCACAGACACGAGGATATCTTGCCGCTAACATGCAGGAATTTTGTTATTTGATCAAGTTCCTTTTTGATCTGAACAGAAACATTCAGATCATGACGGAAGACGTAGAATTCCACATTAATACAGCGGTGAACCAAGATCATCAGAGAGAAGCACTGATTCAAATGGCAAACAGCTATATCAAACTCAAACCTGCCGATTATGCCTTATGGCGTTCGGACATAGAAAAGGCCATTTATGGGGAAACAAGTAAATCACTGAAGGATGGAACAAGAACATGAAGAACGATGAAGACCTCAGAAATCCCGAAAAAGAAAACGTAAATACTGAACAGGAAACGTTATGCAAAATGCAAGCCGAGGAGCGAGATCTCTCTACGCAGGTACCGATTCCGACATCACTGTCTAGCCGAACGAAGATTAATACACGTGAAAGTATCAATAATGATATCCGTCACAGAGTACGAAACGCTAAAGCATCCGAGAATGCAATTTTTATACCAGCTAAACCCAATCCTACTATTGCAGATTTAAGCAATAAAGCGGTTGCCGTATATGCCCGTGTCAGCACCAAAAGTACGGAACAGGTTTCTTCAATTGAAAACCAGACAAAATATTATACGGAGAAAATCAATCAATCCCCGCATTGGGAAATGCAGGAAATATACAGTGAGAGTAAGTCAGGCACATCTATCAAGAAGCGCACTGAATTTCAGCGCATGCTTAGAGACGCAAAAGACATGAAAATGGATCTGATACTTTGTGCCAGTGTGTCACGTTTTGCGCGCAATGTGGCGGATTGCATAGAGCAGGTTCGTTTGCTAAAAACCATGAATCCACTCCATCCAATAGGTGTATTTTTTGAAACGGAAAACCTCTACACACTGGATCCCGATAGTAATCAGCGTTTGTCAATACATGCAATGCTGGCAGGCTGGGAATCTGCTACCAGAAGTGGACGAATGATTATTTCATATAATCAGCGTATATGTACAGGCCAGTACCCAGTCCTGGATCTGCTCGGTTATCGCCATACGATCGACGGAAAACTCATTATACAGCAAGATGAAGCACGTACTGTACGCTATATATTTCTGGCGTTTATCTGTGGCTATTCCTACCAACAGATTGCAGATGTTTTAACCCAAAAAGAAAGAAAAACCTTAAACGGACGAACTGATTGGAACACCGGGATGGTTCGAAACATCATGTGGAATGAGCGTCGTTGGGGCGATCTTCATGCCCGAAAGACAGTCGTCATTGATTATGCAGAACATATTGTTGTCAAGAATGATAATATACGAGACGCTGCGTTTGTTCCTAACCATCATGAAGGCATTGTCACGCCACAAATCGCCAGAGCCGCACATCTTGTAGCTGCAAGCGGTAAAAGTCTCAAGAACGGGATTCCGCAAATGCGCGTTATAGATAAAGGAAGACTAAAAGGCTTTATAAGCATCTGTCCTTTTTGGAGCGGTGTGGATGATGAAGCGTTCCAGGAGGTTTCACGGAGCGTTTATAACGCGGAAGAATATGATTTGGTTGGGCAAGAGGCCAATATACTATCTGGTAATGCGCACAGCAATGTGGAGTATATGCAATTTTCACAATATGAGGTGCCATACGGCGTCTTCTTTATCACCAGGAATACGCCGACACTTACGATATCTCCGAAAAGTATTTGTTTTAACAGCGCCAGTCACAACAAACTCAAGCATAGTCAATATGTTGAAATCTTGTACCACCCGATCCTAAAAACAATAGCCATCCGAGCCTGTGATATCAATCATCCGAATGCTATTCTTTGGGAATCCAATGGAAAAGCAATCATGACGCTGCATACAAATGCATTCACCGATGCAATCTACGAGAGGACAACCTGGAATAGGAACTATAGGTTTCGTTTTAGAGGTATCCCAAGAGAACGTCTTAATTCTATGATCATTTTTTTCTTCTTGGATGAACCACAGATTCTACTAGGGAAAAGAGCCCGACAGCGTCATTGTGATGAGCTTAGTACGCAAACAAAGCATATCTCATATACAGAAGGTACCAGTGATACGGATCGATTGAAAAAAGGTGAACTAGTTTACGCATATCCGGATGCATGGGATCAGAAAAGGATGGGTAGAATCTACCCATTACACAGGAGGCGTGATCAACTGATAAACACGATTTCCCAGGAAGATATAGCAGAAACAGGAATAGAAGTTGAAAACCCACTGATCGGATCAATACCAAGTCAAACTGAAGTCAAGGAAGAATTGGATCAACTGCTACTGTCCATGTAGAGCTATTGATCCATATGGAAGGAGTGTCAAACTCGTGGAAGATAATCATCTCTTGAAACAACAAGCGTCTGTTGAAAAACAAGGGCAAGCTTATTCTGCTGAAGAGCAGGATCTGATTCACCAATTGATACAAGCACGAAAAGAGAAGGAATCAGTTCTGGAGTTCGAGGATTTAGCCGGTTATGAACTTCCGCCTAGAACCCAGTTTTCTATGGTTAAAAAGCCTGCCGTGAGTATTAAATATGGTTTCATGATATTTAATATGGCATGCATCAGACTTTTTGAAGATATTAAGCATGTGCTTCTGCTTGTACATCAGTCAAAGCAAAGACTCGGGATCGTGCCATGCATTGAGGAAGAAAGCGGATCCGTTGAGTGGGCACGTTTGACAAAGGGGAAATGGGTGAATAAGGATGTGACTTCGGTGGATTTTATTGAAAACCTATTTAAGCTAATGGACTGGGATCGTAATTGCCGTTATAAAGTGCTTGGGCGTGTTGCGAATTCCCCCAGAGGCCTTATGTTGCTTTTTGACATGCCAGAAGCTATCATGTTTACACGTCAACTTACAGAGTTTGTTGATAAGCAAACCGGAGAAGTGAAAAAACGGCGTATTAAATACTATCCGGATAACTACAAAGATTGTATCGGTCGCTTATACAGCGATTATGCTGCTACCCAGCAATTGAACCTATTTGAGAATTTCGAAGGGTATACAGGAAAAACATATGCGGACGCTCCCAGTACCCCCGATTCTGATACCGTTGCGCCATCAACACAATTTGTGCAGCCTTTTATTGATAGTAAGGGGGAATCAGAATGACTATTGTTGCAGCAGGCGTATCTACCAAAGCGGCCTCGCTTACTTTGTCTTTTCAAGGTAAGCACAATAGCATTTCCGTAGGGAAAGACGTTGTACGTGTACTTGGTGTGCCTTCTTATGTATGCATTCGTATAAGTGAGAAAAAAGATTCTATTGCGATTATGCCATGTGAACCCGCCGATTTTATGTCCTTTCGTGTGCCTGATAAATTACTATCGGATCATCATTGTGTTTTTCGCATTCACAGCAAAGAATTTGTTCATGGAATATTGGCCCGGCAAGGTATTGACTTAGACAATTCGTTTGTTGTCACGGGTAATTTATGCCAGAAAAACAATGTAGTAATGTTTCATTTGAATAATGAAAATGCAGGTATATAGCGATTTTTGACGATAGGTCATTCATGGATCTATGAGTAGCAGTCTATACGTTGATGTGATACTTGCAATTGTAGGGGGGTTCAAATTCAACGATTTGCCATAAAGGGGGTGCATTTTATCAAATCATAGTACCTTTGCCATAACCGTTACCATCTATTGATAAAGTAAGATTTATCGGTAGATGGTTTTCTGTTTGGTGACGAAAGCCTTGAATTATAAGGGATTGGTGAGTTATGAGTGGATATGTATTGATGTTATTTTGGGATTTAAGAACTTATTTATTCACCAAAAATACTTGAGAGTTGAAATTCTGCACCCAATCGTTGAACTGACATCGTTGAATTTGAACCCACCTGGGCATACATTCAACGATTTGAAGATAATAATAATCGCTCCTCTAGGTATCAGATCTATTTTAGGTTGAATAATTATTTCAAAATTACTGGCACGCACACCGGTTCACAGCGAAAAAGGATCGTTTCAGGCGGTAAACTGTGTATACCGTAAATTGCTGCCGTATACTCTGACTATGAATAGGCGTAGCCCGGCTCGGGTAGGGTACCGACATAGGCCGGCGCAGTGCCGCATACATCCACCAGGCGCAGAGCTTGGATACACTGCACTGTGCGGCAGGTTGGTCATAAGCCAGGTCTTTAATCCAGTGCCGCCGATCTTGTAACGCAGGCTGGACTCCATTGCTTCGATGCCGTAATATACATTTGATAATAGAGTTGTTCGCAGCGTGCGGCAGCGAAAATGAAACAAAATGAAAGAAATGAAATTATTTGAATAAAAATTGAAATAATATGTTGACAAGTAATTGCATCAGTGATACCTTAATGGTAAGAAGGAGATATGGATATGGCAACAATGCGACAAATTGCTGCAGAAGCAGGGGTTTCGATGGCTACGGTTTCGCGTGCGCTGAAAAACGGCGAGATGGTCAGCGAGGACACATTACAGAAAATCCTTGACGTCAAAAGAAAACTCGAGACGAACAGCAACGCATGCAACATTATCGGAGCGCTGGTCGCGCCGAACTCGAATTCCTTTTATCACGAAGTCCTCCGGTATATAGAAATAAAGCTTCGGAATGAAGGGTACACGCTTATATCCATTCTCAATGGAAGAGATATCAGTGCGGACAGGGATATGGATCAATTGTGTTCGTTGAATGTGAAAGCGATTCTATGGATGACGCCCGGCCAACCATCGGAGCAGATGAGGCAAAAAATCAAGGTGCGGGGCGTACCGCTGGTCCAGATATTTACAAAGGCATATGAAGATATAGATTCTATTATTATCAATGATGAAGAAGGCGGATATCAGGCTGCGAGAAACCTGATACAGGCCGGACATAAAAAGATTATGTTCATAGGACAACCCGATACCTATCATTGGCATGGATTTATTCGTGCATTTACTGAAAGGGGGCTTGAAGAACCAAGCGAAAATGCATTATTTGTTTCAGTGGATCGGAACCAGGTCACTACGATTCGCGCAGCTATTCAAAGAATACAGCCTACGGCGGTTTTCACGCATACCGAACTGGTAACGATTGAAACGATTCAAGCCTGCAAACAAATGAACCTTGCTATACCCAAGAACATCAGTATGATTGCATATGATGATTATCCGTGGATGTCCATGATGGAAATCTCGGCAATCTCCCATCCTATGAGCGGTATCGCCAACAATGCGTATGAGCTGCTGCTGAATCGCATCCAGACCGGCACCTTTACACAGCATCCGGTGGTGCACCTCACGGTAGAACCCCGTCTTATATCTCGCAATAGCGTACGTATCCTGCGTTGAACGGAGAGAACAAGAATTTGAAGGCTGTAACATTAGGGAATCATCGCGAAGGCGTTTGGCAATATGTGAAACGTCACCCGTTGCTCTATTTGATGCTTTTGCCGGGATGTATCTATTTTATTGTGTTTCACTATATCCCGATGTACGGTGTGGTTATTGCATTTCAGGATTTCAAGGTCACGCGCGGGCTGTTTGGAAGCGAATGGGTAGGCCTGGAGAATTTCAGGCTGGCCTTTTCCAGCAGCGAATTTTATAGGATATTGAAAAACTCGCTGTGTATCAGTCTGCTTCGCATTATTTTCGGGTTTCCCGCCCCGATTATTCTGGCGCTGTTGCTTAATGAACTGCGGTCCGTTGCGTATAAGCGTGTGATGCAAACCGTCATGTATTTACCCCATTTTGTTTCCTGGGTCATTGCCGCGGGCCTGGTGATGAACCTGCTTGCATCGGATGGTGTCGTGAACATGATAATCAAAAAAGCAGGCGGGCAGACCATCATGTTCATGCAGACCAAGGAATTGTTCTGGCCTCTTATAGTAATCACCGACATCTGGAAGAGCGCCGGCTGGGGTGCGATTGTCTATCTTGCCGCCCTGACAGGGATCGATCCACAGTTGTATGAAGCTGCGCGGATAGATGGCGCAAACCGTTTGCAATGTGTGTTTCGCATTAGTTTACCTTGTATCACCAATACGATCGTTATTCTTTTGATCCTGCGTATGGGCGGCATCCTGTGCAATGGTTTTGAGCAGATATGGCTGTTGTCCAACGCAACGATTCGTACGGTATCGGATGTTTTTGAAACGTATAATTATCGTGTCGGGCTCATCGGAGGACGGATGGGCTACACGGCGGCCATTGGCATGTTCCAGTCAATTGTCGGCCTTGTACTCATATTTTCGACAAACCTGTTTGCCAGATCACTTGGGGAAAGGGGTTTGTTCTAGCATGACGGCGATACAAAAAAGGGCACAGAGTAAAATTGGCCTAAACCACAGAACGGCATTTGATTGGATTGTGGAATTCATTGTATTGCTGATTTCGCTGGTATTAATCTATCCGTTCCTGAATATCATTGCCACGTCTATGAGCAGCTATCAGGCCTATGTACGCAACCCCGCTATGGTCATCCCCTCCGACTTGGATCTTTCCGCTTATCGGGCTATTCTTTCATCCAACCTGATTTTCAACTGCTATGTCAATACGGTTTTTGTTACGGTGGTGTCCACAGTTTTAGGAATGATATTGAACATGCTGATGGCGTACCCGCTTTCGCATTCTGATTTAGCGGGCAAAAAAACCATTATGAGTTTGCTGATCTTCACGATGATGTTTAACGGCGGCCTGATCGCTAACTTTTTCCTGATTGTTCAGCTGGGTTTATATAATTCACTTTGGGCGCTTATCGTTCCCGGATGTCTGAGCGTTTATAATATCATTCTCATGAAAAACTTCTTTGAAGCGCTTCCCAACAGTGTTGAGGAAGCGGCGCGCATTGACGGTGCCAATGATATCCAACTGCTTGTGCGAATTGTGCTACCCATGTCTATGCCGATCATTGCCACACTAACGCTGTTTTATGCCGTTTCCCATTGGAACGCCTATTTCAACGCTGTGGTGTATATCACGGACCGCACCAAATGGACGCTTCAGCTGTTGCTTAGGGAAACCATTATGGCGGAAAACTCCAGGCTGCTGGAAGGCGAAGCTGCGATGACAACCAATATCACCACACGCTCGCTCAAGTCGGCTACGCTTGTCGTTACGGCGCTGCCAATTATCATGGTGTATCCCTTTTTGCAGAAATACTTCGTTAAGGGGATTATGATGGGAGCAGTTAAGCAATAATCCAAAATGCCTCGCTTTCAAACGCTTGATGAGCGATGTATGTATGTTTGTGTACGCGTTTTTTGCTCCTGAATCAGATAAATTTAGCCTACGGGCTAGAAATAAAGGAGGAACCCTACCATGAAGAAACTCTGTACCCTTTTACTGTCTCTGATGTTGCTCATGACCTGTGGAATGAACGTTGCGCTGGCAGACGATCCTGTTGAACTGACTATTTTCCTATATGCCCCGGCCGAGTTCAATCCGGATAACAATCCTGTCGTACAAGCGATTGAAGAGGCTTGCAATGTCAAGCTCACCTTCGAGATTCCTCCGATCACAAATTATGATGAGAAGCTGAATCTTATGCTTGTCTCCGGCGACTATCCGGATGTTATCCTGTACTCCGGGCATACCGCGCAAGCCTTCCTGGACTCGGTGGAAGACGGCGTGATCGTGCCCATCACCGATCTTGTGGAGAATGCCGAGAACATTATGAACCATACAAACTCTATATCTTTGGACGCTATGCGTGTGGACGGTGAAATTTACGGCATTCCGCGCACCAGCTATATGCGTGTGGACGGATATGCCGTGCGCAAGGACTGGCTGGACAATCTTGGCATTACGATCAACGAGGAAGGCATGACGCAAGATGAATTCCGCGAGCTGCTTCGTGCATTCACCGAGGACGATCCTGACGGCAACGGCATTGACGACACGTATGGCTTCGTCGCCAGCTCGGGCGTGATCATTCCGGAAGCGTTTGGCCTGGCTGAATGGCAAATGGATGAGACTGGCGAATACTACAATACCTATATGAACTTGAAGGACGACAACTACTACAATGCGCTTTCCTACTATGGTGAACTGTACCGTGCGGGCTATGTGGTTCCTGAAAGCCTGACGATGGATTCGACCACCAAAAATGACATGTTCTACCAGGGTAAGGTTGGTGTGAGTGGGGTATTCGCAGGCGCGATGTATTCGACTACAGTGACCATGCAGGGCTTTGATCCGGATGCCGAATTGGTTTATCTGGCAGGCGTAACGGATGACGACGGCAATATTTCGGGTGCCGGTCTCGGACAGGGATACTGGTGGCTGTCGGCCATTTCTGCGGACTGTGAACATCCTGAAGCAGTCGTCGCCATGTATGACTGGCTGTTGTCCGATGAAGGCTGGAACCTGATCAAGTACGGCGTGGAAGGTGTACACTACAACATGGTTGACGGCGAGCGTGTGGCCACGGAAGCCTTTGAAGAATACGCGAAGTATAAAGGCTATTTCCCCGGCGTTGTGCGGCGTAATGATGATCCTGATTACTTCGTTTCAGCAAACGCACCCACGGAGATTCGTACCAAGATGCTTGCATGGCTGGATTTGGCGGCTTCATTTGTAACGCCTGACAAGTCGATGGGTTATGTTACCGAGGCAAGCAAAGCGCTTTCGCTGATCAATTTGGATTCCGAATACGAAGAGATTTGCAACGGCGTAATCTTGGGCAATGTGACCAAGGAAGAATGGGATGACTTCAAGACCCGTTATTTTGAGGCAGGGTATGAAGCGGTTCAGGAAGAAATGAACGAATATCTCAAGTCGGTTCTGGGCGAATAGAACGCTCAACAGTACGGATAGGAAGCAGGAATATTTCTGCTTCCTATCCGGATAAAGGAGATAACAGGTGAATATTCCTCTCGAATTATTCAAGCCGAACTATCGCCGAAGCGAAGTTTACGGTATCGGTGCAGATCCCGATTGGCAAAGGCTTGACCCAAGCAATGTGGTAAAAGTGAATGATTTGTATTATGTGTGGTATACTAAAGCCCCGGCGCATGAGAATTTATATCAGGGCACGATTTATTACGCTGTTTCCCGCGATGGATATTGCTGGACCGAACAAGGCGAAGCGTTATCGCGCGGAGAACCCGGAGCCTGGGATAACTTCGGCGTAATCACACCGTATATGGCTATTGTGGACGGGCGGTATTACCTGTTCTATACTGCCTCACATGAGCTGGCCAGCGAAAAGTGGACAGTTCGCGGGCCCAATAACATCCGGCAAATCGGCGTCACGCAGTCCGATTCCCCCAAAGGTCCGTTCCGGCGTGTGTTTAACAGACCGGTTCTTTCTCCGGGGAAAGCGGGAGCCTGGGATTCCTATCTTGTGGATGATACCCATGTGCTTTATTTCAACCGGAAATATTATCTTTATTTCAAAGGCGGCGATCCGAAGGTGACGTCTGATACCACACGCTGGGGCGTCGCCGTATCCGATAACATCCTGGGACCCTATGTTAAATATGAGAACAATCCGTTTATTGACAGCGGACATACGGTGTGCGTATGGAGACACGGCAAGGGCATCGCGGCTCTCGTAGATAATGCCGGACCGCAAAAACACACGGTACAGTACAGCGAAGACGGGATACATTTCGTAAAAACAGCCG
>Ga0116164_10003115_pt1 | contig 11465 bp, 8 predicted proteins | sample AD_UKC109_MetaG_FD_89888 | JGI IMG/M metagenome (GOLD analysis project Ga0116164, IMG submission 89888) | Active sludge microbial communities of municipal wastewater-treating anaerobic digesters from Hong Kong - AD_UKC109_MetaG | ecosystem: Engineered > Bioreactor > Anaerobic > Digestate... | reverse complement strand
TTTCATTTAGATCAGGATTTTGATTTTCCGAAAGATAGTAATTAAAATAAAACCTTAATAATAGAAACGGGTTGAGTTGAACCTGGGATTGACGATGTTATTATATATTGATCCGAATGTATATGTAATCTCAATACCACCTTCAACACGATATTTTGTGGCAAGCTCGGTAAGTCTCAGCAGGCGCTCGGCTTCTGAAATATCTCCTTTCTTCAGGTTTACCTGGTCGTTTATATGAGCCACTCCTCCGTTTATCTCTAGTGACAATCCCTTAAACAGTCTTATCCTCACCGATGAGTTAAGCTCAATCCTGTTTTTGGAGAAATCGTGTAAATAGTTTGAAGCGGTAAGAGCCATGTTAACTGATCCCCATTTTTTCTGAACCTGAAAGGCAACGTTAAGCATCTGAAGTGCAAGGCTTTCATTTAACTTGTTCAGAATGGTCGTATCAACATAGCTGCTGTACTGATAACCAAGGCTATACATTATCCTTAGCTGCCGGTATGTGGACTCGGAATATGGAAAAATATCATATTCTATCGAGGGCATGAACGTGGTATTGATCCTGAAATTCTCCCTGGTGGAAGAACCTGCCTCCGTAAGGAATCCGGCTGACCAGTGCTCGCCAAGACTCCTCACGAAGAGAACCTCGAGCGATTTGGAACTGGTTATGTAAGTATTTGATGTGGATGAATCAGTATCGGCATTTTCAATAAACTTCTCCCTGTTATAGAACTGATCGAGTTCAATCTCCAGTTTCATGTCGGGAGTTATTCTCGAAATATTTATTGAATTCCTGAGATCCAGTTCCTTATTGGTCTCTTCTGATTCGTACTGAGGTTCTGTAGATAACTCAAAAACCCAGTTATTCCATCTGTCAGTCACTTCCTCCTGTTCAAGACCGGGCTTGTGTCCTATCTCGATCTCATCGATCAGTGGTGTCCGGGCAACGAATCTCAGCAATCCGACTTCAAGCATTTTTGTCCTTTCATCTCTGATTATGGTACTTGTCTGATCCGGATTTGTTGTAAGGATCAGCGTGTCTCTCATTCCCTCAAAAGCCCCTTGACCATCAAAGGTATAAGTATACTGATCTCCTCCGCTGCCTGTATTCTGGCGGGTTTCGAGAATATATACCTGGGCCTCATGGACATCTCTTACATAATTAATATAAGGTATCTCCTGGCGGATGTGGTTCATATCACAACGGTCGCAGTCGAGAAAGATCTTTACGGCATTTTTCCTGACGGTATCGGAAATATTATCTGATACCTGGCTTAATACGTTATGTGACAAGAATATAAACAGAAGAAATGATAATACTTTTCTCATTGGCAGATCATTCATTTTGAAAAAATAAGCTGTTCATCATCAACACCTGTTAAGCTGTGAACTGATTGAAAATATGTTATAAAAGGCAATATACTTCACTATCGCCTTAAAGCCATAATGAAATCATGGCAAATTAATTTTTTTTAACATTTTATCCTGAAGGTGCCGGAATGAAGTGCAATCTGTTTGATTTACCGCAAAGTACGCCAGAGATGCGCAAAGTGTTCAAAGTAAAGAATTGAGATGGTCGTGACCAGCGCACCGTGTTCGTGATCCCGGTAGCGGGATGATTCCCGGAAATGCTTAAAATGATATATATTTATTGCATAATTAAACCTGTTCCCTGTAATGAAAATCCTGTCTCCTGTTTTTTTGTTTTTCCTGGCCGTAATAATCTGCTGTTCAGACAGTAAAATAAAAGAACAACAATATGTTACCGTTGAAGCCCGACGAAGAGTATATCACCAGGGTGCACCTGCAACCTATAATCCCTGGGAGCCGTTCAAAACAAGGACAGTCGACAATCTTGCAGGTTACAAAGCACCCCGGAAAAATAAACCTTTAAGCAAATATGGGGGATGGAAAAAGAAACAGGCTGAAGCCACTGGTTTCTTCCGGACAGAAAAGATCAGAGACCGCTGGTGGAGTGTCGATCCGGATGGTTACCTGTATTTCAATGTAGCACTCAACAGCATCAGCAGGGGTGGTTCGGAAAGAAACAAAAAGGCGCTTGAGGAAAAATTCGGAACACCCGAAAACTGGATGCACCAGTCAATAAGTATACTTCAGGAAAACGGTTTTACCTGTGCCGGATCATGGTCCGACTACAGGGCAGTAATTGAAGCCAATAAGAAGTCTGATAAACCTTTCGCTTATACGATCAACTTGAATTTCATGAGCAGTTATGGAAAGGAACGGGGCGGTACCTATCAGCTTCCGGGTCATACAGGGTACCCGGGTGATGCAATCTTCGTCTTCGATCCTGAATGGGAGACATTCTGCGACAGGCATGCCCAGCAGGCGGCTCAGTATAAGGATGATCCGAACCTTTTCGGATATTTTTCCGATAACGAGATGCCATTCAGATTCAGGTCGCTCGATAACTACCTCGCTCTCCCGGAAAATGACCCCGGTCATATAGCAGCCGCGAAATGGCTTAACGATCAGAATATTAAAAAGGATGAAATAACTGACAGTCACAGGGAAGCTTTTATGCCGGTGGTGGCGGAACGTTATTTTTCTGTCGTCGCGGCTGCACTCAGAAAATATGATCCGAACCATATGTACATAGGCGCCCGCTTTTACAGCAACGAGAAAAATTATCCTTCCTTCATGAAGACTGCAGGCAAATACCTGGATATAATTTCAAACAACTACTATGGCAAGTGGACACCGGATTCAAGCGACATGGCTGACTGGACTGCATGGTCGGGAAGACCTTTTATAATAACAGAATATTATACCAAAGGTGAAGATTCGGGTATGCCAAACCAGAGCGGTGCAGGCTGGATAGTAAGGACACAAAGGGACAGGGGACTCTTTTACCAGAATTACAACCTGGCACTGCTCGAATCAAAAAATTGTGTCGGCTGGCACTATTTCAAGTACCAGGACAATGACCCTACAGCTACAGGCGTCGACCCGTCAAATACAGATTCAAACAAGGGAATCGTAAATAATTATTACGAGGTGTGGACTCCGATGATGGAACTCATGAAACAACTTAACACACAGGTGTACAGTATAATAGAATATATGGATAAGTGAGAGGAGGTTGCTGGCTTTGCACTCCGTAGCCTTGGCGAAGGAGTGTTGCTGGTTATTGAACAGATAGAAAACTAAGAATTCATTAAGGTGATAAGCAGGAAATCAATTGGTTTGGCCTTTGCAGCAGTATTATCTGCATTTTCAATGTATGGCCAGGTAAATATGTCGGTTCAGGGGTGGAATATACTTTCCGACAGTTTTGAAGATGACATGGTGACAATTACTGCAGCCAGATACTATAATATAAATCACCTTCAGCTTTCGCACGACCTGCTGATGGATCTCCAGGAGATCCGCGATCCCGGTCGACAAAATCTGGTAAACAGACTTATTGATGAAGCTCACAGGGCAGGTATCGCTGAAGTTGTTTTATGGGATCATGCCCTCTACAGTCTGAAATATTACCCCGACCGTTTCAAGACGGGACCAGGAGGAACTATCGATCTCGACAATCCTCTTTTCTGGGAATGGTTCAAAGCCGATTACCGTGATCTTATGAGTCTTGCACCAGAAGCCGACGGAGTGGTTCTCACTTTCATTGAAACAGGTGCAAGAGCTGAAAATCAGTATTCCCTGAAATTATTAAGCGGTCCTGAAAAACTCGCAGCAGTTGTCGACGCAGTAGCTGCAGTTGTCTGCGATGAACTTAATAAACAACTGTACATAAGAACATTCGCATACACTGATGCAGAATACTTGAATACAATAGGATGTATCGGATTCATCCGGAATACAAAGGTCAGACTCATGATGAAGGAAACACCTCATGATTTCTTCCTTACACATCCCAATGACAAATACGCTGGTACGATTGACAGGCCAACAATAATGGAATTTGACGCCTGCAATGAATTTAACGGACAGGGTGTTGTTGCAAACACATGGCCTGAATATATTATCCGCCGGTGGAGCGACCTTATTAACAGACCAAATGTGATAGGTTATGTGGCACGGACGGACCGGTACGGGGATACCCGTCTCGTGGGCACTCCCAATGAAATTCTCCTGTACACTCTTAAGAGATATACGGAGGATCAGACCCTGACAGGAGGTCAAATTACAAGAGAATTCCTGACACAGAAATATGGAAGAAGATCTGTGCGTTTCCTTGAACCTGCATTCGGCAAAGCTTACGATATCATAAGTTCATCCTTTTATACGCTTGGAACAAACATGTCGAACCATTCGAAGCTGGACTACGACCCCTATAAATCGAGCTATGGCCGGCATGTTTCAGGTAAGTGGCTCGATCCTCCGGTGATCTTTATTCCGCATGGTGTGAACCGTGAAAAGCACTACTGGACTGGCGTGATCGAACACCTCTCCCCTGCCCGTTTCAAATCAGCTGACGGACCGCTTCTTACAGAAGCTCCGCAGGTTATTGAAAATAAATGGGTTTCAGAAGAAGAAAAGATGAATGAGGAGTATCTCGGTTATATCATTACAGAGAAAAGATACGGAGTTAAGCAGGCAGAAAAAGCTCTTCGTCTGGTTACACGGTCAAAAAAGGTGATGGCACCGGATGATTACGAACAGGTATATGAACTGTTCAACCGTACGCTGATAACGGCAAGAGTATATGAAGCTGCTGCAACTGCATATTTCGGATACAGGATATATGCCAGGGGGGAAGAATTCAGAAATGACAGGCTCATAAAGACAATGAATCATGCACTGGCAACAATGCCTGTACTCGCGACAACAATAGAGAACTATGACAAGAAGGTGCCCAGGGGCCAGTGGAACTGGAGGGGAGATGCGGGCAGGCTGCGGGAATATCATAAGAAGATAACCGAAACGGGATGGCCTGAATATGGAAATGTTGTATTTGACGAATATCAATAATCCTTGTTACCTTTAAGATCTTATTATTATAACCCATGAATGTTCTGACGATATTATTTCTTCTGCTGAACAACTTTCTTCAGCAGGATATTCAGGACCGGCAGAGTCTTTTTGACGGGGAGTCACTGGACGGATGGCTGGTTATCGATGCAGTTGGACATGGCAGAGTATCTGTTGATGAAGAATGCATAATAATAGAAAAAGGTGAAGAGATAACAGGTGTTAAATGGACAGGGGAATTGCCGAAGATGGATTATGAGGTACACCTTGAAGCAAAACGGATAGATGGTTCTGATTTCTTTTGCGGACTGACTTTCCCCGTTGAGGAATCATTTCTTACACTTGTACTAGGTGGCTGGGGAGGATCGGTGACAGGGCTGAGCTGTATTGATAGTTACGACGCAGCCGAAAATGAAACATACGGAATGTGGGAATTTGAGCAGAACAAATGGTACTCGGTAAGGCTCAGTGTAACAAAAGAAAAGATAGAAGCCTGGATCGACGACAACAAGATAGTTGATTTTGTACAGGGGCAAAGCCATCTTTCGCTGAGGTGGGAGGTTGATATATCAAAACCCTTCGGCATAACGACATACAAAACAACCGGAGCGATAAGGAAAATAACTTTGATAAATAAAAACAGATAAAAAAAAATGAAAAGCACAGTCCTGAAAATTTTTACCCTTCTTATAATTATTTTATTAACTGCTGAAGCATCTTCCCAGACAGATATAACAAGACGATCGTGGCAATATGTGGCGAGCGGAATGCCTGATGAATGGTACGGTTCGGACGAATCAGTCAGGGTTGCAGAGAACATTCTCCTGTATCAGAGGGATATAGGAGGATGGCCGAAAAATATTGCAATGCACCTGCCGCTAACCGATCCTGAGAAAGCTAAGATAGGAGACGAAAAAGGGCTTAACGACGCGATCTTTGACAACAACGCTACAACAACAGAAATGAAATTCATGGCCCGGATGTACAATAACACAGGAAAGGATATCTATAAAGAATCATACAACAGGGGGCTGCAATTCATTCTCGATGCACAGTATAAAAACGGCGGATGGCCAATGTTCTGGCCTCTGCGAAAAGGATATTATACTCATATCACTTTCAACGACAATGCGATCGTCAACATACTCAGGCTGCTGAAGACAATCCTCGATGGAGATCCTCTGTATAAAAGTGTCACCAGCAATGAAAACCTTAAGAGGGTAAAAAAAGCATACGACAAGGGAATACGGATAATTCTGAAAACGCAGATAGCAGTAGATGGAAAACCTACAGTATGGTGCGCCCAGCACGACGAAAACACGCTGCTTCCGGCACCGGCAAGAACCTATGAACTCCCCTCTTTCAGCGGAGGAGAGTCAGTAGGAATAATTCTTTTTCTTATGGACCTTCCCGATCCATCGCGTGCAATCAGAAGATCGGTTGAAGGAGCAGTGGAATGGCTTGATGCACATAGAATTAAGAATGTCAGGATTGAGACATTCATAAACAGTGACGGGAAAAGGGATCGCAGACTGGTTCACGATCCCGCTGCAGGCGACATGTGGGCCAGGTTCTATGACCTTGAAACACAGGAACCATATGTGTGTGATCGCGACGGCATCAAAAAGAAAACGCTGGAGGAAATTGGTTATGAGAGACGTAACGGCTACAGCTGGTTTTCGGATGGACCTCAGCAGGTTTTTGAACGTTACCCGGAATGGAAAGAAAAATATGGCTTAAATGAAAACTAACCGCAGAGAATTCATCTCATTATCTCTGGCTGCAGGTATAGGATCTGCACTGCCGGGATGCTCCCGGGACAAGGAGTCGATGAAAGAAAAATACATGGTACTCGACGGGATATTGAAAAAATCTGTACTAAAAACAGAATTTTTCCCTGATCCAGTAATAATAGATAACCTTGAACTCTTAAGGCTGAAAGATACCTTTCTTTGCAGGGTAAGGTCCAAAGATGGCGCGGAGGGAATTTCTGTCGCCAACAACGACCAGATGAAATCGTTGTGGCCTGTTTTTATAAACCGGTTACAGCCGTTTTTCCCCGGTAAAGATGCGAGGTCTCTTGAAAAAATCATCGATGACATATATGTGTACCAGAGTAACTATAAAATGCAGAACCTTGCACTCTGGGTCCCGCTCGCAACCATAGAATTCGCCATCCTGGATATGCTCGGCAAAATTGCCGGTAAATCAACCGGACAACTGATAGGCACTATACATAATCCCGAAATATCTGTTTACCAGGCAAACGGGGAAAGAGGTATTTCGGCTGAACTGACAGTTGAACATCTCCTGAAGGAAGTCGGCGAGACAAAAGCCAAAGCCCTTAAATTCAAGGTTGGAGGCCGGATGAGCAATAACTATGAATCACCGGCAGGCAGAAGTGAAAAGCTGATCCCCCTGGTACGTAAAACGTTTGGAGACAAGATGGTAATATATGCCGATTCAAATGGATCCTACACCGCTGATGAAGCTATCAGGATAGGAAAGATAATGGAAGAGTACAAGATTGATTTTTACGAGGAGCCTGTACCCTTCGACTGGTACGAAGAAACGAAAGAAGTTGCCGGTGCACTGGACATACCAATTGCAGGCGGAGAACAGGAACCAAGTCTTCACTCTTTCCGCTGGCTCATTGCCAATGACGCATTGCAGATAGTCCAGCCCGATGTTTTTTATTTCGGGGGTATGATAAGGTCGATGAAAGTAGCCATGATGGCTGAAGCACTTGGCAAAGTATGCACACCTCATATCTCGGGATCAGGACTGGGGTACCTGTATATGATGCATTTTGTCTCGGCAATTCCCAATGCAGGTCCTTATCACGAATTTAAAGGATTCAATAAAAGCCTTCCGTTCACCTGCGAAACATCACCACTTGCAAGCGATGAGGGTATTATTAAAGTACCTGCAGGTCCGGGAATGGGGATAGATATTGATCCTGATTATATCGGGAAACACTCCATCATAAGTGTTACATAAAATAAAGTTAATCCAATCCCTTTACAAAAAGCATTTAAAACCACTCCAGGACCAAAATGAATAAACTTGTTCTCATCCTGGTGATTTTGACTGCCTCTGTTGCCGTAAGCAGTTCACAGGTTTATGTGTTACCCGGATATGAAGAGAGAATAAGAAATTACGTCGACAGCCTGAAAATAGTTGATACTCATGAACATTTCCTCGACCCGGAGCTTCTAAAGCAGACCACTTTCCTGGATTTTTCACTTCTGTTTCAGCAGAACAGCTATGATGCCCTGATCTCGGCAGGAATGCCAGCCACCGTGTTCAGAAAACTCTATCTGGAGCCGACGCCGGTGCAGGAGAAATGGAAGATAATTGAACCCTATTGGAAGAAATCCTTTAACACGGTCAGTAACAGGATACTAAAAATAGCAATCAACGACCTGTACGGAATAAATGACCTTAACAGCACAACTGTGGGCCCGCTCTCGGCAAAGATCAGACAGAAATATTCCTCCGACTGGTTCAGCCACGTATTGAAAGACCGATGTCGCATTGAATACGTGATAGAGGATTATGATTACCTCGATCCGAAATATGATTTTGTAAAATATGCCAAACGATTCTCAGGCTGGCTTACGCTGAGAAGCAAGTTCAGGATTGATTCTCTTGCCGTGATGCAGGTTGAACCTATTTACACACTCGAAGATTACGTTAAGTCTGTTAATACCGCTTTCGAAGCAGCAATGAAAAAGGGCATGGTGGCAATTAAAATAAATGTTGCCTATAAAAGAAGTCTGAATTTCGAAAAAGTGCCCCCTGAAGCAGCAAGGAAGGTTTTCCGGACACTCATAAACGGAAACCAGGATCTGGTTATAAGCTCAGCAGACGCAAAGCCTCTTCAGGATTACATTATGTTCAGGATACTCGACCTGGCCAGGAAGCACAAAATGCCGGTGGCATTTCACACAGGCATCCAGGCCGGAGGTAAAAATATCCTCGCCAATTCCGATCCCCGGCTTCTGGTAAATCTGTTTTCAGAATACCCTGATGTTGAATTTGTACTTTTTCATGGCAGTTATCCTTTCGGGGGAGAACTTACCACCCTTGTCAGAAATTTTACCAATGTATACATCGACATGAACTGGACCTATTCCATATCTCCTGCATATGCCGAAAGGTATCTTCATGAGTGGCTTGAAGCTGTTCCCGTTTCAAAGATAATGGCTTTCGGCGGTGACCAGCGATGCGTGGAAAACACATATGGGAATCAGGTCATCGCCCGGCAGATTATTTCAAATGTTCTAATTGAGAAGGTAAAAACAGGTTATTTCTCAGAGAATGAAGCATATAAAGTCGCAAGGATGATACTTTACGACAATGCCGTTGATTTCTATAATCTGAAATGACGGGATATTCCCAGGCTTTGTTTTTTATTTTATTCTCTGAGGCCTGGCATAATTTTTTTTCATGGTGTAAGGCAGTATCCAAACCCTGTCACAATTTTCATTTGTAAAAAATATCCTCGATTCGGATATCTGTTCAGGATCGCCATCGGCCCAGTAGCAATAAAATTCACTGTTTGCATTCAGGGGTCTGCGAACATATGAATTGTTATATCTGCTTCCGGAGGTTACATCCGTTTTCTTCCTCCATGTCTCACCCTCGTCATTGCTTGTCCAGAGAACTATTTCCCCTCCTGTCCCATCCTTCCGGGGACCCGGTTCGGCCGGATAGACAATCTTCCATTCATCAACCCCGGTAAACAAAGATCCCATATCATGATTATGGTGTGTGTTAAATACCTTAATGCTTTTCCATTTCCCATCTTCTCTTTTGATTATTATCAATTCTCTGGGATCACCTGAAGGACCAGGCAGACTTCCGCCGCTTGTGAGAGCAAGGATAACCGGGTTCCCGTTCCTGTCAAAATTCAGGTCCTTGATAAAGACAATCTTATTATCAGTTTCATAATCCTTAACAAGAGCTGATGAATGGATATCAGTAAGCGGAGTATTAAGCGGATTGCCGTCGATATCGGTCCATGTTTTTCCCACATCATCAGTTTTTACCAGGTATATGTTGGTTCTGAGATCTCTGTTGCCTCCGGGAAGATAATTGAACACTGAATAAATAATATTCCCGTTTACATTAGTTATCTGGTGATGTCCTCCCATTCCTGCCAGTTTTTTCCCAGCACTCCAGTTCCTGCCATCTACACTTGTGGACCAGAAAAGTTCACGGCCCGCTCTCACCCGGGTATGCATGAGAACTAAACAACTGTCGTTGATCCACCATGGTTGCGGAAAAACAATCTCTCCCCTGAAAATCTGGTCGAACGCATCAATGGTATATGGTTCACGGCTCCTGAAAATAAGTCCCGGTCTGGTCCTTCCTCTGCCGCTTACAAAAACGTATATAAATCCCCGTGAATCGATTGAAATGGTTGCATTGTCCTGAGGATCATTAACTCCCATTTTATCATAGATTATAACAGGTCTGGGGACCCTGTTGGTCCTGTGATCATAATAGGAAATCATTATCTGAAGATGGCTTACTTCAGGTGATTTCGTACCGCTGTAGATAAAAAAAGTCTTGTTTGCCTCGGCAGAATATACTGCCAGTGGTGTATGCTGGGATGAGAAGGTGGCCAGCCCGCCTGAATATTTGTAGCCAAATTCCATCAACTGACCTGATCTTGACCAGAGTCCCCTGTATCCGTCGGCCCTCTCATTCTGCGCTGCAATATTAACCGGTATCGACAGTGTTAAAACGACTAGCAGGAATATCGGAAATACTGTCAGTTTCATCTATCTGATCTATAAGTGTAAAATATGAATAAAGATATACTATAATTGTTTACCGGTGCAATTATCTATGATCATTTTTCTTTACAGGTAATTATGATTTTTATCTTAAGTGAGGATATCAATATTATTATGACGGATAACCTGAACAATGTAAGCTTAAATGATCTAAATTGCGTCAATTTATGAAGAAGATAGCTTTCCTCGTCATTTTTCTGGCGGTTTCCATGACATGTCAGCCACAGGGAAACAGTTCTGCTTCATTTTCATCCGGCCTCCATAAGAGGATCAGCGAGTATATCGACACCCTTGAGATTGTCGACACACATGAACATTTCTATGATCCCGGGATATTGCCTGAAACATATTTCTTCGATTTCTCTCTTCTTCTTCAGCAGAACACCTGGGACGGATTTGTGGCCGCCGGAATGGATCCCGGGATGGTATATAAGATATATGGAGAACCAACCACGGTAGCCCAGAAATGGAAAATCATTGAGCCTTACTGGAACAGATCATTCAACACCGCTTACAACCGGGTCATGCTCAGGGGTTTAAAAGATCTACACGGTGTCAGTGAGCTTAGCGGCAAAACAGTTGAAACGATCTCCTCGAAAATAAAAAAAGCTTACTCCGGCAACTGGTTTAACCATGTACTTAAAGATATTTGCAGATTCAAATATGTTATTATCGACGGTAAACCTCTTGAAAAGGAATATGAAAACATAAAAT
>Ga0116164_10003114_pt1 | contig 11470 bp, 9 predicted proteins | sample AD_UKC109_MetaG_FD_89888 | JGI IMG/M metagenome (GOLD analysis project Ga0116164, IMG submission 89888) | Active sludge microbial communities of municipal wastewater-treating anaerobic digesters from Hong Kong - AD_UKC109_MetaG | ecosystem: Engineered > Bioreactor > Anaerobic > Digestate... | reverse complement strand
CGGCAAAAGATTTTATTGCCACAGAGCCTGATAACAGCCGCAAACTGAAAGCAGAGATCCTTTGCGGGAAACTCACTGAAAAAGGCGCTTTATGCCATGTGGTACCGGATGTAAAAGAGGCCTTTCTTGAGGCACAAAAAAGAAAAGACGGATTCGGACTGATCGTTTTTGCGGGATCATTGTATATGATCGGCGATATAAGAAAAAACTTTTGGAGGGCATCAGACAATGATAAATGAAAAAAGGAAAAAAGTGCTGCTTTTTTATAATCCTCACTCCGGTGACGGAATGTTCAAAAATAACCTGGATTTTATAATTGAAAAAGTGCAGACAAAGGGTATGCAGCTGATTCCCATAAGAGCCGCCAGAGACAATATGATAGAAACTGTCTTTAAAAGCATAAAACAGGAAGACTACAGGCAGATAATAGTAGCTGGCGGTGACGGAACGATCAATATATGTGTAAATTCAATGATACAAAACAATGTTGATCTTCCGCTGTCGATTTTCCCTGCGGGAACTGCAAACGATTTTGCATATTACTTCGGACTGCCGCATGATATAGAAGATATGCTGAGAATCGCCATGGGCGAAAACTATACATATGCTGATGTGGGAAGGTGCAACCAAAAATATTTTGTTAATGTGGCGGCCATGGGGACTCTGGTGGATGTTAGCCAGAAAACAGATCCCAACCTGAAAAACACCATCGGGGTGATCTCATATTATCTGAAAGGTCTTTCGGAGGTGCCAAACCTGAAACCGCTTCCCATAAAACTCATAACACCCGAAAAGACATACGAAGAAAAAATGTATTTCATGGTCGTTATGAATGGAAAATCTGCAGGCGGTTTCAAAAGAATATCTCCTGATTCTGATATAAATGACGGAAAGCTGGATGTAGTTCTTTTCAAAGAGATGCCCATAGTTGAGCTTTTACCGCTGCTGGTAAGCATATCCCAGGGGAGGCATCCGAAACATAAAAAAGTTTTGGCTTTTCAGACGGAGAAACTGAGGCTGGAATCCGATGTGGAAGTGCCTACTGATGTGGACGGTGAGAGAGGGGAGAAGTTCCCTCTGGAGTTTGAAGTAGTACATAACAAACTTAAAATATTTACGCAGTCCGAGAATATAGAGGAGAAGGATGCTGGAAAAAAACGCAGACTATAAAAGCCTGATAGAGTTTTTTATAGAAAATGGCCTGGAATATGATAACGAAAAAGCCGCAGAGTGTATCGTTTGTTCATGGCAGATAAAGGAAGGTCCGCAGGACAGCATAACTGCCGGTGCTCTGCTTGTTAAGAGCAAGGGTGAGTTTATTCTGGATGGAATAGCCGTTTCGGAAAGCTACAGAAAAAACAGCAAAGGCTCGCTCCTTTTGGGAGAAGTAATAAAAAAAGTCAGGCAGCTGGGAGGAAAAAGAATATACCTTACAGCAAAAGTTCCGGATTTTTTCAGGAAGGCAGGATTTGAAACGATATCCTTCCAAGATGGTCCGGATTATTTCGATTGTTTGTCATGCCCGCAGTACGGCAAAAAATGCCAACCTGAGGCAATGGTTCTGGAGGTGAAAAATGAGAATAATTCTTGATGGAATGGGAGGAGACAATGCTCCTGCGGCAATTGTGGAAGGAGCAGTCAGGGCCTCGGAAGAAATAGATGATGAAATATATATAATAGGTATCGAAGATGCCATTAATGAAGAACTGAAAAAATATAAATACGACGAAAACAGAATACATGTCTTCAATGCCGATGAAGTAATAAGCAACCAGGAGGCACCGGTCAAAGCGGTAAGAACAAAAAAAGGATCATCCCTGGTAAAAGGGATAGGAATGGTTAAGGAGGAAGAGGGAGATCTTTTTATTTCTGCCGGATCAACAGGTGCTCTTATGGCGGCGGGCCTTTTTACCCTGGGCAGGATACCGGGAATAGACAGACCTGCCATTGCCACCATATATCCAATGATGGGGGGCATCCCCTCTCTTCTGGTTGATGCCGGCGCAAATTCCGAGTGCAAACCTGATAATCTGCTGGAATTCGGCATAATGGGAAGTATATATATGGAAAAGGTGCTTGACAGAAAAAATCCCAGGGTCGGACTTGTTAATATTGGAGAAGAAGAGAATAAAGGCAGTACACTTACAAAGGCTGCTCATGAACTTCTTGACAGGAGTCATATAAATTTTATAGGTAATGTGGAAGCCAGAGATGTGCCAAAGGGCGTTTGTGATGTTATCGTATGCGACGGCTTTGTGGGCAATGTTATACTAAAACTGACAGAGGGACTGGCATGGAACATACTGAAGCTTCTTAAGAAGAAATTCACAGAAGGAGCAAAGGCAAAACTGGGTGCGGTCTTCCTTGCAGGCAAGATGAAAGAACTGAAAGCTGAATTTGATTATTCCGAATACGGAGGAGCTCCGATACTGGGAGTAAAAGGGCCACTCATAAAAATGCACGGTTCTTCAGGAGCAAAGGCTGTCAAGAACACAATAATAAAAGGCATACCATATGCGGAAGAAAAGGTAGTAGATACTATTCAAAATGCGGTTTTGGATATTGAGGAGATAATTATAAGTGAACAGGACTGAATTTCAGCAGCTGATAGGGTATTACTTCAAGGATATGGAACTGTTTGAAAAAGCATTGACTCACAGCTCTTTTTTCCGCGGGAGAGGCATGGGACCCGGCAAGGACAATGAGCGCCTTGAATTTCTGGGAGATGCTCTTCTTGATGCGGTTATCAGTGAAGAACTTTATAACAGGATGCCCTCGGGCGAAGAAGGAAAGCTTTCAAAAACAAGGGCTCTTGTGGTCTGTGAGGCTTCTCTGGCACAAATCGGCAATTCTCTTCTTATTGGGGATATACTTCGTCTTGGAAAAGGAGAAGATATAAGCGGAGGAAGACATAGAGATTCTATTATAGCCGATGCAGTAGAAGCGGTAATAGGAGCAGTATTCCTTGACGGTGGGTTTGATGCTTCCAAGAATGTCGTGCTGCCTCTTTTTGAAAAAACTCTGAAACTGGCCACGGAAGGGAAACTGAAAAGTGACTATAAGTCTGAATTTCAGGAAATAGTGCAAAGCAGCGGAACCGCCGAAATAAATTATGTTCTTAATCGGGAGGAAGGGCCGGATCATGACAAAACTTTTTATGTAAATCTTTTTGTGGATGGACAGGAAGCCGGCAAAGGTACCGGCAAAAGCAAGAAAGAGGCCGAGCAGAATGCTGCAAAAGAGGCCATAGCGAGGAGAAAACAGAATGTATTTTAAGCGTATCGAAATGCAGGGCTTCAAGTCATTTGCAGAACCTGTGACTATAGAGTTTGATAAAGGTATAACATGTGTTGTCGGACCTAACGGAAGCGGCAAAAGCAACATAAGTGATGCCATAAGATGGGTACTTGGAGAACAGAGCCCCAAAATGTTAAGGGGCGGTAAAATGGAGGATATTATATTTGCGGGAACATCCAGCAGAAAATCAAGGGGCATGGCAGAAGTTACTCTTGTAATAGATAATTCGACGGGGATATTGCCCATAGATTATAATGAGGTGGCTATAACAAGAAGGATGTATCGCTCGGGAGAAAGCGAATACGCAATAAACAATAATCAGTGCAGGATGAGGGACATAAGGGAGCTCCTTATGGATACCGGTATAGGTGTGGATGGATATTCACTTATTGGGCAGGGGCAGATAGCTGATATAATAAGCAACAAGTCGGACAGTATCCGTGACATTTTTGAAGAGACTGCCGGGATAGTAAGCTACAGAACAAAAAAAGCTGAAGCCGAAAGAAAGCTTTCATCCACAACGTCAAACATGGAAAGAGTCAATGACATAATAAGAGAGATAGAAGGAAGGATAGGCGGACTGAAGGAGGACAGCGAGAAGGCCGCATTATATCTTGAACTCAGAGACAGATATAAAGAACTTGAAATAAATATAACACTTAAGAATATAGAAAATATCGAAAAGAAAAACCGTGAATTCAAGAATGATGCCGGATCGCTCCAAAATGAGCTTGAAGAAGTCAGAAACTCCGTAGACCGGATAGAAAAAGAGCTGGGAACAGACAGAGAAAAAAACGAAGAGCTGGAAAAGCAATGTAATGAAACAAGAGCCAGGCTACTTGATATAATAGAAGAAATCAATTCACTGGTGAACAGAAGCGAAGTAAACGGCGAAAGGCTTGCTTCCATAGAGAAGAACAACAAAAGGCTTCTTATGGAAATAGCCATATTAGAAGAAAAACTGAGCAAAGAGAAAAATGATTCGAAGGAACAGTTCGAAAGCAAAGAGCGTATAGACAGGGAACTTTCTTCTCTTTCCGATGTGCTGGAAGAAAAGATAGCAGATCATGCCAGGATATATGAAGCATTAAATGAAAAAACAGAGGAAACAGAGCGGCTGAAGGAAAGACTTTTCAGTCTTCACGGGGATATAAGCTCAAAAAAAGCGGAAATGAAGAGCCTCCAGAATTTGAAAGACACATTGAAAAACCGCCGGGTAGAGGTGCTACAACAAAAAGAAAGCGGAGAGAGCGACAGCATAAATGCAGTGTCTGCCCTGGAAGACGCTAAGGCCAAAAGAGATTCATTAAGCTCTGAAATGAAAAGGATAAGAGAAAATACCGAAAAAACAAGAAAGAGCTATAATGATATCCTCCAAAATGAAAGATCTCTTGCAGTAAAACTTGAAGAACTGAAAATAGAAATAAGCAGGCTTTCCTCCAGAAAAAAGACAATAGAAGAAATGGAAAGCAATTATGAAGGTTACAACAATGCAGTAAAGTTCATAATGAGATCAGAAACAGGCGGGATACACGGTGTTGTTGCAGAGCTTATAAATGTACCTGAAGGATACGAAGTGGCAATGGAGACAGCTCTTGGAGCAGCACTGCAGAACATAATATGTGAGGATGACAGAGCTGCAAGGGAAGCTATTGACCAGCTGAAACAGAATAAGGCGGGCAGACTGACATTTCTTCCCATGAACTCCATAAGACCCGGAAGAAAAGAAAACCGGGATGACCTTATAAAAATGCCCGGGTTCATGGGGTATGCAGTGGACCGGATCGGCTTTGATCAGAAATATAAAAATGTGATGGAGTACCTGCTGGGCAGAGTCGTAATAGCAGATAATATGGAAAATGCGATACTTATGTCGAAGAAGACGGGTGGCGGCGCAAGGTATGTCACTCTTGAAGGAGAAATAATAAATTCCGGAGGGGCAATAACAGGAGGCAGATACAAAAATAAAACAGCAAATCTACTTGAAAGAAAAGCAGAAATCACCAAAATGGAAACACGCCTTGCGGAAATGAGTTCCGAGAAACAAAAACTTGAAGAGGAGCAGGCGGGCATGCGCAGAGCCCTTGAAGAAAAACTTGTGGTGATAAAAGAGAATGAAGAGATTTTCAGAGAAAAAGAAAGAGAGTTTTTTGCCGGTGAAAATGAAGTGAAAGTAATGCAGACAGCCCTTGACGACTTTGAAAACAGTAGCGAAAAATGGCAAAGAGAACTTGCAAATATAGATAGAGAACAGGCACTTTCTGATGAGACAGTCAAAAACCTGGATATTGGATCAAGAGAACTGGAAGAAGAAATCAAAAAAACAGAAAGAGAAATCGAAAATCTGTCGGCAGTAACAGAAAAAGAAAAGCAAAGGGCGGATGTTGCCTCAGAAGAAATAACGGGGGCAAGGATCGCACTTGGTGCCGCAGAAAGTGAAAAAACAAAAATCGATGCAATTGTAAACAGAATAAATGAGACTATTAAAGAGGCAGAGAAAGAAAAGGAGACAAAGGTCGGGGAACTGGAATATCTGAAAAAAGAAAGGGAAACCATTCTTTCGGGAGTCAGCAGCAATGAAGGACTTGTTCATGAAAAAGAAGAAGAAAAAGAACGTTTAAGCAAAGAACTTGAAGAAATGAACAGTGAAAAGAGCAGTACGAACAAAAAGATCGGCCTGGCTTCCGACGAAAGGGAAGAACTGCTGAAAAAAATAACGACACTGCAGAACAATAAGTATGAAGCCGAGATAAGGATAGCAAGACAGGAAACTCAACTGGAAAACTACAAAGAAAAACTCTGGGAGGAATTCGAGATATCCTACATACAGGCCATAGAGTTCAGGAAACAGGATTTTGTAATGGCTCCCGCAGTAAAAGAGAACAGGGAAATAAAAACAAAGATCAAAGAGCTTGGAGAAGTGAATGTCGGAGCAATAAAGGAGTACAAAACGGTAAAAGAAAGATATGACTTTCTGAACGGACAAAAAAATGACATTGAGATATCCATGACTGAGCTCCGTAAAATCATAGAGGATATGGACAAAATAATAAAGGCAAGATTCAAAGAAAGTTTTGACCGGATAGCCGAAAACTTTGAACTGGTTTTCAAAGAATTTTTTGGTGGGGGAACGGCGAATATAAGGCTGGATAACGAAGAAGATCCCCTGAATGCTGTAATAGAAATAACAGCACAGCCGCCGGGCAAACAGCTTAGACATATAAATCTTCTTTCGGGAGGAGAAAAAACAATGACCGCTATAGCGCTTATGTTTGCGGTCTTAAAGACAAAACCCACTCCCTGCTGTATACTTGATGAGGTGGAAGCTGCCCTGGATGACAGCAACATAGATATATTTGCAAATTATCTCAAGAATTTTGATGACATACAGTTCACCCTCATAACTCATCAGAAAGCGACCATGGAACATGCAGATGTGATGTACGGAGTAACGATGCCTGAAAGGGGCATATCAAAGATATATTCTCTTTCCCTTGGCGAAGAACCTCTTATGTAAAACTGCCGTAATAACAAGCGGCAGTCAAAAAAGGAAGAAAAAATGACTCTTGAGAAACAACAGAAAAGTTTTTTCGGCAAAATGTCAAGAAGACTGTCAGATGCCATAATGGCAAGGCCTTCAATTGATGATGGACTGCTGGAAGATATAGAAGAGATCCTTATAACATCCGATATAGGCATGGAAACGACGGAAAAAATCATATATGCCTTAAGGGAAGATGTAAGAAAGGACCGACTTGACACGCCGGAAAAAGTAAGAGAGCGTTTAAAAGAAATAATGATCTCTTTGGTGGATAAAGAACAGAGACACCAGCTTTCAGAAGAATATCCCATGGTCATACTTATGATAGGCATAAACGGAGGCGGGAAAACTACTACCATAGGAAAGCTGACACACAAGCTTAATAAACAGGGGAAAACAGTTCTTTTGGCTGCGGCAGATACCTTCAGAGCCGCTGCGGGAGAGCAGCTTTCCATATGGGCCCGGAAGGCGGGGGTCAACGTTATAATACACAAGGAAGGAGCAGACCCTTCTGCTGTTATATTCGATGCCATAATGTCGGCAAAATCAAAGGGAACAGATATCCTTATCTGTGATACCGCCGGCAGGCTCCAAAACAAAAAGAACCTCATGGCGGAACTTGCAAAAATGAACAAAGTAATAGATAGAGAATTTCCCGAAGCATCCAGAGAGACCCTGCTGGTACTTGATGCTACCACCGGCAAAAACGCTGTTTCTCAGGTTGGAGAGTTTAGTAGCATAACAGATATAACGGGAATAGTAATAACAAAACTTGACGGAACGGCAAAAGGCGGAATAGCTTTGACAATAGCAGATGAATTTGATATGCCGATAAAATTCGTTGGTACAGGAGAAAGCATAGAAGACCTTCAAAAGTTTGTTGCTGAAGAGTTTATAGGGGGAATATTTGATGAGTAAGCCCCTGGTTGCCGTCGTCGGAAGGCCCAATGTGGGGAAATCCACATTTTTCAATAAAGTGGTGGGACGCAGAGTTTCCATAGTCGAAGACACACCGGGTGTCACAAGAGACAGGATATACGCCGAAGCCGAATGGAGAAACATAACATTTGGGATCATAGATACGGGAGGTATCGATGCGGGAAGTGAAGAGGTCATCCCTGCCAGTATGAGGGAGCAGGCGGAGATAGCAATGGATACTTCCGATGTCATACTTTTTATGACCGACGGAAGAGAAGGCCTTACTGCTGATGACAGAGATGTGGCTCAGATCCTCAGAATGACAGGCAAAAAAGTCGTTCTTGTGGTCAACAAGATAGATACTGCCAAGATGCCCGCTGATTTTTATGACTTTTATGAACTGGGACTCGGAGAGCCGATAGCCATATCTGCAGAGAACATGCTTGGCATAGGAGATCTGCTTGATATAGTGATTGAGAATTTCCCCGAAGGATCAGATCAGCAGGAAGAAGATCTGATAAGGATCGCAGTGACCGGCAAACCCAACGTGGGAAAGTCCTCACTGATAAATGAGATACTGGGAGAAAACAGAGTTATAGTATCCCCGGTTGCGGGAACCACAAGAGATTCCATCGATACTCCATTTGAAAAAGACGGAGACAAGTATCTCTTGATAGATACGGCGGGAATAAGACGTCACAGTAAAGTAAACGAGAATATAGAAAAATACAGTGTAATCAGAGCGGTGACATCAATAGAAAGATGTGATGTCTGCCTGGTAATGATAGATGCACAGGACGGAGTGACTGAACAGGACAAAAAAATTGCCGGACTTGCCCACGAAGCGGGAAAAGGCATCGTGATCGTGGTAAACAAATGGGACCTGATAAAAAAAGAAACAGGCACCATGAAGGAATTTCAGAAACAAATAAGCAGAGAAATGGCTTTCTTGTCCTATGCACCTTCAGTATTTATTTCCGTCAAAGAAAAGCAACGCATAGAAGGGGTCATAGCATTTGCCAAAAGTGTTGCCGAAAGCAGGGCCATGAGGGTTCCCACGGGACAGCTCAACAGTCTGATCGCAGATGCTGTGATGATGAAGCAGCCTCCTTCTGACAAAGGCAAAAGACTTAAGATATACTATGCAGCCCAGGTAGGGATAAAGCCTCCGCTTTTTTCATTCCAGGTAAACTCCAGAGCTCTTATGCATTTTTCTTATTCGAGATACCTGGAGAACAGGATAAGAGATGTTTACGGATTCAGCGGGACCTCCATAAAATTTGTTTTTAGAGAGAAGGGTGAAAAAAATAATGTATGAATTTTTTACCGGATATGAGACAGATGATATAAGAATCAAAGTGATCACTGTCATTACCATGATATTGGCCTATTTTATAGGGAATATTTCTCCTGCAACCATTATAGGAAGGATTATGGGGATAGACATAAAAAAAGAAGGCAGCGGCAATGCAGGCACTACTAATGTATTGAGGGTACTTGGAGCAAAGGCTGCAGTGCTGACACTGGCTGTCGATGTTCTTAAGGGAGTGGCTGCAGTTCTGATAGGCTACTATGCAGCGGGGATCCCGGCAGCCATGCTTTGTGCCCCTTCCGTGACAGCAGGACATATATGGCCGGTTCTCCTCAGGTTCAAAGGCGGGAAGGGCGTTGCAACTATTTTCGGCACGCTTACGGCCCTGGAGCCGTTAATGGGGCTTACTGCTCTTGCCCTTGTGGCAGCGGGAGCATTCATATCAAGAAGAGCCTCGGTGGGATCAATAGTAGGGGCGGTGACATTGCCCTTTGTAGCATGGTTCTTCATGCCGAAATTAATAGTTATTGCATGTTTACTTGGAGCGCTGGTACTGTTTTCACACAGAAGCAATATAGTAAGACTTGTAAAAGGCGAAGAACCAAGGATAAATTTTGGAGGGAAATCATGAAAAAAATAGGAGTTATCGGTGCGGGAAGCTGGGGCACGGCTCTGGCTATAACCCTGGGTAGCAAGGGTCATGAAGTAAAGATATGGGATCTTGATGCCGTACATCTGGAAGAATGCAAAAAAAACAGAGAGAATGTAAGATATCTTCCGGGAATAAAGTTTAATGATAATCTTCAAATGGCGGATACTGCAGAAGAAGCAATAGGCGGTGCCGATATAGTTTTGTTTTCTGCACCGGCACAGCATTTCAGAAGTGCTTTCAAAGGTGCAATGCCATATATCACTGAAGATATGGTCGTAGTAAATGTTGCAAAGGGAATTGAACAAAAAACTCTTTGCAGGATGTCTCAGGTGGCGGAAGAACTGATGCCGGGGGTAAAATATGTGGTTTTATCCGGACCTTCTCATGCGGAAGAAGTGGGTAAACTTTTACCCACCACAGTTGCTGTGGCATCAAGAGACAGAAAGTTGGCTGAATACATACAGGACATTTTTATAACAGAAAGATTCAGAGTTTATACCAATGATGATGTGGTGGGAGTTGAGCTGGGAGGTTCCCTCAAAAACATCATAGCTTTAGGTGCGGGAATATCCGACGGGGTAGGATTCGGTGACAATGCCAAGGCTGCACTAATGACAAGAGGTATGGCGGAGATATCAAGACTGGGCATAGCTCTGGGAGCTGAAAAAGAAACTTTCCTCGGCCTTTCCGGAGTGGGCGACCTTATTGTTACCTGCACAAGTATGCATTCGAGAAACAGAAGATGTGGAATAATGATAGGAGAAGGAATGAAACCCGAAGAGGCGACGAAAAAAGTCGGTATGGTCGTGGAGGGGATGTTCACCACAGAAGCCGCATATGAACTGGCAAAAAAAGCAGAAGTTGAAATGCCTATAACAGAAGGGATATACAGAATAATAAAAGGAGAAATCAGTGCGAAAGAAGCTGCAGAGGAGCTGATGGGACGAAACAGAAGACATGAAAAAGAATAGGAAATTCCACATACAGACCTTAGGCTGTCAGATGAATGAAAGAGATTCAGAAACGATAGCCGGGATATTATCAGAAATGGGATATTCCGTGGCCGCAGACCGAAATGAAGCTGACGTTGCAGTAATAAACACCTGTAGCGTCAGAGAACATGCGGACAAACGGTTTTTCGGCACATTGGGACAGCTAAAAAAAATAAAAGAGGCTCGTCCCGATTTTGTTGTTTGCGTATGCGGATGCATGATGCAGCAGAAACATATAACAGATACCATAAAAGAAAAGTACCCATGGGTTGATATAATATTCGGCACACATAACATACATGAACTGCCTGTTCTGCTTCAAAAAGCCGAAAAAGAAAAAGAGAGCAGAAAGCGTTCCGAAAAAAACGGGATCATGGGAAAAGGGAAAGGCCTGATATCAGTATGGGAAAACGGAGAGGGCATAGTGGAAGACCTGCCGTCTTTACGACTTTACAGACACAAGGCATTTGTGAACATAATATACGGATGCAATAATTTCTGCACATACTGTATCGTGCCTTATACAAGAGGCAGGGAGAGAAGCAGAAAACCTGAAGATATTTTGAATGAAGTAAAAAAACTCGCCGCAGACGGAGTCAAAGAAATCACTCTTCTGGGGCAGAACGTGAATTCATATAAAGGCCTATCCGGTCCGGCAGGTGTTTCATATGGTGAAACAAATGAAGGGCAAAAGCACACGGATTTTGCCGATCTGATATATATGCTGCAGGAAACAGAGGGCATACAGCGTATAAGAT
>Ga0116164_10003105_pt1 | contig 11503 bp, 10 predicted proteins | sample AD_UKC109_MetaG_FD_89888 | JGI IMG/M metagenome (GOLD analysis project Ga0116164, IMG submission 89888) | Active sludge microbial communities of municipal wastewater-treating anaerobic digesters from Hong Kong - AD_UKC109_MetaG | ecosystem: Engineered > Bioreactor > Anaerobic > Digestate... | reverse complement strand
GTATGTGATATAGTATCAGTACCAGCAGTTCTTAAATTTGTCAAAAACATATATTCAGTTTTATATTTGTTTATATAAGAACCAGTTTTAGTGCTTGTACTTGTATTAGCCACTTGCTCAATAAAATTCTTTGCTTTGAATCGTGTAACATTCCACACAGAATAGTTACCAGTTGCACTGAAAGATATGGTTGAACCTATAGAACTTTTAATCTTCCATAGTGACATTCTTGTTTTGCTATCAAGAGAATGTACCTTGTTAAATATAGGTGTAATTTCTGCATTAGTATCATCAGAAGTAACAGTATGTGATATAGTATCACCACCATCAGTTCTTATGTTGGAAATTAGTAAATATTCTTCATCATACTCGTTCATAACGTAAGAACCAGTTCTAGTGCCACGATTTTTATATGTATTATGTATGTCACTGATGAAGTAAAAGTCTGATTTTAAATTTCCACCGCATCTATAAAAAGCCATTATAAGCACCTCACTTTCACTTGAACGTCAGATTCCTGTTCATCAAAATTAAGTGTGATACTGCCATCTGATACCTCAATAGCAGTTGGATTTACTCCATATACATCCGTATATATATCAATCAATCCATCTGCTGTGATTCTTGTATTTGTAATTGTAACAGAAGTATTTCCAGCTGATAATGTTGCGGTCGGTAGATTGGTTAAACTGTTGTTTAATTCATTAACCGCACTAACAATATTTGTTTTAATGGTCGTTTGTAAATTGCTTGCCATTCCACAATTATTTGTAATTGCTTGGTTTTCTACTGCATTTGTACTCGTTGTGCTAAGAGTAGAATCAATCGGAACTCCTCGATACATTATTCTAGTAGTTCCATTATCTATATAAATTTTGTCCGTATCTGTTGTAAATAACATTTGCCCATCTACAATGGGAGTATTATCAACAACAGATTGTATTCCTCTAATTATATTAAACATATTGTTTCCTTTCTATTATAAGCTAGGATATAATGGATAATATTTCATAAGTGAAATAGTTTGTGTTCCATTTATATCCAAAGTAGTATTGATTGATTTAATTAAGTATTGTTCGGTTGTTTCATTTCCTTGTTTATTAGGTAAAGTTATTTCAATAACCCAATTTACATCAAGCCAATAAATAGGAACACAAGTCAATGTTACACTATCTTGAATTTTACATCTCAAATATAGTTCATAATCTGCTCTTTCTTGTGCTAAACTCGACATATAAATATTATCATAATCTCCACCACTCAATACTATTCTAGCTTCGCCATATGTTCCATTTACATAAAACGGACTATTAGTATTTAAGTCTTTAGAAATTGCATAAGGTGTAACTTCTCCCATAAATAAATAATATGATTCATTTTCCATATATTTTGCTACATAATATGTACTTGGCTCTAATATTGGTACAGTTCCGTCTTCATTTTTTAAAGGGTAAGAAGCTAATGAATTTATTTTAATATTTGCTTGCTCACTAATTACATTTGAAGGAGTCGTAAATCCAATTTTTATATTATCATATAAAGTTGTTACACTTGCAATAGTCAATAAATAATTTGACTCACTAATTGTGGCATCTGAATAATTCTTAATATCATGTGTTTTTCCGAATACTTCAATTATATTTTTTACATTTTCAAAATCTGTATTTATAGAATATTCAATTAATGTATTATTCCATATATCATCATCAACCATTACTTGTTCATTATAACCATTAGGGATTAAATCATAATGAAATATTCCGTCTACATCAAAATACATTTCATATCTAGCATCAATATCTAATAATTGTTTAAGAATATCATATATAGTTCCACCTACATCAATTTTAATATCATTAGGCACACTAAATGGACATTCTTCAATTACATACTTTGTAAATCCAGCAAGATTTATTGTAGATATAATTACATTTCTAACATTAGAATTTTGCGGTATAATATGTGCCATGCCCTCAAGATTACCATTTCTTAATCCTGTCATTTTAGCCATCAAATCTATTCCTTGAATTGTCATAGTGTTGTTTTCGGCACTATATACACGACTAGGGTTATTTATCATATATATACCTAAATTTGTTTCTGCAATTTCATTTGTATTCACATTTTTCTCTTGTACATAAATTTGAACATATTTATCTAACCATATCTTATTTCCTACTGATATATCAAAACTAGAATCAGTAGGGATTAAAGATATATTACAACTTCTTCTTATATCACTCGTAGCACTAATAGAATAAGTAGAGCCACTTAATACAACTCCACTTAATTCCTCAACTCTTTGAAATTTAAAATTAAGCAAGTATATTTTGGCTGTTATAATCTTACTACTTTTTGATACATTATATTGTTCTTGTGTTGGCATATCTTAAATCCCTCCCTTCTAATTTGTTTGAACATTTAAAAGTCCATTATTTTTCATATCTCTTTGATTATTATATTTTCCTTGTTCAACAAATGATAGATTTACTGTAATTATACCATTTCCATAACTATTATTGTATGATAATGTCGGGGCAACATTTGTTTTACCTATCCATATGTTTCCATTCCAATCTGTGATACAGAAAGATTTCCCGTTTGTTACAAATTTTAAGAAATCATCGGCTTGTTTAATAACATCATTTCTATCAATTCTTCTTGTCTCTTCAAAGTTATATCCATATAAATTTGCGGTCAAAGTATTAGAATAATTATTAACTTTGCCATTTTGAATTAATATAGGATATTCTAGCCCAATAGGTTGTAATTGACCTATTCTTACATTTTGAACACCTTGACCTAATACAACAGAATTATACAATTTAAATATATTATCCCCATTTGATAAAAATGTTCCATTAAGAATAACATCTAAATCTTCAATAATATAATCTCCTTCAATTCCACCGTTTAGTATAGGAACAATCGCCCATTGAAATTTATTTCCACTAGGAATATAAGAATCTTGTATATCAATATATAAATCTGCTATACTAGATACACTTCTTTCATAAATTGTCATCCACTCAAATGTACCATATTCTCTACGCTTAATTTTCAATCCGCTTAATTGAGATAATACAATATTTACATTACCACCATTTATATTATTATTAAAGTCACAATTTAATTTTGTCTTATAATTCCATGTGGGAAACGATTCACTAATTGTTTTAGTCGTATCTTTAGTTATATCTAAATTATCGTATATATTGCCATATAGTTCAAAATTAGTTAAAGGGAATATAGAGTCCATATCATTGTTTAATAGAGTGGGTTGAGTTCCTTGCGTATAACTTTCTTCACCCCAACTTAAACTTGTAAGTGTATTGTATTCTACATTAGAATTGCCAATTCCCCAATCAATATAACTTAAATCACCTTTTGTTATAATATCTAATGTTAATGTATAATTAGTTCCAACTTTTTTTATCCATAATAATACATAATCATTTGTTGTCATAATGTCTACATAATTAGACCTTTGATAAACTTTAAGTTCCCCACCAATATATCCACTTAACTCAAAATAATCTTTAACAGTTGTTTCTCCATAAGGTATTTCACGCACAAATTTTATAGTATATCCATTGCCTTGTGAACTAAACATTTCGGCAAATTTATATATCCAAGTAGGTTTAATCCATATAGAAACTTCAAAGTCTTTGTTAATTTGGTAACCTTGATTCCACTTGATATAATTTTGTGGAAATCTAACATCAGCCATTGTATTATTTATATATACCATTGGCTCAATATTACTTTCGCCATCGGCAATTATAATATTACTTCTTACTTGAACATAGCCATCATCACATTTATTCTCTAAATTCAATTTACTAAATAATGTAGGGTTTTCATATAACACAATAAAATTTATCATATCACTATAAGTTACCATACCATTTACACTAACCGCAACTGATTGTATTTTATAATTTCTATTATTTTCTAATCCGTTAAAAAGATAAGAAAAATCAATTGGCGGAACTTGACTAGAATACAAATTTCCACTTGTTGCAATTAGTAAATTTGAAGTAGAATATAAATTTATACTTAAAAAGTCTAATAATTCTCCTTGTTCTTGAGAATATTGCACCCCACAATTAAATGAAGCATTATTTATTATTTGTCCCTCTATTAGATTCGTAAATGTTACAGTAGGTTGCGTATAACAATAAAATGATATAACATTACTATTTTCGCTTTCGTTGTTATTAACATCATAAGTATTAAAATAAAAATTATAATATGTTCCATTGGTTAATGTATTTGATGGAACTGCTTGTTGAAATTGAAATGTTTCAACTGTATTTGTATAAACTACCACATTAGTAGCATTATTTCTAATTGTTAATTTATTTTTAACTACTTGATTTCCACCACTTGCACTGAAATAGAATATTTCGTCTTGTGTGGAATCAAACGCATTTTTACTTAATGCTATTGGTTTGGTCATTGACATATTTTATATCTCCTATTCTAGTTTACCTAATATAAACATATTATTTTCTTGACCATTTGGATAAACAACAATAACAGTATTGTTGCTAGACAATGTTATTCCATTTAGAGATAATATATTATCAAACTCTTCTTTATTTACATTTACTTTATATCCTTGATTTGTCCCATTTGACACTATAATCCCAGTCGTAAATTGCTTACTTATAGATTTAAAAGCCCTATCTACTAAAACTTCTATTCCTTTTTGTAATTCCAACTTAGCCCTTTCATTCTTATTCATCTATACCTCCGAATATGTACTAATGGAGAGACAAAATAGCCTCTCCATATATCAAAATTAAGTAAACGCTCTTTGCGTCATACTTGTGCTAAAATCTTGTAAATAATCAACTAACCCTTGACCATCTTCTACATTTGCTGTGATATTAAAATTATTTATAACAGATTTAGTAGTATTAGATATACTTTCGCCAAAACCATTCAATCCACCTAAATTATTCAATATACCAGCTAATGTATTTGTTGATTTTGAGTTCACAACTCCTGTTCCTTTGGATAAATTCATCAAAGAACCATTTAATTTAGAACCAATAATCAATTCTTTATTATTAGGATTTTCACCTACTTGGTATAATCCATTTTCTTTAATACTAGAATCTCCACTAGCTCTAGCACCTTTAATAAAAAATGTTGAACTTGCAACTGTTGATTTCTCGGGTGAAACATTAGACCCTGTTCCTAATTGTTTTAGCATATCATTATATTGATTTACATAATCAGCTAATTGTTGTAATCTAGTTTCCCAAATCTCTCCCTCTTTTAAAACTCCGTCAAATTCAGAATTTAATAAACTTTCTTGATTTGCTAAAAAATCCTCCAACATTCCATCATATTGTTCTTTGACTAACTCTTTTTGATTTTCCAACTGTTCAATTTGATTATCATACTCTTCTTGTACTTTGTCTCTATATGTTTCTAAATTAGATATTTTTTGGTCATAAACAGCTAAAGCTAAATCCCTAGATTGCTCTAATGAATATAGTTCATTCTCATATTGCAATTGTTGACTATATCCATAGTAATTTTGTTGTGCTTCTGAAATAGCGGATTCATCTTGACCATAGCTAAAACTTCCATTTTGAAATATTTTTACTTTCTTTGATTTCGCTTCGGCTATGGCTTCTTGATATTCTTGTAATTTTATTTGATTATTTAATTCTTCATTCTGTCTCTTAAACGCATTTATTTTGTCTTCCCAATATTTTGATTCAATATCTCTTTGGAGTTTTAAAGCACTTAATTCTTTTTCTATGCTATCTAGTTTTTTATCTTTTAGCTTATTTAGTGAGTCAATTTGATTATTAATTGAGTCTGTTGCTAATTGTTCTTGCTCTTTTAAATAATCTTTGTAATCTTCTATTGCATCTTTTAAATATCCCTTTACACCTTTGAAAATTTCTTCTTCATTTTTTTGGTATATATCAAGATATTTTTCTTGAACACCTGTCGATTCACCAAAAAATTCTTCATTTAGAGAATATAATCTTTTATAATAATCTTCTTCACTGATATATTGCATATCAAGAGCATGGTCTAAATCAGATTTTCTTCTTTCATACTCTTCTTTATATGCGTCAGTTGTTTTTGACGAAGCACTGCTCGCTTTACTACCTGTTGATGAAGTCGATGTATCCAAACTTTCAGACCATTTATCTAGTACATCAATTTGGTTTTCCATATCTCGAATAACTTGTGCTACTTGTTGTTGGTCAGCACCAGCTTTTAATGCATCAATTTGATAACTTGTTACAGAAGCTCTAATATCATTTTGTAATGCATTTGTATGATTTTCTAAAGAAGAAGTTGATTCATCCAAACTAGCAGAAACTCCACTAATAGCTAAAGCTCTTAATTTCTCAATTGCTGTATTATAAACAATTTGTTTTGATTCATCTACTTGTGCTTGAATTTTACTTCTTAATGCTTCTTCGTTTAAACTTACTTGTCCATTTTCATATTGTAACATATCTAAATAGGAAGAATCTATTGATAATAATTTTTCCATTGTATCAAAAGAATACCCATTTGAACTATTATACTCATCTATTGCAGAAGTTAAAGTTGAATAAGAAGAACTAACATCTTTTAACAAATCCGATAATTCACTAGCTGAATCAACCAATTCTGTTGTTTCATCTATAGCATCTTCTTCTGCTTCTACCATACCACCTATTGCGGAGTTTGCCGTAGAAACAGAATTAATCATACTTAGAAAGCTATCAACTACCTCATTTCCACTTTCAGCATATTCTTTATCTACTTCTGTTCCATTCTCTAAGATAGCTGTATTATCAGAAATAGTCCCAGATATTTTTAAACCAGCTTCAACATAGGAGTTTATTTGGTCTTCTATATTTATAATTGCTTGATTATTGGCTTCAATAGCACTAGAATTTTCTTCGTATGATTCAGATAACTCTAAATTTGTTTGTATTATATCTGCTTTAGCATCTTCTAAATCCAAGTAGGCACTCATAACTTGATTTAGTTGTTCAGACAAAGTAGAATATGCTTCAAAGTTATTGCTTTTATTTAGAATATAATTATGTTGTTGCCCATCTACGCCATATGTAGTCCAATCAAAATCTTCGACATCTATATCGGCACTAGAATATTCTCTTTCTAAATTCTCTCTAGCACTCTCTTGTTGTTGTTTTTGTTGAACTTCTAATTGAGCTTGCATTATAGCTAATTGTCTATTTAAACTTTCTTCTTCCAAGTTTAATAGGTTCAATTGGCTATCATCGGTGATTTCTAATTTTTGTTTATTTATCTCTGCAATTTGACTCTCAATATCAGAAATGGAATTTTTTAAAGTTTTTATTTCTTCTGAATTTTCTTCCATTTTTTCATTGATATTATCAATAGAATTACTAGCATCGTCTAATGACTTCTCATATTGAATCATTAAGGCTATATAAGAGATAATTGCAGATGCTATTAGCAAGATAGGGTTTTTCTTTATTTCTGTATTTAATTTTTTAACTGCCGCTGTAAAACTAATTGTCGCTCCTGTTGCAACCGCGGAAGTAGCAGATTCTAAACTTAAACCAGTTACAAAAGAGTATAAAGATACTTTAGCCTTAGAAAAAGCACCTATCAATAAAGTTGCAACACCAAATAATCCTGTTAATATTATAGTTGATTTTCCAGCTTCTGTATTTAAAAATTTCAAAAAATTAGTTCCAAAATCAACTAGCCCTTTAAGCAGATTGTTTAAAACTCCACCTTCTGTGACTAAATTAACAAATTCAGCTTTTAACGAAGCTAATTTAGATGTCAAACTTTCTGCTCTTTTTGAGTTCTCTTCCCAAGCTGAACCACTCGAATTTAAAGCTGTTTTCGTAGCACTAATTGCCGTATCAAAGTTTTGCATTAAAGCTAAAAAGTTATTTACTTGATTTGAGCCAGCAGAAGTTAATGCTATATATTCTTGTTGGTTTTTACTTAATAACTCCCATTTAGTAGATAATTCTGCTAATATATCATAAGTAGAACGAATTTGACCATTTTCATCCTTTAATGATATGCCTAATTCATCATATATTTCTACTAATTTTTTACCAGTTCCGCTTGATTCATCCAATGTTTGCGTCAAACGGGAAGAAATTTGTTTAAGACCTCTCGATGCGGTAGAAGCGTTTCGAGTCTTCTCTGTTATTGCCGTCATGAGTCCTAATGTTTCTTCAAAACTTGTTCCAGTTGCTGACAGTGTTGATGAAACTTTTGATATATTATTTGCCAAATCAGACGAACTTACAGCATAATTATTACTTATGATATTTACGGCATCCAAGATATGAATACTATCTTCTGCTGTGATATTAAATGCTTTCATTTGACTTATAATAAAACTAGCACTATCTCCAGCAGAAATTTCTCCGTCGGCAATATTCATATACAGATTTGCCATTTGTGCTAATTGAGCCGAGTCTTCATCTGTAAATCCAGCTTGCTTAAATAATGTAGCACTTTCCATCATCTCAATTTTATTTCGATATACGGCTTTTCCTAATTCTCCTAGTTTATCTGTATAATTGGTTAAAGCCTCTCCACTTAAATCTGATACTTTGGCATAATCTACCATTGCATCATCTAATTGTTTTACTGCTTGAACCGCTTCATTAATTCCTTGAGTAAAAGTCTGAATAATTTTTGTTATTACAAAAAACTTAGCAACCTTGCCTAATGTCGTAATGAAATCACTACCAAACCTTTTAACCTTATTTGAAGTTTTTTGCAATTCATCCCCAACTTCTTTTGTGCTAGTTTTTGCTTTATTCAAGTTTTCGGATACTCTTGTTGTAGTTGCTCCTAATTGTTCTCCAGCAGAATTAAACTTAGTAGATTCTGTTACAGTTCTTCCTAGTTCGTCTGTATAAGTCTTTGTTTCTGTTCTTACTGCGTTCATATCTTTAGCAAAGGGGGTTAATTTTTCTCCTATTTTGCTAATAGATTGTGAGACTTGTTCGTTTTCTTGATTTAGTATTTTAGTTACTTGTACTGTTTTTCCAGCATCATTAGACCAAGTTTCTAATATCTTTGTAGCATTTTCTATCTTTTGACCATTTACTGTTGCATTTACATTGAATTGTGCTGTCTGACTTATCTTTTTAAAATCAGAAGATAATTGTGAAGTATTAACATTTACTTTTATCGGAGTAGAAAGAGCTGTTTGAGCCGATTTCTGTAATTTGTTCGAGTCGACAACCGCACTAACAGTATATTGTCTATTTGCCATTTATATATCACATCCTTTCTAGGAAGTGTTTTTCCTATTCTTTCTTATCTTTATAATAATTTAAAAATTCTTCTAACTTTTGAATAGCCTTTTCTTGATTTTTGTTTGGTTTATCACTCTTTTGTGAATAATTTAGATGTTTCTCAAATAAATTGGCAATATCTTTACTAGCATTGATATAACCTTGTTCTAGCCCGTCTCTATATCCTTTTTTAGGTCTATATTCATCAATTTGTGAACTACCACCATTTTGTCCACCATTCTTTTTATTTCTTAATTGATAACCTTTATTAGCATATTCAATTATGTATTCTTGTTCTTTTTGGTCTAATAAGTCTTGCTCAAAATTTAATGCTTCCACTTTCCAACCATATACATTATCTTCGTTGTATAATCCGTGACTTTTCAAAGATAAATCTATATGTTGATAACCAACCATGTGTTGTGCAAGCCTAGTAAGTATATGCTTTGCTTGACCTACGTAAGCATACTTTATTCCATTTTCATCTATTCTAGTCAAGAAATAAATTCCACTATTATCGTTTAATATTTCATTTTGTTTCAAAAATTTTTTCTTATTGGTGGATTCTATCGCTTTAACTTGTCTCCAATTATAGCTCATAATAATCTTGCTCCTTGTGAATATCCTTGCAATGACATAGCATCATCGAACCACTTATCTATATTTGCGTCAACATACTTTTCCATTTCAGACCACGCATCTCTCGGAGTAGTCCACCAACCACCACCCCATAGGTTACTTGAGTTTCCTTCAAATAATATATCATCAAGATATTCTCTTGAATCATTTTCTGTAGGAATATTACTACCATGTTGAAAGATACTTGGAACTGAAGACATTATATTTGGTTCGTATTCCATTCCTCCTTCAACAACTAAACCTAATCTTTGTTTAACCATTGGAATCCAAGATTGTTTAAATTGACCAGTGGGATTATACACTTCATTATTTGAAGCAATTCCTATTTTTTGTGCGTCTATTTCAGCTTGCATAACTTTTATAATTTTATCTACAACAATATCAATTGCATTTTCTATTGCAACATAAATATCTGTTGTAAATAATTCTAAGTCTTGAGTCATATTATTTCACTTCTTTCATTTGTTCAATAATACTCTTTAAATCAATCCCTTTAGTTTCAGCATTTTTAGCATAATTGTCAATCGCACCATTTACATTATCTAATACATTAGTAATCGTTTCTTTAACCTCTTTGTAAATTTCCATTTTATTATTTTCTAATATAGAATTAACTTGAGCGTCAATTAAACCGTCATTGGTACAATTCTCATACATTACGTCTATCTTATCTCTATAAGTTTCGTAGAGTTCCACAGAGATTACTTTATCACTAATTTCCTCTCCACTTAATATCTCTAATACTAAAATATCCTTTACCATTTTTCTTTCAATATATGTACTTTGTGTTGCTACTGCTTGAGCAATATCTAAAATTTCTTGTAATGTTAATTCTGTTCTCATTTAATTTTCTCCTTTAATTTTAATATCTAGTCTACATTTTATTATAGACTAGATATTGTTTTATTCTATTCATTCAATAAATTTTCTACATCTTCTCTTAACTTTATTGGCACATCGTCAATAGTTTTAAAACCTTTTCTAATAAGTTCTGCATAAATTTTTGCCATTATAATACCCCCTCATAAATCTCACACAAAACAAGTTGTGTTTCTGTTAAACTATTTTCTAATTCTATATTCTTTTGAGCCAATAATTTAATATATTCATCTTTGCTATATTCAATTAATTCATATTCATATTCTGTATGAGTTTCATCACCAAAATTTTTTTCCACTTCTGTAATATTGCTTGATACAAAAACTTTATTTTTTAATATTTCTATTTTTTTAGGTTTTATAGCCGACCTAACTATTATTATATTCATAAATATCCCCCTTACTGTGGAAGATACACCAAGCGACCACCGATATTACGATGCCGACCAGAAGAAGCAGTAGCCACACCCAAATAGAAACCACCAGCATGAGAATTACTACACCAATAACCGCCCAACCTAGCAACTGTATATGCTGATGTAGTTTTGTTCTGATAGAACAAATCACCAACAGGAAGTGAACTGCTTCCAAGAGCTTCTGATGCAATGAATAACCAATCAAAGTCTTCATTGTATGCAAAAGCAGAAACATATCCATTTGCACCTGCAATTGTGATTCCTGCATCTTTGTATG
>Ga0116164_10003104_pt1 | contig 11504 bp, 19 predicted proteins | sample AD_UKC109_MetaG_FD_89888 | JGI IMG/M metagenome (GOLD analysis project Ga0116164, IMG submission 89888) | Active sludge microbial communities of municipal wastewater-treating anaerobic digesters from Hong Kong - AD_UKC109_MetaG | ecosystem: Engineered > Bioreactor > Anaerobic > Digestate... | reverse complement strand
CCTGCAGTGGCAGTGTGGATGCATCGGAGCCAGGTTAACACCTGCGACTGCATCTTTTCTGTTGAATACCTTCTGATCGTTCTTCTGGCAGACATCGCAGGTCCTTGTGTCGAAGGTAGCTATATACATGTATCTGTCGATTTCAAGCTCCTCATAGGACTCCATCTCGGCTTGATTGCAGGCATATGAAGTTTCCGTCTGTATCAGTCGCCGTGCATTGTAGTCGCTTGTGTTGAATTTCTCAGCCAGCTTTCTTGACGTCTTATAGATGCTCTCACCGCTGACGGCTGCCTCTGTGAGTAGTCCACGGATTTCCTCTTCCAGAGCTTTATTGTTTGCCCATATGCGCTTGCTGTAGTTCTTACCGGACCAGTTCTCGTTGATGATCTTATTCACGAGCCTGTCAGGGATCGCAGCAAACTCAGGCTGCACGCCTGCTCCCTGAGCTAAGTCAAAAATTGTATGATAGTACGCTTCCGGCACTATCTCTTTGAGGAACGCTGTAGTTGTAGCGAGGTTTATGCCGTATACTTCCTTGAACTTCTCCTCGGTGTTGGTAAGCAATGCCGCCAGCCGTCGCATTCGGTATTCATACGCCAGACTGTCCTCTTCGCCGATATGCCGAAGTATCTTCGACATCTCACTCTCGATATACGTCTGCAGGCTGCTGTATGCCCTTCGTATATTCTTCGCTACGTCGAAGGCAGCCAGTGTATAATTATCAATGCGCCTTTCGGCTCTTTGTATCCAGTATGTCTGGTTACTGGTCATTTCTGTTTACAGCAGCCGTTGACATCACAAACTGTTCATCCTGCTCCTGCCTGCGCTCCTCGGCCGCTTTCTTTGACTCTTCCTCAGGATCCTCGACAAAGGGGAGCTGAGCCAGAAGCGTTTCATTGCTGCAGATTCCTTCAAGATTGCTGATAACCTGCGCTATCTCTACAAGATTCTTCGGCAGACTGTGTGTTATCGTGATTGTCAGATCATCGAGATCAACAGGCTTCATGCCCTTGGTGACCATTATGTTGGAAAAGAGCTTTATACGCTCTCTTATGCCCTCTTTGATGTATCTTTCCTTAATCTTTGTTATCTGGTTAAGGCCAAGAAGTTTATACTGCATTGCAACGCCTGAGACATTGCTTGCAAAGTCCTTATCTGTCATGGAAGGAACGCAGCTGAACTTGTGGATATCATCAGCCAGGGATTGCCGCAGGAGCTCATTGCCCTGCTGATCTATCTGCCTTGTCAGGAATTCCAGTTTACTTTCATGAGTGAGCTCGATAACGCCGTTTTTCTTAATAGCATTATAGTTTTTCTCAGCCTCTGCATCTGTATAGCCTAACGTCTGCCCAGTAAGAACCATGAGACTGTTGACAAAGTTCTCGACATCGTCCACACGGTTGCTCTGCTGTATGTTATATCCGTCTATGAGAGGAATAAGCTGCTCAAAGTCGCCCTGCTTCTCATTGTTGTTGTATATCTCAATGAGCGTAACAGCTCCGAAGTAGTTAGGCTTCGGTTTTGAAGTACCACTATATTCAAAGGCTTTTGAACACTCAAACTTCACTATTTGACTCTCTGTGCTGTACTCTACATAGTAGCCGATAAGCTCTTGAGTATCAGGATCCCTTTTCTCGTAGTAGTAAACGCCTGCAACTGGAAGAAGCTCCACGGTGCTGTTATAAATAACAAATGCGTTCATCGGATGTATGCTTGCCGTCTTTGGCGTCGGGCTTTCATCTGAGCTCATATAGTCCAGCTCATAGGCCACTCCGTAAATACTCTGATACTTTGCGTTATCCATGTCTTGGACGTCGACCTGTGCTATATTATTCCATTTAAAGAAATCGTCAAGGTTCTGTTCTTTTGACTGGTAGCTGATAGGCTCGCCGATGAGGTAACCAGTTGCAAAGTCGGAAATATACTTTGCATAATTACATACCAGATTGTTACAAGGATCATTATTTCTATACTTTGGTCGACGGAGCAGAATATCGTGAATGCCTTCATAATACCGCTGCAGCTTCTCATATCTCGGGCACGTCACCTCTCTATGTGTCTTTATATACTTGCACACAAGCTGCGGTGTGAGCTCGTCAGTGTTCTTCAGAATAAATGGCATTCATACCACTCCTATCGTCTAAGTGTTGAAGTTCCGACTGTTGAATTATTGAGCATCGTTTCAGCAATACCGGTTGTAGCATCGGGAGCATCGTCATGTGCGTTCTTGCCTTCGCGCTGATACTTATTCATTGCCTCGTAGTATTCCGGGAAGCGGTCTCTCCAATTCACCGGATAATATATGTGCTGCATCACCCATGTTGAATAGGTAATGATTCTCGCTATCTTGTTGGAGGACTGGTGGAACCAGAGCCATACTGTGCGCCTGTTGCCGAGCTGCTCCTCAGAGATGCGCTTGACATTTCGTGCGAAGCCTCGGCCGCCGTTGTTTGATTCTATCCTGGCATTGTTCACATTGAATTCTTTATGCCTTCGAGCTGTCTCAATTTCTGTCTCTTCCATCGGAGCCTTGGAGAAGTATACGTCCAGGACATAAGCCTCTCTCTGATATACGCCCCAGATAATAGAGCAGAGCCAGTCGCTGCCTTCATCAGCTGTATCTGTATAGCTGAATACTCCCTCGAAGTGTGGCGGGAGCTCTGTATATGTCTTAAAGCTCGTGTAGAGCTTACCTTTTATGTCGATCGGCTCCTGCTGGTAGTTGGCGCTTGCTATATCTGCGCCCATTGCCTTGATAGTGGCCTGATAGCTCTCATAACTGAGAATATCAGGACAAAGCATCGAATTGCTTTCCTTATCGTAGGCCTTCATGCAAATATGCCTGTAAGGTATCTTCTCATGTTTGCAGAAGTCAAGATACTTGCCAGCCAGATCATCAGAAGCCCAGCGTGTCATAATGATAATGACCTTTGCTCCTTCTTCACATCGGCTCAGCATTGTATTCGTGAACCACTCCCAGTGCTTCTGCTTTGTGTTCTCGTTGTTGGCTTCCTCTGCGTTCTTGATAAGATCATCGATGATCATCAGAGTACAGCCGAAGCCTGTCGCAGTACCAGTCGGAGAAGTAGCCAGGTAGTTATTATAACCGCCGTCCAAGCTCCACAGGTTCATTGCTGCATCGCCCTGCTTAATCTTTACATTCGGGAACACATCCGAGAATACCGCTCTGTAAGGATTTGCTTTCAATTCCTGTATTGTATTTCTTACATTCTTTGAAAACATCGTTGACAGTGTCTCGTTGTATGAGCCTATCATAATCTTTCGGTTTGGATCCTGCCCGAGATACCACTCAGCAAAGCAGCAGGCCGTTCTTGACTTGCCATGTCGTGGCGGCAGGTTAACTATAAGCGCTCTATCATCGGACTCAAGGAACTCTTGGAAATCGTCGCACAGGTCTACCAGATACTTGCGGTTTGGCTTGTAGAAGTCAGGAGCTTTCAAGCGGCAATAATCAAAGAAGCTGCGCCGTGCCAGTTCTATCTTAGCACCGAGTTGTATCAGCTTTCTATCAGTCAGCAAGTTTTCTCAGCTCCTCGGTAGTCAAATCCTTATACGGATTATTGACATCAGCAGAGATATTACCTTCTATCTTTGTGACATATTCACCTGTCATTTTGTTGAGAGTGTCGATAGCTTTTATTCTGTCTGCATTATCGTTACCTTCACGAGCAATATCCGAAAGAACGGCTTTGCGCTCTATTGCTGTCATGATGCGCTCGTTCTGTTGCTCCTCGGAGAGTTGTCTGATATAATCAGCAAGTTCAGCTTTATATTTCGTGGGCTTTCGTGGGTTCAGCCAATTAGCTGCAAACCTCGCTGTTTTCTCGGAATAACCTGCTGCGATAGCTGCTTGTATAGCGTTACCGCAAGCGATATAAACTTCTGCGAACTTGAGGTCTCTGTTTTTCACGGTAACACTTCCTTTCATGCGCATATACAGCAAAGCGCCTCAGGGGGTGTGTTCTGAGACGCTTGCTGCCATTACCTAGGAGGTTTGATTTTTTTGAATTCGAAGCACTGTCATTGCGATAAGTAAGCCCGAAATTACATATTGTAGTACTTCATTTGGTTGCTAGTGTGGGAGTTGAACCCACTACCTCAAGGTTATGAGCCTTGCGAGATAACCGTTTCTCTAACCAGCGATAAATATGGGGAGCTGTCGCACTCCCCATCCCTGTGAAAGGAGTAAACAAAATATGTGTAGAACAAAAGAAAGGAGACATTTCAGGAATTTACTTCCTAACTTAATTATACACAAAATGTGATACAAATTCAATAATAATAGTGCCGAAATTCCGGTGTTTAATTGTTGCATTTGTTTGAAAAGTCTGTTGAAACATCTTCATTCAGCCAGTGCTGAATGCATTTCTCGCAGCCATCATGAAGGTACTTATAGCAGCGGAGTATCTTTGTCTCTCTTGATATGCCTGCGACTGCCTGCAGCGGACACATTCCTGTGTTGTGCAGCATGGCTACAAGCATATCATAAGTGCAGGTCTTAGATATCTTATCCCGGTTCTTCATAAGCTTGCCTCACTTCCATGAATAGTCTTAAGGATATGATCCTGCTCCTCAGGATCCACGCCCAGAGAAGCAAGAGCTTCACGTGTACCGCAGTCCGGACATATAAGGGTATAATTATCCTCCTTCGAGACTGCAGGCCGTTCTGTGAAGGTCTGGCCGCATTTAGGACAGGTATGCTCCTCTAACTTATCTTTCATGTGATACACTCCTTTCATAAGCTTCATCAAGAAGCCGCTTGTCAAATCCGAATTTCTCATATCCTTCCTGGCAGCTGCGTACATAATGCCGACTGGGCTCACCAAGCTTGCGATTCTCGTGCATAATATAAGCAAAGGCATTCACCTTCAACGTCTTACCGGACATAGTCTTGACCGTCACCTTAATGTCCTTCTTGTAGTAATAATCCGGGAAACCTTCATACCAGTCCAGACTAGCCTCGTCGGCAGGCGACAGGATCCAGACTGCCACCGGAACCTGGCTGCCGTACTTCTTCTCGATAGTGAGGTAAGCGCCGGTCTTGCTCCCCTTAAAGAGCAGCTCATATCCGTTGAGCGTTGCCGTGCCGAAGATCCTCGATGTCGGGCAGCGCTTCTCCATCTGAGACATATTCAGATTGGAGCCGTATGCAAGGTAGTATCTTTTTTTCATAATGTTCATTCCTTTCATAAGGCCGCCGAAGCGGCCTATAGTTCTTAGGCTGCAAATCTCCAAGCTGCATTTCCGCTAAGGTTCTTAGTAAGGAACTCTCTTGCGGTAGCGAACTCTGCACCGATCAGTCCGAGACGGTTCAGCCAGGTGCGCATTGCAAACTTGGGATTGTCGTGCTGCTGTGGCTTGGAGCTTGCTGTCTTAAGGTCCTTAGCCATCTGATTGAGTGCCAGGCAGAGCTGAATGTAGCTCTTGAGCTGTCCTGCGTGCAGACCGTTCTTTCTGCCGTTCTCAGGTCTGTCAAACTGGAACAGTCTGAACTCTACAGTGCCCTTTGTGAAGGTTGCATGCAGGTTAAGCATATGATAACGGCTGCTGTTGTAATGAGCTGAGCGGCCACTGTCGCAGCCCTGAGAGGTATACCAGATGTCTGCGAGCTGAGACATTGTAGTGGGCTTCTTGGTATTGAGCTGCTTAATGAAGTTAGGATTTACTGTTCTGCAGTACTGGCTCATTCTATAACGGTCAATCTTGATCTCTGGTTTTAGCCTTATAGTGTCTCTCGAGACCTAACACTAATTCAGAACCATTTACAATATCCTGATTACTTCTGTAATTATTTTTTAATTCAACAGGGATTGTATCCTCTCTATTATACAACTCCATCAAATAATCTGGAATTGCACCCGAAAAGCCATAAATAGATTGATCCGGATCTCCGACTGCAAAAACTTTAATATCTGTTGTAGTGAAAAGTGACATAACCATTTCATGAAGTGGCTTACCTAAATCCTGATATTCATCTATAACAATCCACGGAAATCTTGCACTTATACATTTACGTACATACTCATGATCTTGTATAATTTGAGTTGAAAGTGTTATTATGCCTTGGTAATCGATGTACCCAGCAGCAAGCAACCTATTTTCATACTCTCTGGCAATTGAATTAGCAGTGGGATTCGAATGAACTAAAACCTGGCTCTGTCCGTTAACATTCAACGCACGCTCTTTATCAATATCTACTTTAGTGATTTTTTCAGTAATACCTAAATCTGTTTTTACATCGTTTAAAATTTGCTGTTCTAATTTTTGGGGAATAATCTTTATTGGCATATTAATTCCATAATCATATACATCAATAAATTTGCTAAGGATTTCAGAGATGCAAAACGAATGTACAGTACCTAAGAAAACATTTTTGCGTCCTTTAAATCCGTATAATTTTAGCCTGTCTTCAAATTCTCTTGCTGCCTCTCTACTAAATGTCAAACAAGCTAACCCTTGAGGCTCATTAATATAACCATTCAGAAGTTTCATTATTTTTAAGGTTAGAATTGTAGTTTTTCCACTGCCAGGTCCAGCGATAACAACCGTACTATCTTCGGTATTATATGCTTCTTTTTGCAAAGGGTCTCTGAATATCTGTTCCAGCTTTTCTGCATAATAATTCATTTATCTATTCACCTTTATATATATGTATTCTATAGCTTCTTTGATATAATCAGGAGTTATCAGTGGTTATTGGTTTGTAAATATTAGCCATTTTTATTCCTCCATTTCTCAGGATACCATTCCTCAGGATAACACGGACACTTCTCATACCATTGGCAACGTTTGCAATCTGTCGCTGCTCCGCATACTTCTGCAATGATGCCAAACGGATCTTTTTTCCAGCCGTTTAGCTCTGCCTTTAATGTCCTAATCAAAGCAAGAGCTTCTTTCATATTACTGAGCTTTACAGCACCGATTGAATTTTTCAGCTCTTTGTAGTCCTTCAGCCACTCGGCAAGCTGTCGGTGGTCTGCTGCACACTGTAAACATTCCTCTTTCAGCTTTTCGTCGTGGCTATCTTCCATTCTTTCATAGCTTTCCGCAATTTCCTCACAGTGCTTTATAGCTTCATCAATCGTCATTTTTCAGCTCTCCTTTTTCATCATGTCAATAACAGACAAATTTTGCTGATATCCGTATGTATTGCCGTATTCGCACCATGTCATTAATGCATCATCATCAACTTTTTTGGCTTGCGGATTAAAGATCCGCAAGAATTCTTTGAAAGAAAACGGCTTCTTAAATAAATATTTGAACATCTTATATTTAGCTTTGTTAGCGTTCTCGGCATCAAATGTTCCCTCATTGTAGCCAAAATAAGTTTCAATGCTTACACGATATCGAGCCATTGTTCACGCCTCCTCAAATGCCTTTTCTAATTCATCAAGCTTGTTCTTATAGTAGTCTCTTGCATATTCAAGGACTGCATGGTCTAAGCTTATGCGATTACCTTCAAAGTAAATGAATATATCATCTGCTCCGTTCACAGCTGTCTTGATTTCTTTCGCCTCATCAACATCTCTGGCAAGTTTGTTTAACGTCGAGGATCCTGAGAGAGCCAATTTAATAACGTTCATTATTTACCTCCTACGATCTGACTAATCCTGCTATACAGCTTGTCAGCCTTATCCTGAACCTTGTAGTTTGCAAAGAACGCATCGTGAATAACTGAGAGTGTCTCTCGCAGGAGCTTCTTATTGTCCTTCAAGCCTGCCGCATACCCTCTGCGGTAAGCCTGCTCAACGGCATCATCAACCTTGAAGTCAGGCTGAGCAGGTACCGGCCTGCTCATAACCTGCTCAAAGCAATAACCCTCCGAGCTGCACTTCGGACAGATCTGACGGCCTTCTGGTATCAGACAGCCGCAGCAGATGCAAGTGTTATTGTTTTCCATAATTCACTACCTCCGTCTGAGCATTGATTCTGTCTTCACAGTATGCTTTCTCGTTCTGGATCCTGTCGAGCTGTCTGTCAACCTTATAATAGATAATCTCATCTATCCTATCAGCTCCCAGCAGCCCACGAAGTTGCATAGCAATTACAATCACATCGGCAACTTCTTCCTTGATGTCGTCATATGCATTTGTATTTCCTCTGCGGAACTTATTCAGAGCTACAGTGAACTCCGCAGCTTCCTCTGTGAGCATGTTAGCCTGTGACGTAAAACCGTAATGATTAGCGATTTCATTGAGCTTTTTTTCAATCTCTGGATTCATGATTCTCCTCCTTTAGAATCACTTCGATACCGCCGACGGAGTATCCTTCACGGATCCGCTGCTGATAGAGTGCAGCCAGCTCAGTGAACTGCTTGTACTCCGTCGCCATTCTTTTATATACCGTATAGACTTCAATCTTCTTCTCATGCCCCTGCTCCTTCGTGAGCTTGCCGGCCTGATATGCTGCATATACGCCCTGCAGCATATGGAACAGCATAGCCTCAGGCAGCCGCAGGTCCTTCGGAACAGGCTGGCCTGCTGCAGCTGCACGTTCAATTCTCTGTAACAGTTCTGACTGCATCGTCCACACTCCTTACGATTGATGTCACGCAGCCATAGCGATCACGCATAACCGCCAGGAAGTTAAGCTGCTCCGGGCTTGCCTTGCTGGTCTCGGTCTTGACTTCCAGGAAGTAAACCCTTCCGTCCTTGACCGCCATCAGATCCGAGAAGCCCTTCGGCAGACCAGTATCGAACCACCTGCCGTCCTGCGTCTTGAAGCGGCCGACGTTCACTCTGAATACACAGTATCCGAGCTCCGAGAGCTTCATGCGGATACTGTTCTGAATATCATGCTCGGTCATGTTTACACATCCTTTCAAATTCTGCATCAAATTCTGCAAGTTCTTCCTCTGTTGGTTCATCTTCTGGCCTGCCCTGGTCAAATCCAAGAGTACAGCCAGATTCAAAGGTGCAGTCAGATAAGTCCTCAGCCGTCTCACACCATTCAGGATAGTGAACCCAGCCCCAGCGGCATTCCTGGCAGAATTTCATAACAGGATCAATGCACCTTGTAGGTTTATCGGTCATACTCCTATCACCTTTCTCATATAGCTGTATTTATTTGGTATCGGTATATCATTCATGGCTGCATATCTGATGCACCATGCAAACTTGTAGCCGTGCAGCTTCTGGAACTCGACCACCTCAGGCCACGTTCTAAGGTCCGCATCAGAGAGTCTGGTATTTCTGATATCGTTCTGGCGCTTCATTTCCACCAGGTCAATCTCAACTACTTCCTTATCCTTGCGCTGAATCTCCTTGACAGCCGCATATCCGCAGTACGGACACTTCTGCTGCGTCGGTGGATATACCGCATAGCACTGCGGACACTCCCTGATCTTGACCATGTTCTCCTGCTTCTTCTTCGGTTCCAGAGTCCACTCCCTGTTGTCATCAGGAAGGCCGTGAAGGTAGCAGTTACCGACATGGTCAATTATTATAGCAGTCTTGCCGGGCATATACCTCATAGACCTCATGCTCTGCTGAATGTATAATGTCAAGCTCTGAGTCGGTCGGAGCAGGACCGTGCATTCACAGTCTGGAACGTCCAGTCCCTCACCGAACAGCTCACAGTTTGTCAGGATCATGATCTTACTGTCTCGGAAGTCCTGCATGATCTGTGCCCTGAGCTCCTTCGAAGTGCTGCCGCTGAGTGATGCAGCGGTATAGCCTGCCTGTCGGAACTGCTCTGCAGTCTCCTCGGCTGCTTCAACCGATGCACAGTAAGCAATGGTTTTCTTATTCTTTGCCAGCTTCTCCCACTGCTTGACTGTCTCGCCGTAGATCTCCTTGTTCTGCATCAGCTCAGCTATCTCATCGGCCTTGTAGTCGCCTGCCTTGATATGCAGCCCCGAAGTATCAGCGAGCTTCACGGAATAGTACTTATACGGCGATAGATAATTATGCTCGATAAGCCACTGTGTAGTAACTGAGGTTATCAGCTTATCATATACCTCACCCAGGCCGCCCTTATTCAAGCGGCACGGTGTAGCCGTGAAGCCAAGCCTGCAAGCATCTGGGAATGCTGCATAGATCTTCTTGTATGAAGCTGCTGTGCTGTGGTGTGCTTCGTCGGTGATGATGATCCTCGGCTCCGGCAGCTTGTCAATGTGCCTGCTCACCGTCTGAACCATGCTCACGCTGCAGAGATCCATGTCTACGCCCTGATTCTTGAAGGTATTAGTGATCTGCTCACACAGCTCCTTACGGTGTACCAGGAAAAGAACACGGTTTCCTTTGGCCGTTGCTGACCGTGCAATCTCTGCTTGAATGATAGACTTACCGCCACCGCATCCGAGAACAGACACTATTGAACGGCTGCCGTGCAGGATAGCAAATCGAACCTTGCCGATGAGGTCGGCCTGGTATTCACGTAGTTTCATCCTCTATCTCCACGAATTCACCATTTTCAAGCTTATACCATGTATCAGCCTTGATTTTTTTACCGTCAACGACCTCGGCCTTCCATTCTTTGATATCATAGTAATCTTTGCTTTCTACAGCAATAACAAGTATTGAACCTAATCCGCCACGTGCTTTGATATCATTTCCACGACAAAGAGCAACACCGTTGTCTCCAACAGCCACGCTTCCACGACTGGTAGCTGCTCCGTAGTTACCTGCGGTAGCTGCTCCGCTCTCACCTGCGGTAGCTGCTCCGTAGTTACCTGCGGTAGCTGCTCCGTAGTTACCTGCGGTAGCTGCTCCGTAGTTACCTGCGGTAGCTGCTCCGCTCTCACCTGCGGTAGCTGCTCCTCTGTAACCTGCGGTAGCTGCTCCTCTCTCACCTGCGGTAGCTGCTTCGTAGTTACCTGCGGTAGCTGCTTTTCCTTTTTCAGCATTGTATTCATTCGTACAATGCGACTTCACATAGTCGAATTGCAGTTTGCATAAATTAGCGATATTGAGTCGAGCACCGATTTTAATATTTTTGCCACAAATCTTGCTGTCTGACTCTCTTTCGTCAGAAACCTCGTCAAGCTCAACTTCATGATATACGCTTTCAGCAGGACTATAGTAACCGAAGCAGTCAAGAGGTGCTTCACAAGCATGGAAACCACTATTACAAAGTACTGCGCTATCTTCATGATATTCCTTGCCCTCCTCGAACTGGAAACCACTGCAAGTCATATCTGTTTTAAAGCCTTTATATGCTTTCATTTTTTGTTCCTCCCATGTAAATAATAATGTATCAGCTTCGCAGCCTTGTTCCAGGTGAGCTGATATGATACATTTTTCTTCTTAAGCGTTATTCTCGGGTTGCCCTTGAAGCTCTCGACGCTGATATCACCATTGCCTGCTCCGGATCCGCAGTACATCTTCTGCAGGTACTTTCCAAAATCGCCATATGATGTCTTAAGTGCCTTTTCTTCATCCTCTTCATCGATGAAGAACAGCAGAGCTTTCAATATCAGATCTGCATCGGTGACGCCGTTCCATTTAATTACTGACATGTTTACCTCCTTTTATGCCACACGT
>Ga0116164_10003098_pt1 | contig 11508 bp, 10 predicted proteins | sample AD_UKC109_MetaG_FD_89888 | JGI IMG/M metagenome (GOLD analysis project Ga0116164, IMG submission 89888) | Active sludge microbial communities of municipal wastewater-treating anaerobic digesters from Hong Kong - AD_UKC109_MetaG | ecosystem: Engineered > Bioreactor > Anaerobic > Digestate... | reverse complement strand
GATCGCAAAACAGGGCGGGACGGTCGGCGTCAACTTCTATTACCAGCAGCTCGGCAAGAATTCGACTGCGAGCATTGCGGACATCGTAAGGCACATCGTCCGTATTTCGGAAGTCGGCGGCGTCGGCTGCTGCGCGATCGGATCGGATTTCGACGGCATGCAGCAGTATCCGAAGGACCTGCACACCAGCCGGGATTTTCCCGCGCTGTTCGACGCGCTTGCAAAAGCCGGGTTCCATGACGATGAAATATACCGGATCGCCTACCAGAACCTGCACGACTATATCGTCAAGTTTTTCTGATGTCAAAATAAGGAGACAACAGAACCGTAGATGTAACGCAACAGCCGGAGCGTTCGACGTCCCGGCTGTTTTTCGTTTTGGGTTTTATGTTTTGCGAAGCACCTGCAAACGGATATGGAGTATGAAAACACATGATATTTTGCTAATACAAGTCCCGCATGTTATATTATAGATAGAGGTCGGGACTTGCAACCAATTTGAGAGGAGGGGTAAAAATGGCTATTATTACGATTTCGCGCGATTTTGGCAGCAAAGGCTCGTTAGTCAGCCAATCTGTTGCGCAGTCTCTTGGCTACACGTATGTTGACAAAGAAACCATCGAAAAAGTAATGATTCAGTATGGCCTGATCTCGTTTGACCGCTTTTATGACGCATATCACACGATCTGGAGCCGGTTCGATGAAAGCAATCATGAAATCATTAAGATGTTCAGCAAAACGATTCATGAGTTTTCAAAGAACGACAAGACGGTCCTTGTCGGCAGAGCGGGGTTTGTCCTGCTGAACGGCTATGAAAACGTGTTGCACGTGCTGATCCGGGCTCCCTTTGAGGAACGCGTGAGCAACACGATGCAGGAGATGAACATCGGCGACCGGGAAAAAGCCAGGGAAGTTGTACTGAAGAACGATCAATCGCGAAAAGCTTTCGTACAGACGTTTTACAAGGCGGACACGCACAATGCGGATTGGTTCAACATCGTGCTGGACACGTCGGTCATACCGCCGGAGACGGCCGCGGAGTGGATTGCTGAAGCGGCGAAGATGATCGACAAAAGCCGGATGAACCCCGAAAAAACGACGATGGCGATCAAGTCGGACGAAGTGCTAAAGAGCGTTGTCGAAGAACAAATTGCAAAATTGAGGAAATGATCCCCTTATCCAAACGAACAGACAGGAATCATTTAAAATGAAAGAAGGAGCCGGCGATAAACCGCCGGCTCCGTTTGCAAGCATTGCATTTGGAAGTTACAAAAACACTTGCAATTTATAAGAATATACTTTACAATACAGCTTGCATGCTTTTTAAGGAATAGCAACAGAAAGCAGGCGGACAAAGCTTGAAAACAGAATATAGGGGTATGATGTAATGGTAACATAGCGGTCTCCAAATTTTAATAGATAGAATATATATATAAAATTTAAAAAGCCCTTATAGTGGGCTTTTTCACATATAACGGTAATTATTGCCATTAACGATAATGCATAACGACTGTATTAATATGCATTAAACACCATATATTCACATATATTTACGACTTAGTGTGTAAGTTACACACTAAATATTGACAGTTAGTGTGTAAGCTTATTTTGCATGGAAATTCATGAGAATAAGCCATGTTGTAAAGGCCAACGATTGAAGAATTTTATGTGAGCTTATATGAATATCTCATCAATGGAGTTGTTATATTGATATCTATTAACGTTTTTATATAGTTCCGTTCCTCTAAAAGTTTCCAGACTGTAAGCACTTAATAAACAATCGAACAGAGAACCACAAGATGGTTTTTTCTTTTTCCCAAATATAGAGCCTAAGCAATGGCATTGTAAGCAGGATATAAAATCGTGCCCTTGAGTTATTTGGAAGTAATCTAATTCACCAATTTTTTTAGTGCACATTTCATTTGCTAAATCAATTTTTTCTTGATGGTTGCATAGTAGGTTTGGATTAAGTTTTTCCAATTGCTGGATGAGTTTAGCATATGAAAGCCTTTTGCTCCGCGCATCATAAACTTTATTAAAACTTATTCCAGTCAATACTAATCCCCAAGCGTTAATTGCATTTAATTTTCTTGTATAAGATAAAAATTTCAAATCTTCAAGTATCGATAAACGTAGTTCCGAGCATTCTAAATCGCCATAATAATGAACATTAACTACTGCTCTAAAGGAAGAATCATTACTTGCCAGCATGATTTCAAGACAATTGAAATCATAGTAGAAAATTTCATCACATTGACTATTATTTACGTAATCCCTATCGCAAACTCCTAAAACTCGCTTGTTGGAAAAATGTTTAACGATTTCAACAACACCGTCTTTTCCAGAGAATGATTCAAATAATTCTACTGAACTTCCTGTTTTGCCGTGAAAAAATGCTATATCATCCCAACCTTCTAATACTAAGAAAGTTTTTTCCCTAGAAATATCCGCCTTAATAGTTAAGTCTATTTCAGATAAGATATCATCTTTACCAAGGTTGGAACGTATGGAATTATTTCCCATAGATCTCACCTAAATCAATTTGAAGGTCCCAATTATTATTGATAATTTGTGGTGAGTGCGTCGCGACGATAACTTCAAGCTCTGAACGCTTTGTTACTCTTAATAGATCCTCAAGGAATTTTTTTTGCCAAGTAATGTGAAGAGAGATTTCAGGTTCATCGATTAAAAGCAATAGTTCCGAATCCACGTTGAAGATTAGTTCATAAAAAAGGACTATCTCTTGCTTCTCTCCAGAAGAAAGTTTCGAAAGATCAAGATCCTTTTTAGAATCATCAATATCAACAACATTGAATCCGTTTTGAGATGATATTTTTAACTTTTTAAATGATAGCCTATGGTTAATAATATCAGTGAAAAGATCAAGCTTAGCTATGAGCTCTTCGAAAACCTTGTATTTAGATGTAAAATCCTCAAAATAGATCATCAACGCTGTTGAGTACTTTTCATCATAATTTTTAGAATCAAGCAGTTGAATGTGAACCAAATTATATTCGCTCAATTTCATGAATTTATTGTTAGCTTCTTTTAATTTTTCATTATATTCATCGATACTTGATAAGCCTGCGTTTGCAGTTAATAATCTTCTAGGATAAGAACTGTCGAGTTTATTTGCTACCTTCGAGTACTCTTCAGTTACCTTGCTTATTTCCTTTTTTAGTTTTTTAGGAAGTTCTGTTATTGAATCGATAATTTCTTGGTTATCTTCATTGTTTTTCTTTTGAATTAAGCGTTGTTCAGATATTAAACGAACTTTACCACACTGTTGCTGGATAAGTTTTAATTTAGATTTTAATTTTGCAGTTTGTTTAGCGTTAAGATTTGAAAACATGATTGCAGGAAACTCTTTGTCTCTTAAAAAATCAAAGTCAATAATGTCTAAATAATCTGATACCTTTTCACCCCTTAATGCTTGACTAGCTGCTATTTTGTAATAGTCTTCATAACGAGGATAAATGTGAGGTTTTAAAGAAAATAAATTATAATCTTTAGCTGAAGGAATAGTTAAAACGATATCATCAATATAAAGTTTCTCATTTGATTTACGCAGTTTTAATATTGAATCATCATCGAATTGAAATTCAATTTCCCCAAAGTCAAGATTAAAGAAAAAATTCAGGTCAGATTTGCTAATCGCATTAATGATATCAAGAATTGTAGATTTGCCAAAACCGTTTGGTCCTGTAAGGATTGTTACACCGCCGTTTTTGAAAATCAGTGGATAATCAAATCTCCCAAACAGATTTAAAATACTTAATTGTTTGATCATAAGACACCTCAATTAATTTTTATTTCGAATTATCTGTCCGTCTTCGACAACCTAATTCAATACGCGCTTAAGAACTTTTAGATTCTACTACTTGAAATAATTCTGCTACTGACAAGCCTAAGGAATTTGCAAGTTTTTCAATATTCTCCAAGGAAATGTTTCTTTTACCCAATTCTACATCACTCAAATAAGTTCGATGCAAACCGCACATATCTGCAAGCTCTTCTTGGGAAATATGTTTTTCAAGTCTTATTTGCCGAATTGCTTTTCCAAAATTAATTAATATTTTTGCAGTCACGGTTGACACCCCGCTTTTTTTTGATTATAATTTTATGTCTACTATGAGTCTACAGACTATAAGTTACATCCCAAACTACCCGTATTGATTTTCTTGTGCGTTACAGCTTAATAAGGGAGTACTTAAAGAAACATATAACATTAAACAGAAAACGTTGCGGCAAGTATAAAGGTATTAAGAGGGGTAGCCAGCCACTAGAACTTTGAATTGCAGCGTGACTGGCGGAAAGTGAGGCAATTAAATGTGCAAAGACATGTACAAAGATTTATTTGAAAATTATGGGGATCATTTAACTGTAAAAGAGCTTGCAAAATATCTCGGAGTGTGCGATAATACCGTCTACAAGCTCTTACGCACCCGGCGCATCAAGGGGCGTAGAGTAGGGACAGATTGGCGCATTACTAGAGAAAACGTCATGAAGCTTTTAGATAATAAATATTAGAAAATTATGCAAATATTTCATTAAATGGGTAACCAGCGCGTGAGTTAGTGTGTAAGGTTAATGTGTAAGGGTATCTAATATATCGTAAAAAAACATTACCAGAGCGCATATAAGACCATATTTAAGCATATAGGGGTATGATGTAATGGTAACATAGCGGTCTCCAAAACCGTTCTTCTGGGTTCGAGTCCTAGTACCCCTGCCAAAGCAGATGGTCACCCGAATGGGTGGCCATCTGCTTTGTTGTAATTCGATAGGACTCGAAGCCGCGTATAGAAAGCGCCGCAGTGTCGGCGCTTTTAGCGGCCGGGAAGCGCCGACAAGAATCTGCGCAGTGCGGAGCACAAGCAGACCGCAGGCGAAGCGGAGAGTCCTAGTACCCCTGCCAAAGCAGATGGCCACCCATTCGGGTGACCATCTGCTTTGTTGTAATTCGATAGGACTCGAAGCCGCGTAAAAACGCCTGTGGAAGGGGGGGCACATCAATCCTCAATGCCAAGCAGCTTCCAGTCTTCGCGAATCTGTTCGTGCGTGCGCGCGGTGCCGTCGTCCGGATCGGCGCAGTCGTTCGTCATCGCCTCAAAATACCGCTCCGCCGCTTCGTCAGGCGAGCGGTCCGGCTGCACGGGCGCATCCGCCTGCGCCGGAGATCGTTCTTCATGTTTCGTGGTCATAATCCGGCCTTTCCGGCGCCGGTTGCGACGGCGATGATGCTTGCGCAGATCTTCTGATAGTAATCGTCCGCACGCGGGACAAAATCTTCATATCGGACGGCGATTTTTTTTACGCGACGCTCGTTTTCGCAAAACAATCCGACGGCGTCCGCGTGGTCGATGCGTTTTTCAAACAGCGCCAGCGCCGCTTCCGCATTCAGCCGAAGGACGCCGCAAACCTCGTCGGGATTGGGCGAAAAGTCGTTCAGTTCGAAGCCGGATTCATAGAGATAGACGCTGTTGAACTCGTTGTTGAAAAAATCGCCGATGTGCTCGGAATATGTACGCACGCCCAGATACTGCAACTCCTCGAACGACAATTCAACGCCCAATTCCAGATGTATTTTGTGAATCGCGTCGCGATCGGTTTCCTTTGCAAGCAGGTGCCGCCCGGCGGTAATATCGAGCAGGCCCGGAAAGTCTTTTTTTTGCCGGCTTCGCTTTTGCACATAGAGCATGGGCGACGAATCGGTTTTGCCGTAAAACCAGCAATGGCAGGTTTTGTGCCAAAACCCGAGTTTGTGGACCTGCCGCCGCAGCGCGGAGCCGGCCCAATTCATTTCATCGTCGTAGATGTCCAGCATGGCTTCCGTTTGGGACGGGACGGCCTCCGTGGTTTCATTCAGGCGGAGGATGCTCTGCACTACGTCGGCGAGGCGCTGACTGCTGGCATGGATGTCGCCGCTGACCGGAAAGCGCTGCGCGATCGATAGATAATATGAGAATGCGTCGCTGATGTCCACCTGTTCCAGCATCACGGTCAAAATCGGGATGTGGCATTCGTCGGCCAGATTGACCTCCCGCAGGACCTGCGTGGAACCGTTCGCGCTCGCCGAAAACATGACGACCAGCACGCGTGCGTTCCGAATGGCCTGGGTTATGGACGCGGCCCAATGGCTGCCGGGCAAAATGTCACGCGGGGCGATCCAGCAGGCGGCGCCGCTGCGTTCCAGACAGCGGCAAACCTCCTGTGCTGCTTCGATGTTTTGAGACGAGTAACTGATAAACGCATCAAACACGTTCGAACAACTCCTTATGACTGTTTAAACTCAGTATAGCAGAAACGAAGGCGCAGATACAGCTGTTTTACCGCAGTTCGGGCAAAAAACAAACCCGCCGGTAAGGCGGGCTTGCGTCGTCCGGTGAAAGATTGTTTAGAGCTGCGTGCCGCACTCCGGGCAGAATTTCGGCGTTTCTCCCGCGGGCACCTCAAAGCCGCACTTCGGGCACTTCAGGCCCGCCGGCTTCGGTTTTCCGCAGTTGGAGCAGAATTTGCCGGTGTTGCCGGCCTGTCCGCAGCTTGTGCAGGTCCAGCCGCCTTCGACCGGCTTCGGTTCGCCGCAGTTGGAGCAGAATTTGCCGGTGTTGCCGGGGTGGTTGCACTTTGGGCAGACCCAGGTCGCCGCCGCGCCGGACTGCTGTTGCTGCTGTCCCATGTTATACAGAGCGGAGGCGTTTGTGCCGCCCGCGTTGGCCGCGGCATTCATGCCCGCAAAGGCGACGAACGCGCCCGCGCCTTCGTTTTTGGCCGCGTCCTGCATGGCCTGCGCCTGCGCGCTTGTGAGCACCGCCGCCGCCATGGTCGGATCCTTGAGCGCCGCCGCCTGCTGGAGCTTCTTAATGAGGTTTTCGTCCTCGTCGGAAGCGGAGACGGAGCTGACGCCGAACGACGCGACCGCGATCCCGCGGAGGTCCTTCCATTTTTCGGTCAGAACGTCGTTGAGCGCGTCCGCGATCTCCTGCGTGTGGCCCGGCAGGGCGCTGTAGCGGATGCCCATTTCGCTGATCTTTGCAAACGCGGGCTGGAGCGCCGTCATAAGCTCGGTTTTCAATTGCGAGTCGATCTCGCTGCGGCGATATTCGTTTTCAACGTTGCCGCAGACGTTGGCATAGAACAGGAGCGGATCGACGAATTTGTAGGAATATTCGCCGAAGCAGCGGATCGCGATATCGATATCGAGCCCGATGTTTTTGTCGACGACGCGGAACGGTACCGGATTCGCCGTGCCGTATTTGTTGCCGAGGATTTCCTTTTTGTTGAAGAAGTAGACGCGTTGGTCCTTTGCCGTGTCTCCGCCGAACGTGAAACGCTTTGCGATCAGCTTCAGCGAATCGACAAGGCCTTTTCCGAATCCGCCGTAGAAAAGGGACGGCTCCGTGGACGTGTCGTAAACGAATTCGCCGGGTACGTCGGAAAACTCGACGACCTTGCCCTGTTCGACGATCATCATGAACTGGCCCTCGTTGACGGAAATGATCGAACCGTTGGTGATGATGTTGTCGGAGCCTCGCGTATTGGAACTGCGCTTTTCGTTTACGCGTTTCTGGCCTTTACTGACCAATACGTCCGTATTGAGTGATTCACAGTAAAAATATTCTCTCCATTGATCGGCAAGCACGCCGCCGACTGAGCCGACTGCCGCGGAAATTAGACCCATCGCAATGACCTCCCCCTTTTAATTGAGAATATTATACCAATACGGCCGATGTTTGTCGAGGAAACCGTTGCGGTGCCGGCGGCCACGGTTTGACGGAAGGATAGCGTGCGGAATAAAAAGATGGTATAATACCGACCATGGATTATGATGCAGGTACCGTAACCAGAAACAGTTAAGGAATCACGCTCAACATTCGGTGCGGAAATCGCACCGGGGCTGAAAGGGTTTTTACAATATGGCGAAAAGCGAGAAAAAATCGTTTGTCAAAGGGGCGTTCATTCTCGGCGCGGCAGGCCTGATCTGCAAGATCATCGGCGCGTTTTTCCGGATTCCGCTTTACAACATGCTCGGCGACGGCATGCAGTATTACGAAGCGGTCTATCCTTACTATTCGACGCTGCTCGTGATCAGCTCTGCCGGACTGCCGACCGCGATCTCGCGGATGGTCGCGGAGCGCACGGCGCTCGGCGATCCGATCGGGGCGAAACGGGTCTTTCGCAAATCGCAGGTTTTGCTGCTCGGCATCGGCCTGACCACGATGGCGCTGATGTATTTCGGCGCGGACTTCCTCGCGCGCACGACCGTCGGCGATGGCGCGGCGTTTTCCTTCCGCGCGATGTCTCCGGCGCTTTTGATCGTGTCCATGATGTGCTCGTATCGCGGCTACCTGCAGGGATTGCAGCAGATGACCGGTACCGCGATGTCGCAGCTCACCGAACAGGCGGGCAAGCTCGGCATCGGGCTTTACCTTGCCGCGAAGTGGATGCCGCGCGGGCTTGAATACGGCGCGATGGGCGCCATTGCGGGCGTTACGATTTCCGAACTGCTCGCGCTGATCGTCGTCGGGGTGTTCTATCTCTTCCGCAAGCGCAGCGAACTCACGGTCGATACTGCGCAGGAGCAGACGTATGACAAGGGGATCATCCGCGGATTGCTCGCGATCGCGATTCCCGTTACGATCGGCGCTTCGATCATGCCGATCATGGGGATCGCCGACGCGACGCTGATTAAGAGCACGCTGATGAGCATCGGCTTTACCGAGGCGGAAGCTTCCATGCGGTATGTCGCATTGCGCAGCAACGTGACCAACATCGTCAACATGCCGGCGGTGCTGACCATTGCGCTGGCGATGAGCCTTGTGCCCGCAATCTCCGCCGCGCGAACGGCGCGGGACAAAAAAACGATCCACGTCGTATCCGCGATGGGCATCAAGATCGCAATGTTCATCGGGATTCCCTGCGCGGTCGGGCTCTTCGTGCTGGCCGCCCCGGTGATCGACTTTTTATACAACATCGACGCCGAACGTCTCGCCATCGCAAGCAAGCTGATGCGGACGATGGCCGTCGCAATCGTGTTCCTGTCGCTCGTGCAGACGCTGACCGGTATTTTGCAGGGCGTCGGGAAACAGCATATCCCCGTGATCAACCTTTTCATCGGCGGCGCGGTAAAGGTCGGATTGATGCTGGTGCTCATGCGCAATCCGAATATCGAAATTCAGGGCGCGGCGCTTTCGACGGCCGCGTGCTATACGGTCACCGGCATCTTGGACGCGATCTACCTGATTCGCTATACCAAGCTGAAACTGCGTGTGCTCGACACGTTCATCAAGCCGCTTGTCGCCGCGCTGATCATGGGAGGCGTCGCATATTTTTCGTATGCGTTCATTATTTCAAAAATCTCCTCCAACGGGGTTGCGACGCTCGGCGCGATTTTAGTCGCCGCGTGCGTCTATCTGTTCCTGATCCTCTGGATGCGGATGTTCTCGGATGAAGACCTCGCGCTGATCCCGGGCGGACATATCCTTAAAAAGCTTCAGTTTCGGAAATAACGGACGACAAGGGATAAAATGAGTCTTACAAACCATGAAAGGACTGCTATGCAAAAGCTGATGATCGTGCCGCTCTGCGCGCCCGCGGCGATGACAACCCAAGCGCGCGGCGTGATTGAAAACGCAAAGACGTTGTACATACAGACGACGCGGCACCCGAGCGCGGACGCTGTGCGCAAAATCAATCCGAATGCGTTATCTATGGACGACTTGTTCGAGTCGTGCGCGGACTTCGACGAACTGAACATAAAGATCGCGGAACGTCTTATTGACGCGGAGAACTGCGTATACGTCGCGACCGGAAGCATTTTTTCAAGTCAGTTGCCGGTCGTTAAAAAACTTGCGGCGGAGAAAGGCGCCGATTTGCAGGTGCTGCCGCACGTTTCAGCCGGTTCTGCCGCGTTTCCGGATTCAGACGCAGACGCGCGCGCGTTTGCGCATGAATTGCCGGAGAAATTTTATCCGGAGCAATCGTACGTCGTCGAAGAGATCGATTCGAAGATCGCGGCCGGAGACGTAAAGCTCGCGCTGATGGAATATTATCCGGACGAATGGCGCGTCTCCATGGCCTCCGTCGGCGAGGACGGGCGGTATGCGCGAAGAGAGATCGCGCTATGCGATCTCGACCGTCAGCCGGCCTATGACGCCACGACGGTCCTGTACGTGCCCGGCACCGATTTTGAGCAGCGGACACGGCACGGTTTTGACGACGTTATGCGCGTCGTCAAGCGGCTGCGCGCGCCGGGCGGTTGCCCCTGGGACCGCGAGCAGACGCACGCGTCGCTGAAAAACGCGCTGTTGGAGGAATGCTATGAGCTGATCGACGCGATCGACGAAGGCGACGACGACCACATCTGCGAAGAGTTGGGCGACGTAATGCTCCAGTTTGCACTGCACGCCGCGATCGCGGAGGAGCAGAGCGCGTTTACCGACCGGGACGCGGAGACGGAGCTTGTTGAAAAGCTGATTTACCGGCATCCGCACGTATTCGGTTCCGTAAAGGTGAACGGCTCCGGCGATGTGCTGAAAAACTGGGATGCGCTGAAGATGAAACAGCGGAGCCAGAGCACGCAGACGGAGGTGCTAAAAAGCGTACCCAAAGGGTTCCCGGCGCTGCTGAGGAGCAGGAAGGTGCAAAAGAAGGCCGCCGACGTCGGCTTCGACTGGCCAAACGCAGACGAGGCGTTTTACAAAATCGTGGAAGAGACGAAAGAACTTCGGGAAGCCATGGAGCAAAACAGCAATATCAGCGAGGAGATGGGGGATTTGCTGTTCGCCGTCGTGAACGTGGCGAGGCTGTTAAAGCTCGAACCCGAATTTTTGCTGATGGAAGCGACGGACAAATTTATCGACCGGTTTTCAACGATGGAGCAGATTGCGCTCAAGCGGAATATCGTGATGAAAGAGCTGTCTCTGCCGGAACTGGACGCTTTGTGGGAAGAGGCCAAAAAGTCCCGAATCGTGCAATAAATTCACAATTTAAGGCTTGCCAATTGGGCTGAAGATTGATACAATGTTCCAGCAACAAAAAAATCTTGGAGGTTTATGAAATGAATAAAACCGATTTAATTGCGGCTGTCGCGGAGAAGAGCGAATTATCGAAAAAGGATGCCGAAAAGGCCGTTGGCGCTTTTCTGAGCTCGATTGAGGATTCCCTCAAAGCCGGCGAAAAGGTATCCATCGTTGGTTTCGGCACGTTCGAGGCGAAGTCCCGCCCCGCGCGTAAAGGCCACAATCCGCAGACCCGTCAGGAGATCGATATTCCGGCTTCCGTCCTGCCGACGTTCAAGGCTGGCAAAGCCCTCAAAGAAACGCTCAACTAAGCGAGAGCATTTTTCCGCCGTACAGGTTCGCCTGTGCGGCGTTTTTTATTTGGCTGGATTCGATAGAAAAACCGCACGCAGTGCTGTAAAATTTATATTGAATCAAACAGATTTTACAATCTTTCTTAGAAGGGTTGATAAAACCGGGAATTTGCGAGATAATGAACGCATTATTT
>Ga0116164_10003096_pt1 | contig 11511 bp, 8 predicted proteins | sample AD_UKC109_MetaG_FD_89888 | JGI IMG/M metagenome (GOLD analysis project Ga0116164, IMG submission 89888) | Active sludge microbial communities of municipal wastewater-treating anaerobic digesters from Hong Kong - AD_UKC109_MetaG | ecosystem: Engineered > Bioreactor > Anaerobic > Digestate... | reverse complement strand
GACGCAGGCGCGTAGCGCCGGAGAACGTCGCGCGAAGCGCGGCGGCCCGGAGGGCGAGGGCGCAGCCCGAGTAATCCTACCGCCCCAGCCAAATTGAAAGCGGCCGCACGGCGGCCGGGCACCAGGGGTGCATGGCGGTAGGGTGAGAACCGTAAGGTTCGACGCAGGCGCGTAGCGCGGCGGCCCGGAGGGCGAGGGCGCAGCCCGAGTAATCCTACCGCCCCAGCCAAATTGAAAGAGGCCGCTCGGCGGTCGCCGATAGATGACGGGAGTCCATGGTGTCTACCAGCGGGATGATGGTTTTTTCGGGAAACGCCAACCCGCAGTTGTCCGCGGACATCGCGAGTTATCTCGATATCCCGATTGGCAAGGCCGCGGTCGGCCAGTTCAGCGACGGCGAGACCATGGTCGAGATCCAGGAAAACGTCCGCGGGCGCGACGTGTTCGTGGTCCAGCCGACCTGTGAGCCGACCAACGACAACCTGATGGAACTGTTGGTGATGATCGACGCCCTGCGTTGGTCTTCGGTGCGCCGGGTAACGGCGGTGATCCCGTATTTCGGCTATGCGCGCCAGGACCGGCGCCCGCGTTCCGCGCGTGTGCCTATCACTGCACGCCTGGCGGCGAAAATGATCGGAACGGCGGGGGCAGACAGGGTCTTGACCATGGACCTGCATGCCGACCAGATCCAGGGCTTCTTCGACATTCCCGTCGACAACGTCTACGCGTCGCCGATCCTTCTGGGCGACGTGTGGCGCCAGAAGTACCCGGATCTGATGGTGGTGTCGCCGGATGTCGGAGGCGTGGTACGCGCCCGGGCGCTGGCCAAGCGGCTCGATGATGCAGACCTTGCGATCATCGACAAGCGGCGCCCGAAGGCAAACGTGGCCCAGGTGATGAATATCATCGGCGATGTCGAAGACCGTACCTGCGTGCTGGTCGACGACCTGGTCGATACGGCCGGCACGTTGTGCAAGGCGGCGGCCGCGCTGAAGGCGCATGGCGCATCCAAAGTCGTGGCGTATTGCACGCATGCGGTCCTGTCGGGGCCGGCGGTGACCAATATAGAGGCGTCGAAGCTTGACGAGTTGGTGGTCACGAGCACCATCCCGCTGCGTGAAGATGCCGCTGCGTGCAGCAAGATCCGGCAGCTTTCGATTGCCGGCCTGTTGGCCGAGTCGATCCGCCGGATCAATAACGAGGAATCGGTCAGTTCGCTGTTCGTGGACTGACGGTAGTCGGGGGAAACCCCAAACAAGCGTGTGTTCGGATGGTGCCTGGTCGCGGGCTCCGAGCATTTTTTTAGTGTCTGAAGAGAGAGTATCGAGACATGCAGGAAAATTTTGAAATTGTTGCAGTGTCCCGTGGCGATCAGGGCAAGGGTGCGAGCCGCCGCCTGCGTCGCGAGGGGATGGTGCCCGGGATTATCTACGGCAGTGGCAAGGATCCGGAGATGTTTGCCACGAGCCACAACGAGTTGATCCAGCACCTGGAACACGAGGCCTTTTATTCGCACATCCTTACGGTGAGCGTGGATGGCAAGGCGCAGAAGGTGGTTTTGAAGGATCTACAGCGCCATCCCTCGAAGCCGTTTGTCGTGCATGTGGACCTGCTGCGCGTCGCCGAAGGCGACCGCATCAAGATGAACGTACCGCTGCACTTCCTCAACGAGGCTACCTCGCCAGGCGTCAAGGCTGGCGGCCAGGTTTCGCATACCATGACCGATGTCGAGGTCATCTGTGCTGCGAAAGATCTGCCCGAGTACATCGAAGTGGATCTGGGCGCGATGAACGTGGGCGACATCCTCCACCTGACCGACCTGAAGCTGCCGCAGGGCGTGGCGTTGGTGGCGTTCAGTCACGGTGGTGATCCGGCAGAGCACGACTCGGCCGTGGTTTCGGTCCATACGCCACGTGGCGGTGCTGCCGGTGATGGCGAAGAAGGTGAAGAGGAAGGGGAAGCGACGGAATGATGATTCTGTCGGACCGATAATTCATCGGTCGTCCTCGAGTTTGGAAAACGGCGGCCATGTGTCGCCGTTTTTTTTCGGAGGTGTCGGGTGCCAGCGATTCAATGCGTCGTGGGTCTGGGTAATCCTGGGCCCAAATATGCCGAGACGCGTCACAACGCCGGTTTCTGGTTCGTCGATGCGCTTGCGCGTGGGAATGGTGCGGTGCTGCGGGCCGAGAACAAGTTTTCCGGTGAACTGGGGCGCATGACCACGCCGGCAGGTGATTGCTGGCTGCTCAAGCCGATGACCTACATGAATCACAGTGGCCGCTCGGTCGCTGCATTGTGCAACTTCTACCGCATCCTGCCCGAGCAGTTGCTGGTGGTTTACGATGAACTCGATCTGTCACCGGGCATGATGCGGCTGAAGACCGGAGGTGGCCACGGAGGTCACAACGGCATGCGTGATATCTGCGACGCCCTTGGCAGCAAGGATTTCCATCGCCTGCGTATCGGCATTGGCCATCCGGGGCATAAAGAAGCGGTGGTCGGTTACGTACTGTCGCGTCCTGGCAAGAGCGAGCAGCAGGCGATCGACAATGGCCTGGCCGAGGTGATGCGCCAGTGGGAGTTGATCCAGAGCGGGGATCTTCCCAGGGCGATGAATGCCTTGCACACGGCAACCTGAGAAAGACCTCTCCGCCGGCACGGCGCCTTGCCGTATTACCGGCAAACAAAAACCCCTCCCCGGTCGCCCGGGGAGGGGTTTTTTCAGGGCTGTCAGCTGTGGTTGAAGACGTACTTGGGCTTGAACCACTTGACCATCAATGGCAGCAGCATCAGCGCCGTGAACACGTCGATAATCAGGGCCCAGCCTATATACACGGCCAGACCCCAGGTGTTCGCCAGTGTGGTACCCACCAACGGGATGAAGCTGCCAAGTAGCACCACGATAGAGACGATGACCGCCGATCCCGTCGTGTTCTGGGTGTTGCGCAGGGCCTCCATCCAGTTGCCGCCGGTGGCCTGCATCTCTTCACGCAGACGCGAGACCATGTAGATCCCGTAATCCACTCCCAGGCCCATCGCGATCGACAAGGTAACCAGGAGGTGGAACGCAAGGTTGCCCGACCAGTTCTGCACAGAGGTGAAGTAGCCACCCAGACCATATTGTGCGAACAACGTGATCAACAGGGTCACCGTCAACATCGCCGACACCAGCACCGAGCGGAACATCAACGCGGCGATGAGGAAGATGGCCAACGCAGTCTGCAGCGGACTGATCAGCCAGTTGACCATTGCGACCTCGCGGGTTGCCTCGGTCGCGCCAAGAAATCCACCGATACCCGGTCGGACATAGTCCGGACCATCAACCGACAGCTCATTGCTGTCCCCCGAGGTGTCTTCATTGCGCAGACCGAAGTTCACCTTGGCGAAGCCCGGGTCATTCTTGTGCTCCTCGATGTACTGCTGAATGTCCATCGTCACCTGGTGGGTCTCCACCGGATCCATGGTGTTGATGAAGCCGAGGATGACGCCCTCGTTCCAGGTATCGGTGTTGACGAAGGACTCCATGTCGCCGGACGATGTCATGGACTCGAGCAGGCCGTTGTACATCCGCACGATCTCGGTCGGACTGCGGTCGTCGTTCGGATCAATTCCGAGCAGGTAGTCCTTGTTGGGTACCCGCAGATCGCTGAGCTTGGTCGGCTCACCCGGTTCCGCGGTGAGCAGCATGTTCACCAGGCGCACGTACTGGGTGTAGGAGCCGGTGTAGCCGATGAACGGATGAGCGCGCATCCAGTTCTCCATCTTCTCGATATCGGTGTGCAGTTCGACCGTATTGAATACGCCCTGCGCGCCGCAGATCTCCGAGTCCCAGCAGCCCATCTCGGTCTTTGCCTTCTGGCAGGCCGCGAGTTTTTCGGTGCGATCGCTGATGTCGAGAATCGATTCCGGGAAATAGTTGTCGATACAGCCGCCGATGTTGGGTTCCTTGCCACGCAGCGGGACTGATACCGAGATTACCCCAGGCATGATTTCGTTGAGCTTCACCAGATCGATCCATGTCGGCGAACTGCCCTTGAACGCGGCGCGGGCATAGTTGATCCCTTTTTCCACGCCTGGCATGTAGTCATTCTCCTCGGCCAGCTTGACGCCGTCCTCTGGAATGCCCTCCCAGTTCATCAGGTTCGTGTAGTAGGTCGAACCGACAAACACGAGGACGGTCACGCCGATCGGTACCCACTTGCCGGGGCCGGAGATCAGGCGCGTCAGGAAGCCGCCAACGGCGGTTTCCCAGCCATGGCCTTCCATCGTCTTGCACGACTCCTGGGTCGGTGGGAAGAGTGTCAACAGCAAGGGGATCAGCGTGGTGGTGGTCAGCAGCAGCGTGAGCATGCCGAACACGCCGAAATACGCGTAGTCCTTGTAGAACGAGATGTCGACGGTTGCCAGTGTGGCGAAGCCGACCATGTCGGTCACGATCGACAGCGTCGCCGGGATGATCGTGTGCCGGATGGCCTCGCGTGCGGCCGCGTTGCAGTCACCACTTTGTCCATGCTCGAGCAGGAAGCGGCGCGTAACCTGGACCGAGTGCCCGATGCCGATGGCCAGCAGCAGCATCGGCGTCAGGACCATCATGGTTGTCAGCTTGAATGCGGTGAAGCCCATCAGTCCCAGCGTCATCGCGATGGTCATGCCGACGCCGAGCAACGGGAAGGCGGCGCCGCGCCAGTCGCGGAACTCCAACCAGAGTACGCCGATGACGATTGCGATCGAGATGGCGAACAGCCACCAGTGGTCAACCAGGTCTGCCAGCATCCATGCAAGGAAGTAGGGTTCGCCGGCAACCAGCAGTTCGACGCGCGGGTCCTGGCCGTACTCGTCCATCATGGCGCGCACTTCGCGCACCCAGGGCAGGTAGATCTCCTTCACTTCGTCGGTGTAGTCCGCGATTACATAGGCGGCCTTGGCGACGCAAAAGTCCTTGTCGTAGTCCTCGTACGCGCAGCGATTGCCCTGCGCATCCCACATGGACACCAGCATCGGTGCCATGACGGGGTTGGTCTTGACGCCCTCGCGCAGGAACGCCAGTTGCTCTTTCGCCTTCTCCGGGTCATCGCTGATGCCCTCGGTCGGGATCAGGCGCTTGAACACCAAGCCGTTCTCGTCGGTGCCCATGTACTTGATCTTTTGCGCGGCGATATCGATGAAGTTTGCCGGGCGCGAGTGCGGCAGGGCCTCGAGCTTGTTGTGAATCTCCTGGATTTTGTTGACGAACCAGGGCTGCCAGATGTCTCCCTCCTTCACCCTGAGGGAGAACACCATCAGGTTGCCCATGCCGAAGTTGTGTTCGGCATACAGGTTGGTCGCGACATAGCGGTTACTCGGCGGCAACAGCGTGTCCGGGTCGTTGCGAATATCCAGTTGCGGTATGAAGAGCGCACCGGCGATCGTCGCGGCCAGCAGGAATACGATAATGAACCAACGGAAACGCAGTACGAAGTCCGCGTATCCAGTGGCCCAGGCGTTGTCATTAGTCTTCATTGTCCTTCTGCCCTTAATCCTCAGAGTTTCTGGTAAAAAAAGCGGCGCCGGCCAAGCCGAACGCCGCTTCTGCGAAGGTCTCCCTACGCGGTGGTCATTCGATGATGTACTTCATGCCGACCTGGATGTTCGACGAGTTTTCGAATTGGCCGAAGGTCGTGTTCTCATCGCCCCAGTAGAGGTTGAGTTCACCGGTCAGGATCCACTGGTCGGTCAACGAGTACTCGGCGTCGATGCGATCCCAGTAACCACCGCCCTCTTCATAGATGATGATGTTGTTGACGCGGCCAAGCTGGCTCTCGCCGATCGGCTTGGACAGGAACAGTGAGTAGAACTCCTTGTTCTTTTCTGCCCTGTTAAGGCCATTGCTCAGGTGCAGCGTGGCAAAATCCGCGGTGTAACGGCTGCAATCCATGGTGCGGCCACCCTGGGTGCCGCAGGTGTCGGGCTGATCGACATAGTCCAGGTTGCGGAACTGGATGAACTGCGCGCTGACCAGCAGGTTGGTGAATATCGTCACGTCGGCGCCAAGTACGTACTTGAAGTAGTCGGCCTCCTCCATCTTCAGCGCGTTGGTCAGGTCGCCGATCGACAGCAGGTACTTGTCGACCACCGGCTGCCGCTCGCCCTTGTCATACAGGAACTCGCCGCGCAGCACGATCGGCAGGCTGCCCGCATCCACGGCATAGTCGAACGAGGTCCCGAAGCTGTGCACGCGCTCGGCCTTTTCGGTGAAGTGCAACGTAGGCGCACCGGCACCCGGCGTGCCGTCCATCAAGGTCGGGTCCAGTGCACCATAGTAGTTGCCGGCGGCGTCATGCAGCAGGATGGTGGTTGGTGATCCGAGATCGTGATTCGCGCGGGCCTGCGCGCGCGTCAGGTCCTGGCTGGCGTCAGGCACAAATGCGCCGGGCGCCGGGTTGATCGTAGGTGCGCGCTGAACGGTCAGCGTCTCGCCGGCAGCGTTGCGCCAGCTCAGGTCGATAATCGGGTTGGCGCTCGCATGGTAGAAATAATTCAGCGAGTAGTTGAGCCCGTTCTCGAAACTGCCACGGTAACGGCCGCCGAAGTTCGGTTTTTCGCTGTAGTCCCGTTCCCAGCTGGTCTGGATGCCGCCCAGCCCGGTCGGGTTGGCGGGATTGAACCCGGTAAAGCTGTTGAAGGTGGCGAACGTGGCGTTCGACATGTACTCGAATGCAGAGGTCGATCCCGCGGGGTTCCAGATCACCTCGCCGAAGTTTGAACCGGTTACGTTCAGCAGATTGGTCGTGTTGTAGTTGCCATTGGGGTCCACCACGCCAACCGGAAAACCCGGCTGACCGGTGAAACCGTTCTGCGCAAAGTTGTTCAGCAGGACAAAGCCGGGCATGTTCGTCGGATCTGTCAGCGACGGGTCGGGCGCGCCGGCCCCCGGGTTGAGCTGGCCTGGGGTGGTGATGTTCCAAGAGCTGCTGGCAAAGCCGTCCACGGTCAATCCGCCGAAGGGGGTGAGGCCGGCAGGATTGAAGACCCCGCCGGTGAACCCGCCGTTCATCGCAGCGCCGTTAAAGGTGGCGGCAACGTTGCTCAATGCCGGCGCGATGCTGTAGAAGCCGTTGACCTGGCCGGAGATGGTGTCCACGCCCTTGGCGATGAAAGGCTGGCCGGAGTCGCCATTGGGGTCGAGGCCGGGGTATTTGTTCTCTTCCGCCTGCGAGACGATCAACTGCAGGTTGCCACCGTTGTCGAAGTTGCGCTCGGCATTGACCATCCATACAGGAATGCGCGCGTCTTCAACGGCGTTCTGGTTGAGTTCGCGGAAATCCGTCGGGTTGATGATGTCGAGCAGCTTGATGCCGTCGGCGGTGCCCCACACCACCTGCTGCTTACCAAGTCGCAGGTACCAGTCGGATACCTTGGTGTCTATGTAGGCCTCGCGCAGGTAGTCGTTCTGCGTGTAGCTCTTGTGACCCTGGTAACCATTGACGCCTTCGGTGTCGTACACGGGGCGCAGCTCAACGTGCCAGCTGCTGCGCTCGCCAAGGTCGCCGTTGATGAAGATGCGCGCCGAGTTCTCGAATTTCATCAGGTCGCCGGCGTCGTGCTCGCGATTGTCCAGCATGCCGACCGGCTTGCCTGTGACTTGACCAGACTTGGTGAAGAACGCCGTTTCGTTCTTTAGTTCCGCCGAGACTTCGACCTCGGCCTGGGCGCACAGCGGCGCGATCAACAAGGAGGCGATTGCCATCCCCAGCGGTGACTTGACAAACATTGTGTGACTCCCTCCGCGCTCCGCGCGAAAATCTGAATGTGCCGGGGCTGGGCCCCGGCTACGTTTTTGCTTTCGAATACCGATCAGCGCTTGATCTTGCGCAGTGTCGACTCCGACCACCAGTCGCTGTCATAGGTGGCATCGACCCGGTTGACGCTGGCGGGGATCACCGCCCAGGTCTGGTTGCCGGTAGCCAGGGTTTTGCCATACCAGTAACCCCAGCCTACTGCACGCGGGTCGTCGGTCTTGCCCAGCGGGACCCAGTCACGGTCGATGACCTTGACCTGTTCGGTGCCCTTGAAATACTCGGTGCGGTAATCGGCGAAGGTCTTGGCATCGATGTAGGAGACGCGATAGTCGTACCACCAGTTTTCGAACTTGGTCGTGGATTTGACCTTGTAGACTTCCTTGCCCTTGTGGGTGCATGCGCCTGACTTTGGCAGGTCCTTGGTATAGCGGGTTTGCTCGTCATCATTGATCGCGACGAAACCGAGGCAGTCGTTGAAAGTTTCCTTGCCCATCAGTTCGTGGGTCTCGTGGAACGGCTTGCGAAGTGCGACATCGCCGAAGGTGAAATCGGAGCCGCCCCATGCGTCATCGTGTGCGGGCTGTGCAAAGCGGCGGATCTTGCGCAATGCGGGCAGCCAGATCATGTATGACTGGCTCTTGGCATCGTCTTCGTAGTCGGTGATCAGCATGCCGGTGCCCTTTAGCTTGCCGGAGCGGAAGATCGCCAGATCCTCGGCCTTCACAGCACTGTCCGCCGGGTACTCGTTGTTCAGGTAGCGTTCGAGAGTGTTGGTGGTCGGCGTCTTCCCCTCGCCCTTGATCACCAGCACGGTGATGTTGTCGTTGTCATCGGTGATCGCGTAGTTCTTGAACGCGTAGAAGTGGTTGACGAAATAGACCTGTTCCATGATCTGGTCTGCGGTCAGGGTTCCACTCGGGTAGGGGAGGTTCTTGGCGACGCCGGCGGTCGCGCTGAACGAAACGGTGGTCGCCAAGGCGAAGGCGGCGATACTCGCTCGAAGGGTTTGATGCATTCTGGTTCCTCTCTGCAATCGTTGAATCAGTGCGCGATGGCCTGACGCCGGCGGATTCGCTGAGTCAGGCCAGGTTCCTTGTCGGTTGACAATTTTTTCGTCCCGGGACCGGCGGGTTCGGTCGGCCAGACGCTTTATCTGCGTGTTTTTGCAGGCGTTTGTTCGCGAGACATCTGCAAAATAGTACATTGACGATTGTCAATCCGCCACGTTTTTATAGTGATGATTGGCTGGATGCGGAGGTTGTTGCGCCTCGAATTGATCCAGCGCAACGACATCACTTTGGGCGCTTCGAGAAAGGCGCGGGGCGCCTTGGAGATGCGCCGGCGGCTGGGCCTGGGGTGCGCGGCGAAGCGCGGGGCGCCGATTTTTGGCTGCCCGGGTGGGCCGGGCAGCCGCTGGTCTTCACTCGGGCTGGGCGGGTTGGCGCCCAATGCTGTAGTGGGTCAGGCCGGCGGCCGTGACCGCACCTGGGTCGTAGATGTTGCGGCCATCGAAGATGGCGGGAAAACGCAGCCTGTTGCGAATATCTTCGAAATCCGGGCTGCGGAATTCGATCCATTCGGTCACCACCGCCAGGACATCGGCGTCTTCGAGTGCCTCGTCTGCGTTGCTGCAAATCACCAGGTCGCCGCGGTCGCCGTAGATTCGTTGGGCCTCCTCGTGAGCGACCGGGTCAAATGCCCGAACACTGGCGCCCGCATCCCACAATGCCTCCATCAGGGTGCGGCTGGAGGCGGCGCGCATGTCATCGGTATTCGGCTTGAATGCCAGGCCCCACACGGCGATGGTCTTGCCCTCGAGGCGGCCATCGAAGTAGTCGCTGATCTTGCGGAACAGCAGGCCCTTTTGTGCCTTGTTGACCGATTCGACGGCATGCAGCAGGTCGGGTTGGTAGCCAACGCCCAGGGCGGTCTTCTCCAGCGCCTGGACGTCCTTGGGAAAGCAGGAGCCGCCGTAGCCGCATCCGGGGTAGATGAACTGAAAGCCGATGCGGGGATCCGAGCCGATGCCGATGCGTACTTTCTCGATGTCGGCGCCGAGAATCTCGGCGATATTCGACAGCTCGTTCATGAAGCTGATCTTGGTCGCCAGCATTGCGTTCGCTGCGTACTTGGTCAGCTCGGCCGAGCGCAGGTCCATGAAAAGCAGGCGTTCGTGGTTGCGGTTGAAGGGGGCATACAACTGGCGCATGGTGGCGATGGATCGCGGATTTTCGGTCCCGACAACGATGCGATCGGGTTTCATGAAGTCGCCGATCGCTGCTCCTTCCTTCAGGAATTCTGGATTCGATACCACGTCGAAATCGATCTCGGCGCCGCGCTTGGCAAGGGTGTCGCGGATTCGCTGTGCGACCTTGTCGCCCGTGCCAACCGGGACCGTGGATTTGTCCACCACGACCTTGAAATCGGTCATGTGCTCGGCAATTGACTGCGCAACTGCGAGTACATATTGCAGGTCGGCAGAGCCGTCCTCGTCGGGCGGCGTGCCTACGGCGATAAACTGCAGCTGGCCAAAGTTGACGCCGGTCTTGGCGTCCGTGGTGAATTTCAGGCGGCCGGCTGCGCGATTGCGCTGAACCATTTCGCTGAGACCGGGCTCGTAGATTGGGACGCCGCCGTTGTTCAGGAGGTCGATCTTTGCCGGGTCCACGTCGACACACATCACTTTATTGCCGACCTCGGCGAGGCAGGCGCCTGTGACAAGGCCCACGTAGCCGCTTCCAAAAATGGTAACTTTCATAGACTTAAACAAGTTTCCTTGTGGTCAAAAACGGGAATTCGATCCTGTAGCGGCGGTGCCCTGCGGAAATTGACCATGCGCGCCGGCGAGGGCTGCGATGCTACCATGGCGCATGCCGCAGGTTGATACCGCCAGAAGACGCCTTGGTCGATATGCCCAGTTGACAGCGCCGCTGCCTTGCCAGAGAATACCGCCTCTTTTTTGGAGGGGTTCCCGAGCGGTCAAAGGGATCAGACTGTAAATCTGACGGCTCAGCCTTCGGAGGTTCGAATCCTCCCCCCTCCACCATAGTTTTATGTCCCTCCGCGGCCAGGTCGGGGAGGATGAGAACCGAAAAGCGGTTCGACGAAGGCGCGGAGCGCCGGAGAGCGCTGCGCAGGGCGCAGCGACCCGGAGGGCGGAACGCCGGAGGCGTGGAGTAATCCTCCCCCTCCACCATAGTTTTGTATCCCTCCGTGGCCAGGTCGGGGAGGATGAGAACCGAAAAAGAGGTTCGACGAAGGCGCGAAGCGCCGGAGAGCGCTGCGCAGGGCGCAGCGACCCGGTCGCCCGCTGAGCCGGTGCATCGATAGTGATGCGGGTGTAGTTCAATGGTAGAACCTCAGCCTTCCAAGCTGATTGTGTGGGTTCGATTCCCATCACCCGCTCCAGACTTGGTGGGTGCATGCAAAATGAGCACCCGCAGTGCGTGAGACGAGAGTTTTGCCCAGGTAGCTCAGTTGGTAGAGCACACCCTTGGTAAGGGTGAGGTCGGCAGTTCAAATCTGCTCCTGGGCTCCAGTATTGCCGGCGTCGGATGGCGGCGGTTTTGTGAAAAATTGATTCATATTCTTCTGAGAGATTTAGCACTCATGTCCAAAGGAAAATTTGAACGTACAAAACCGCACGTCAACGTGGGCACGATTGGTCACGTTGACCACGGTAAGACGACGCTGACGGCGGCGATCACGACGCACCAGTCGAAGAAGTTTGGTG
>Ga0116164_10003095_pt1 | contig 11514 bp, 10 predicted proteins | sample AD_UKC109_MetaG_FD_89888 | JGI IMG/M metagenome (GOLD analysis project Ga0116164, IMG submission 89888) | Active sludge microbial communities of municipal wastewater-treating anaerobic digesters from Hong Kong - AD_UKC109_MetaG | ecosystem: Engineered > Bioreactor > Anaerobic > Digestate... | reverse complement strand
TGGCTTACGTCGGAGTTCCGGGGGATGCCTCATTCATAGAGGGATCGATCCAACTGCCTCTGGCACAGGTCTTCAATGAGGATGGCACCCTGAAGTCGCCCGCCGAGATCGCCGACCTCTTCGGGGCGGCTGGGATCGCAGAGGGAGACACCGTCGTCATATACGGAGACAATTTGGTGTACGAGACCTTCGCCTTCTGGGTTATGAAATATCTTGGCCACGAAAAGGTCCTCATCCTGGAGGGGACGAGAGAAGACCGTGAGGCCGCAGAGTTCAAGTTCGTCGCAAACCCCACCCCCAGGGCTGCTGCCACCTACAACCCCAGTCCCAACCTCGGCCTTTTGGCCGGCGATGACGATCTCACGGGAGTCCAGCTCGTCGACGCGAGCAGTGCTGCCGAGTACGATGCAGGGCACATGGCAGGAGCAGTCAACATCCCCGCCTCGATGGTGATCGGTTCGGATAACAGGTTCGCCGACGACGAGACGTTGGACCAGGCCTCCAGCGGCCTGGATAAAGGCCAGCAGATTTTCGTCAGCTCCAGCAGCGGAGGCCAGGCTTCGTTAATCTGGTATCTCCTGTACATACGGGGTTATGATGTCGGCCTATACATCCCGGGAATACTGGTCTAGAAAACTTGAACGATCTGAAAAAGAGAGAAGAACCCCGATAGGACGGGGATGGATGATACCTTGGCCCTGATCCAGGGCCAAGCCGATCATTTTTTATCGAGGATCTTTATGAGATGGTAGCCGAAATCGGTCTTCACCGGCCCCACCACTTTTCCTTTCTCTCCCTCGAAGGCAGCCCGCTCGAACTCGGGGACCATTTTTCCCTTGCCGAACCATCCCAGGTCGCCCTTGTTCTTTGATGAGGGGCAGTCGGAGTACTTCCGGGCCATCTCCGCGAAGCTTTCGCCCTTGCTGATCTTTTCGAGGACTTCCTTTGCCTTCTTCTCGGTTTTTACGAGGATATGGGCTGCATGAACCTGTTTTGTCATGGTGAGCACGAGATGTCCTGCCGGATAAAAAGGTTGTGCGAACTCGATGGATCTGCTCTTCTTGATCGATTGGAACTCTGACCCAATCATAGATCCTCAAGCAGACTTTGGCGGTCGTGGGCGGAGCGGATATCTCTTCGAGCCGATTCTGCCAGATCCAGAATGGCGGATGCGCATCCCTGGATGGCGGAATCTGTGGGCGTCATCTCGTTGAGGATCTGGGCCTCCTCCTCGATCGCCGAGATCCTGTTCATAAGGTCGTGTCGATAGAAGCTTCCGAGGAGCTTCAGCTTTTTGTTTGTCTCCATCAGGGCGTCTTCGGCGAGCTTGTAATCGGTGATGTCGTGTCCTGAAGCCTGAAACTCCACGATATCCCCCTCGCCGTCAAAGATGGCCCGATCCGTCCACCGCTGCCAGCGGATCTTGCCGTCCGCCGCGATCACGCGATGGACGCAGGTCGTTACGGGTTGATCTTTGTCGAGGGGTGCCAGGTGATCCCAGACTATATATCGATCCTCTTCGGGGATCAGGGTCATTAAGCACTGGCCAATGAGTTCCTCGCGATCCTTTCCAAAACAGCGACAGTAGGCGTCGTTGGCGAATGTGAGGGTCCCGTCGGGCAGGAAGCGACAGATCAGGTCGGTCAGGTCCTCTACCAGGGTTCTGTACATCTCCTCGCTCTTCTTCAGGGCCTCCTCCATTCGTTTCTGCTCTGTTACGTTCATGACCGAGACGACGTACTGCTTAGTCCTGGGGATGATGCCGGCCCTGAAAAGGCCCCTCTTTCTTTCGCCCCGTCTGTCGATCAGGTCGGCTCCGTACTGGGTGGTCGTCGTCTTGAGCTTCGTATGCCCTTTTTGGAAGAGGGTCCTGAGCTTCTCCTGATCCTCCTCGGCGACGAACTCGTCCCATCTCATCCTCCCCTCGATCTCCTGGGGAGAGAGTCCCAAGAGGGTCTCCGACTCAGAGTTCACCTTTGATACCAGGCCGTCTTTCTCCACGATCGCCATGGCCGTGCCGCAGTTCTCAAAGATGGCGCGATAGTATTCTTCGCTCTTCTTCAGGGCCTCTTCCATCCGTTTTTGGTCGGTAATGTCTATGCAGACGCCTAAGATGGAGCAAGTATTCCCCTTTTCGTCAGATAGCGGATAGGTGGAGAAGAGGGCAGGAAACTTCTCACCGGATTTTCGTACCAGGCTCGCAGATCCCGAAAATCTTAGGTTTCCCTCTATCATCTGACGGTGCATTTCGTGAAATATGCCCAGCTCCTCTGAGAGATGAAGCTTTGCAACGTTCTCTCCAACGACCTCTTGGCGACGGTAGCCGAAGATCTTCTCGGCACCCGGACTGAACTCCAGGACAGTGGGTTCAGGGTACTGAACGTCGGTTATGATGAAAGAGACGTTATCTGCAGCCGTGAAGATCGCTCGGAGCTGCTCCTCGCTTCTCTTGAGTTCCTCCTCTGCCTGGAGACGGACGATGGCGTTTCCGGTCATGGCTGCGATCGTCTCCAGGGCGTTTTTCTCCGATGGGGAGATCTCATCTGACGTGTGAGACCCCACGCTGTAGTAGCCGATGACCTCCCCCTCGTGGTGGATCGGGACTACGGCCATGGCGCGCAGCCCCTCCAGCTCTCGGGCCTTCTGGAGCGGCAGATCCTTATCTTGATACCGGATGTATATCGGCTCTTTCGTCCTCGCGATCAGCGAATTGCCCGGAGTTCGCCGCCTCCGGGATATCGCCTCGACGAACTCGGGGGAGAAACCGGTGGCGTGGTGGAGGACGAAGCTCTCGGATCTTCTCTCCAGAAGATACATGGTTCCACAGTCGGTCTCCGAGACCTCAATCGCCGCCTCGATACAGAGATTCAGGGCTGACGATAACGAGTCAGCTCCTGAGAGATGGAGGGCTAGGTCTCTTTGGACGCGATCTTCCTTTCGCGACCTTTCGCGGTCTGCCGCCTGCCGGACCTGATGGGAGAGCTCTGCGAAGAGGACTTTCGTGTCCCCGTCCTTTTGCATGTAGTAGTCGGCGCCAGAGTTCAGGGCCTCGATCACCACCTCTTCCCGACTTTTTCCAGTGAAGAGGATGAAAGGGATCTCGATCTTTCGGCTTCGCACAGCCTTCAGAAGGTCGATCCCATCCATCTCCGGCATGGCATAATCGGATATGACGACCTCGTAGGGGCTCAGTTCGCCTGTCAGCTTAGCCAGGGCGTCGGCCGCGGACTCCGTCGTGTCGACGATGATGTCTCCGGACCGCTGGAGGAAGATCTGGGTCAGATCGAGGATGCTGGAGTCGTCGTCAACCATCAGAACTCGGATCACGAAACTCCTCCAACGAACTTCTCTAAGTATTCATCGTCATGGGAATGATCAAAATAGGTCCATAAACGATCTGAATATGAATTTATGTGAATAAGTAGATGTTCACAACGTCTCGACTTATGTTGTAAAATACTATCTACCATTTCAGAATATCTCCCATGCCCAAGTCTTATATTGGCCGTTTCCGCTCGGAAGACAAAAACGGCCTGACCTCCAGACGGTCTGTTAGAATCCTCGATTTATTAGTCACTTTCCCTCTATCGCTCGTAAGATCTATTTTTGAATCTTAGATGGCCTGAGAACAGGCTACTTGAAACACTATCTGGAAACTTCATCTGTCCTTCCCAGCTTTAAGAAAAAAACCACGTGCTGAGAATCCCAATTCTGTTCGCGGATATTTTGTCTGCAGCAGAAAAGCCAGACTTTTGAGAAGACGAGTGAGTGGTGCGGGCCGGCGCACGACTCGACTTCAGCTTCCTCTCAATCACCCTTGTCCCGGATGGCGGCGGCGATCCTTTTGTCTCAGGTGGGTGTTGTAGTTCTATCCCTTGATGAAAGTCTCCACCATCTCTCTTGCCTGGTGGTCTGGGTACTGTATCGGCGGATGTTTCATGGTGTAGGCCGATATCTCGATCAGTGGCCCTCCGATCTTCCGGTCGATGGCCAGCTTACAGATCCTTATGGCGTCGATGGTAGACCCGCCGCTGTTGGGGGAGTCCTCTACCGAGAGCCTCAGCTCTAGGTTTATGGGAACGTCGCCGAAGATCCTCCCCTCCATCCTCAGAAAACAGATCTTGTTGTCCTTCTGCCATGCGACGTAGTCGGAGGGACCGATGTGGATGTCGTCGGCCATGAGGGGGACGTCGAGGACCGACTGGACCGCCTCGGTCTTGGAGATCCTCTTGGACTTGAGACGGTCCTGGTTGAGCATGTTCAGAAAGTCGGTGTTTCCGCCGGTGTTGAGCTGGTAGGTCCGGTCGAGCTTGCATCCCCGGTCGCTGAAGAGCTTGGTGAGGGTTCTGTGGACGATGGTTGCGCCTATCTGGCTCTTGACGTCGTCTCCGACGATGGGGACGCCAGCGTCCTTGAACTTCTTAGCCCAAGCCGGATCGGAGGCGATGAATACGGGCATACAGTTGACAAATCCGACTTGAGCGTCCAAGGCAGCCTGGGCGTAGAACCGGCTGGCCTCTTCAGAGCCGACGGGCATGTAGTTGATCAATATATCGGCGCCGCTCTCTTTCAGCTCACTTACGACGTCGCAGGTTTCAGCGTCAGAGACGACGAAGGTCTTGTTGTCGTCATAAGAGGACATGTGGGGGGCCACGCCGTCCAAGACTGGCCCCTTCTTTACCACAACGCCCATTTGCGGAACTTCCGGATAGAATACTTTGGTGCAGTTGGGCGGGGCGAAGATGGCGTCGCTGACGTCCTTTCCCACCTTTCTCTCGTCTATATCGAAGGCCGCCACCACCTCGATATCCCCCGGCCTGTAGCCGCCGACGGACCAGTGCATGAGCCCTATACAATTTTCACCGTCAGAATTTTTATAATATTCAATCCCTTGGATGAGAGAGCTGGCGCAGTTGCCCAGACCGGCAATTGCTAATTTTATCTTTTTCAAACACATCGCCTCCCAAATTCGCCTGAAGTAGTAAAGCTTGACGCGATATCGAGTATGCTACATTTCTATTAGATAAATCTATAGGCCATCCCGACGCCGTAATTCGTCTTTTCAGAGGTTGCTGAGATCGTTTTTTGTACCGCTACAACTGGTGGTTTCGGCTCGGAAATCTTCAGGTCGGAGGAGGCTCGAAATCCGTCGAGAGGATCTCATCTTTTCATCGCGAGGCCCCTTATCATTCGTCCCCTCTTCCAGCCAGCCTCTCGACCAAAAGTCCGTTCAGGACTGAGAAGATCAATAGGTAGAGGGTGAAGATGACGGTGAAGTTCCAACCGAAGTAGTAGATGAGCAGGGGGATCATGGGCATCTTGATCGCCCGGGAGTATAGAAAGGCGGAAACGAGGGAATCTCTCATCCCCTTTTCTCTCAGATCTGCGATGAGGGGGTACCAGACGTATATGGGTCCCGACGATAGAACGCCGCCCACCAAGGCGAAGGTCCACCCTTTCAGGCCCGATCCCTTTCCCAGCATCTTCTTCGCCATCCTGGGCTGGATCGCCAGGTTCAAAAGGGACATGACAACGAGGACGAGGGCCAGGACTGGCAAGACGCTTGAAAGGAGCTTGGCGAAGACGGCGGCCGCCCTCAAAAATAGGTCGAAGTTGGCGACGGCGAGTCCGATGTAGAGGGCAGCCAAGAGGACGAGAAAGTGCTTTCCGGTGGGGGCTCTGATGGTCAAGGCCAGATCAGCTCCAGGGTGACGGTGGTGAGGATGGCGACGAGCACCGCTGAGATGAAAGCGGCTCCGTTTCTGATCAGGGCGAACCTCTTTCCCAGCATCGTCGCCTCGGCGGGTAGCTGCAGCACGCCGACGGTAACCCAGGTGGTTATGAAGGCCGTCACCGCAAGAAGGCTCACGCCCTGGTCTATCAGTTCACCGCCGACGATGTAGCTGGTTATGGGGTTTCCGGCGGCAACGCTCCCTATCACTGCTCCGATGAGGGGATCGAGGATCTCGTTTCCTGTGAAGACCTTCCCATAGAGGGACGACGGTACCAGGACCAGTATAAGGGAGATGAAGAGCATCACCCCGATGAGGGTCGGAAAGGTGCGGGCGAAGCTTGTGGCGGTCTTCTTCAGGGAGGCTGTAATCTTTTGAGATTTCGCATTTTGGGGTTTCGTATCGTCTCCCTTTCGCGCTTTGCCGTCCCTTGGCTTCTCATCCTTCATCGTCTTTTCATCTTCCTTGCGTTTCGCCCGGGTCCGTCCGGGGGTAGGACCCCAGAACTTTGGTCATGGCGGCCTTCTCTCTTATCCGAGCCAAAGCCTCTTCGACCTTGGGATCTTTTACATGTCCCTCCAGGTCTATGAAGAAGTAGTAGTCACCGAGGCCTCGTTTGCTGGGCCGCGACTCGATCTTGGTGAGGTTGATCCTTCTTTTCGCAAACTCCCCCAAAACCTCCCAGAGGGAGCCGGGCTCGGCCCGTTCCAGGTATACGGCGAGAGAGGTCTTGTCTCTGCCTGTGGGCTTTGGCGCCTCTCGGCCCACCACCACAAACCGCGTCACGTTCTCGTCTGAGTCCTGAACATCTCTTTCGATCACCGAAAGGCCATACCTTTCAGCAGCCTCGGCGTCGGCGATGGCCGCCATCTCCGAGAACTCCTGGGCGAGCCTGGCGGCGTGGCTGGTGGAGCCGGTCGTCCTCAGCTCGGCCTCGGGAAACCGGCGGTTGAGATAGCCTCTGCACTGGGCGAGGGCCTGGGGGTGGGAGAGGATCACCTTCACCTCCTCGGGCCTTCCGATGCCAAGAAGGCAGTGTCTCACCCGGAGGTTGATCTCGCCCGTGATCTTGACGTCGCGAAAGAGAAGGGAGTCGAGGGTCTGTCCCACTGACCCCTCCAGGCTGTTTTCCAGGGGTACGACCCCGATCTCCACGTCTCCCCTCTCGACGGCGGCGATCACCTCGTCGAAGTCCCGGAAGTAGCGAAGGTTGGATCCGGGACTGTACTTTTTTGCGGCCTTCTCCGAGAAAGTTCCCTCCGGCCCCAAAACCCCGACCGATCGGCTCATCTCATCTCACTTAAGATCTCCTTTGCCCTATCGACGTTGATATTCTTCTCAGCGGCCATTTTGCTGGCCACAACGTCGATCTCGTCGCCCGCGGCTCCCGCCTGGACGGCGACGTTTTTGGCGTGAAGCGACATGTGCCCCCTCTGGATCCCCTCGGTGGCGAGAGCCCGGAGGGCGGCGAAGTTCTGGGCGAGGCCGACGGCGGCCAGGATCCGTCCGAGGTCGTCGGCGGACTTCAGCCCCAGGATCTTCATGTTGGCCCGAGCGACGGGATGGACCCGGGTCGCTCCGCCGATCGTCCCGACGGCGACGGGAAGCTCGATGGTGCCCACCAGGTCGCCGTCCCTGTTCTTCTCGTAGATCGAGAGGGACCGGTACGTCCCGCTCTGGGCGGCGTAAGAGTGGGCCCCGGCTTCGATGGCTCTCGTATCGTTTCCGCTGGCCATCGTCACCGCCGTCACGCCGTTCATGATCCCCTTGTTGTGGGTGGCGGCCCGGTAGGGGTCGCTCTCGGCGAGAGCGCTTGTCAAAACGATGGCGTCGACGACCTCGGGTCCCCCGATCTCTTCGGCCTTGAAGACTGCCCGGGCTCGGGCCAGCCGGAGGTCGGCGAGGTTTGATATGATCCGCAGGTATACTTTGCCGCCGGTGATCTCCTCGATGAAGGGGGCGAGGGCCTCGGCCATGGTGTTGACGGCGTTGGCTCCCATGGCGTCTCTGCAGTCGACGAGAAGGTGGACGATCACCATTGGGCCTTTCCTGGTGGTGACGACGTTCGCCTCGACGCCGACGACACCGCCCCCGTACCTGACCAGCATCGGGTCCTTCTCGTTCGCCCTGGCCGCGATCTCCTCAGTCCTGGCGAGGATGGCAAGCCTTGCGCCTTGGGGGTCGTCTACCCCCGTCACCTGGATGAGGGACCTCATCACGGGCCGGGTGCTGCTGGTCACAAACCCCCCGCCAGCGAGGGCCATCCTCGCCCCGTTGCTGGCGGCGGCGATCACTGATGGCTCCTCCGTCGCCATGGGGATGAGAACCTCTCGACCGTCGATCAGAAAGTTCGTCGCGATCCCGAGAGGGATCGCGAAGAGGCCCACCACGTTCTCGACCATCTTATCGGCCTGGTCGAGAGAAAGACCAGATCTGCCGATCGCCTCGACCTCCTCCTCGGATAGACCCACGGTCTCCGCCACCATCTTGAGCCGGTCCGAAGCGGGAAGCTTGTAAAACCCGGAAATTCTCGACGTCTTCACTCAAACAACCTCCAAAATGCCCAGAGGGGTGATGCTCGTCATCAGAGGGGAAAAACTTTATGCACGCCGGCACTTCTTTTTTATGTGCCGAAACCATCGCCCCCCAAGATTGATGAGGAGATAAAGCGGCTCGAAGAGGCCGTGGGGAGGCTCAGCCCAGTCCAGAAGATGCTTCTTGGGACCGACGGCTCTGTGACGTGTCTTCTTGAGGTCGTCACCGGAAGCCCCGTCGAGATCGAGACCCTGGTCCAGAAGGTGGTGGCCGCCGACGAGGCCGTATCTTCCGAGCTGGAGGTCGAGCCCGGAGACGAGGTGAACTACAGGGTCGTCAAGCTCAAAAACTCCGTATCGGGGGAGACCCTGATCCATGCCACATCCTTCACCCCCATAAAGAGGCTCGAGGACCGATTCCGTACCGATCTGATGCGGGCGGACATTCCCATCGGAACGATCCTCAAAAAGCATCGGATCGAGTCGAGGCGCGACCTATTGAGGGTTCGAGCACTCTCGGACGGGAGTGAGCTGAAGGGGGTCTTTGACGTCTTCTCCAAAGAGCCGATGCTATCGAGAGACTACAAGATCATCAGGCACGGCCAGCCTCTGATGGCCATAACCGAGACCTTCCCTTACCACAGCTTCCAGGACCGGAGGAGGGTGATCGTGGAGACCCCATCTCGGATCCACATGACCCTCACCGACCTCGCTGGCGACCGGGGCCGGGTCGACGGCGGCGTGGGGGTGGCCCTCGACGATCCTGGCATCGTGGTGGAGGCGGAATTGGGTGAAAGCCTCTCTGTCCGGGGCGAGAACGCCGATCGGGCGATGGCGGCGGCGAAGGCCGTGATGGACCGGTTCGGCCTCGGCGGCGCTGAGATCCGGGTTCGGTCCTGCTACAGGCAGCACGTCGGCCTCGGCGGGGGAACGCAGCTCGCCATGGCCGTGGGAAAGGCTCTATGCGAATTGCACGGCTTGCCCGCATCGGCCCGCGATATCGCCGCCGCCGTGGGCCGGGGCGGGACGAGCGGGATCGGGGTCGCCGCCTTCGAGAGGGGGGGGTTCATCGTCGACGGCGGCCACTCCTTCGGACCGGGAAAGGAGAAGAAGGACTTTCGCCCCTCCTCTGCCTCGTTGGGGGTCGCCCCCCCGCCGGTGCTCGTCCAGTCCGAAATCCCAGAATCCTGGAAGTTTCTATTGGCGATGCCGAGTTTGCCGAAAGGCGCCCACGGCAGAAGGGAATTGGACGTCTTTGGGACCTTCTGTCCCGTCCCAAAGGAAGAAGTCGCAGAGCTATGCCGCGAGATCCTGGTGAGGATGATCCCCTCTGTCCTGGAGGGGGACCTGGACAGCTTTGGTACTGCGGTCAACAGGGTCCAGGAGCTGGGGTTCAAGAAGGTGGAGGTGGGGCTCCAGCACCCGCTGGTCCGAAGCCTCATGGAAGTGATGAGGTCTGCGGGGGCTGCAGGGGCTGGGCTCAGCTCCTTTGGCCCCACCGTCTACGCCGTCGCCGACACCGGAACTAGGGATATCGAGGCTGCGGCGATGGAGGCGATGAGGGACGCAGGGGGCGAGGTCGTCGTCACTCGGTCCCGAAACTCGGGGGCAAGACTTAGATCTGCCTGAGCTAACAGTTCGACGTTTATCACGGGATGATCATAGATGAGCGAGATTCAAAGGCTTCTTGAACGGCTGAGCAACGCCCATGGGATATCTGGACGAGAGGGGTCGATCCAGGAGATTGTGCGCCAGGAGATCGGCCCTCTCGTCGACGAGATCCGGGTCGACAACCTCGGAAACCTCGTCGCCACCAAGAGGGGCGAGCAGCCCTCGGTGATGATCGCAGCCCACATGGACGAGATCGGCCTTATGACCAAGTACGTCGATGAGAAGGGTTTCATCCGGTTCGTCACCATCGGTGGCTGGTTCGATCAGACCCTCTTAAACCAGAGGGTGATAATTCACGCCGATTCTGGGCCGATATACGGCGTCATCGGGTCGAAGCCCCCCCACGTGATGAAGCCCGACGACAGAAAGAAGCCGATCGAAGTCAAGGATATGTTCGTTGACGCCGGCTGCAAAGATCAGGACGAGGCGAAGGTTCTGGGGATCAAGCCCGGAACCCCCATGAGCATCGATAGAGCCTTCGCGAGTCTTGCGGGCGACAGGGTGACGGGAAAGGCCCTCGACAACCGGGCCGGGGTCGCCATGATGATCGAGGCCCTGAGGCGGACGAAGTCGAAGTCCACGATCTACGCTGTGGGGACTGTCCAGGAGGAGGTGGGCCTCAAGGGGGCGAGGACGAGCGCCTTCGAGCTACGTCCCGACGTCGCCCTCGCCACCGACGTCACCATCCCCGGCGACCATCCTGGGATCGAGAAGAAGGATTCAGCCCTTGAGATCGGAAAAGGGCCCGTCATCACCATCGCCGACGCCTCGGGCCGGGGGCTCATCGCATCGGAAAAGGTGGTGGACTGGCTGGCCGAGACTGCCCAGGAGTTCGAGATCGAGGTTCAGATGGACGTCTCTGGAGGCGGGACCACCGACGCCACTTCCATCCAGCTGACGAGGGAGGGGATTCACACGGGGCTCATAAGTGTCGCCACCAGGTACATCCACTCGCCCGTCGAGGTTCTGAGCATCAAAGACCTCGAAGCCTCTGCCGATCTGATCGCAAGAGCTCTTGAGACGGCGCCGAGATACTTCAAGAAAGAGTGAGGCAGTATTGAAGATGCCGGATCTCCTTTTTTTAATTTGCCAGCATTCTCTCTTTTTAAAAAAATGTCATTAAATCGAGATGGACGGGCAGACGTCCCCCTCCGCTTGAAAATGTGACGATTCTGTGAAACTGACTTCAAAAAGAGAGACGAAATCGTCCTCCACGCCGGGAGGACGCCGTTCGTTCGGCTTAGCTTCCGCCGATGAGGCTGATGACCGTGTAGGCGAGAAGCGTGCCGACGATGAAGGTCACCGCGAAGGCGGGATAAGCGATTCCCGATGAAACTAGCTCTACTGCCATCTTGCTCATCTCACTACGAGGACGGGGCAGCTTGCCCAGTAGAGGACTTTCTGGACCACGCTTCCGATGAGGAGCTTTGTGACGCCGCTCTCACCGTGGCTTCCCATGACGACCAGATCGACACCTTCGGTCCTGGCGATGTCGACGATCATGTTGGCGGGGGCCCCGAACCTGACCATCGTCTCGACGGGCACGCCAGCGTCATCTGCTATCTTCTTGATCTCGG
>Ga0116164_10003094_pt1 | contig 11517 bp, 9 predicted proteins | sample AD_UKC109_MetaG_FD_89888 | JGI IMG/M metagenome (GOLD analysis project Ga0116164, IMG submission 89888) | Active sludge microbial communities of municipal wastewater-treating anaerobic digesters from Hong Kong - AD_UKC109_MetaG | ecosystem: Engineered > Bioreactor > Anaerobic > Digestate... | reverse complement strand
GTTGCCATCGGAAGAAACGTCTTCCAGCATCGAGACCCGACCCTCATCACGAAGAGGATCTGCTCCATCGTCCACCAGGGCATGACGGCGGAGGAGGCCCTGGAAGTGGAGAGGTAAATATCGACTATTTATATCGAGAGCGGAAACTTTTGTCGATGAGATATCCCGATGAAGGCTTCGATGAAAGCTCCCTCCTGGAAGAGATTAAGCCCCTTTACGAGGGTAAAGATCCAGCCCACGACGTCTCCCACGCCCTGAGGGTCTATCGGATCGCCAGGGCTATCGGGGAGGAGGAGGGCGCGGATTTGCAGGTCGTCATTTTCGCGGCCCTTCTTCACGACGCCGGGTCTGGGCCGAAGCTTCGCAACAGGTCCGGCGAATCGGAGAAAAGAAGGCTTGCGACCGTCGAGGAGTTTCTGACGAAGATGCATCTTCCAGAAGACGTCGTCGTGAGGGTTCTTCGCGCCGTGGAGGTTCACAGCTTCTCAAAGGGGATCGCGCCCGCCACCCTGGAGGAGAAGGTCCTCCAGGACGCCGACAGGCTCGACGCCATCGGCGCCGTAGGGATAGCCAGGGTATTTCTGACGGGCGGAGCCCTCGGCCGACCCTTCTACAACCCCGCTGACCCCTTCTGCAAAAAGCGGGAGCCGGACGATGGACTGTGGAACCTGGACCATTTTTTCAAGAAACTCTTGTTGCTGGAGGCCGGGATGCAGACCGAGACGGGAAGGAGGCTTGCTCGAAGAAGGGGGGCTGTTCTGAGACGCTATCTATCGGACCTGGAAGAGGAGATCTCGAAAGGGATATAGGGCGAGAGGGACGACCGAGGAGAAATAAGAGCTAGAATTCGACGGTAGAGAGGAGAGAAGAAGACGGGTAGATGATAGGGGATGAAGGAGAGGGAGAAGATGGATCTAGTTTTACACCCGAAGTCGGAGATCGATGCGAGGACGAAGAAATTTCAGAGCAGGATGGAGGATCTGATCGGAGCGATCATCTTTCAGTCTGTAGACATGCTTTACTTCTCTGGGACGGCCCAGGAGGGGCTTGTCTACGTCCCTTCTGATCCGAATGCTCTGCCCGTCATCATGGTGAGAAAGAGCCTGGAGAGGGCGAGGGAGGAGTCGCCCCTGGAGGTCAGTCCCCTCAAGAGCCTCCGAAACCTCAAGGCGGATTTGGGAATCCCCGAGGGAGCTCGGATCGGCCTGGAGCTGGACGTCCTTCCTTTCAACAACTACGCTCGGGTGAAGCAGGCCCTGGGTGATGCGGAGCTCATCGACGTCTCCGAGAGGATTAGGGAGGTCAGGTCCGTCAAGTCGAAGTTTGAGATCCGGCATATCAAGGAGGCGGCCCGGATCCTCGACGCCGGGATAGGCTCAGTTCCAGACCACCTGAAGGAGGGGATGGCCGAGATCGAGCTGGCAGCGAAGGTCGAGGCCGAGATGCGGACACTCGGCCACCAGGGGTCCCTCCGGTTCCGAAGGTTCAACCAGGAGCTTCCCATGGGCCACCTGATGGCGGGGCCAAACGCGGCGTACCCGAGCTTCGTCGCCTCGCCAACCGGTGGGGTCGGGCCGTCCCTCCTCCTGCCCCAGGGTCCAAGCTTTCGGAAGATCAGGAAAAACGAGCCGATCCTAGTCGACTACGGCGGGGTCTACAACGGCTACACCGCCGACGAGACGAGGATATTCTCCATCGGCAGGCTTCCAGAGGAGTTGGAGGAGGCCCACGCCGCGGCCCTGATGGTCGAAAAAGCCGTCGCTGATTCCCTCCGGCCAGGAAACTCCGGCCGCGAGATCTTCGAGATCTCTGAGGCCAGGGGCGAGGAGCTGGGGTACAAAGACCACCTCGGCGGACCGGTCGGTGCGAAGTGCGGCTTCGTCGGCCACGGTGTGGGCCTTGAGATCGACGAATGCCCGGTTCTCGGACCCGTCGACCACGGGATTCTGCCTAATATGACCGTCGCCGTCGAGCCGAAGATGATCTATCCGGGGGTCGGAGTCGTCGGGATCGAGGACACCTTCCTCACCACAGAAGATGGACCAGAGAGGCTGACGAGGCTTCCTCAAGAGATATGGCAGGTCTGATTGGACGGGGTCGGCACAAAAGCCGCCCTAAGTGCATCTGCCAGATCGGCGCCATCGTCAGGTCGTCTTGGTATTAACAATTATGGTAATGCTCATAAACAATGAGGAGAATTACCGGCAAAATCGGAGGATTTACGATGGAGAAAAGGGACGTTCGATCCAATCCTCTGACTCAATGCCCTATCACAAAATCCGTCTCATCGCCTCCGCTCCCTACTCCAGCCGAGAGCTGCGACGTTGCGGCGGGCCTATCCGAGGTGATCGCAAACTATGAACCCAATTATCGAGATCGACTGGAACGAGGTCTGGAAAGATCGGATGAAAAAGAACCGGGAGGCGAACACCGCCCGCGACTGCGCTCGCATCTGGGAGAGCCGGGAAGCTGCCCTAAAGTTCTGGAATATGTCCAAAGAGAACAGTCATCGCGTCGAAGAGACGATCGCAGGAACAAAGTTCACTCCCGAGTCTCGGATATTGGACATCGGGGCCGGGCCCGGAACCCTCGCAATCCCCTTCGCCAAAAGGACCCGCCACGTCACCGTCGTGGAGCCGGCCAGTGGGATGCTCTCGGTCCTCCGGGAGAAGATGGTCGAGGAGGGGTCCGATAACATCGAGATCGTCCAGAAGCGGTGGGAGGACGTCTCCGTCGCCGACGACCTCGACCCGCCCTACGACGTGGTGATCGCCTCCTTCTCCCTGGGGATGCCGGACATCCGGGCGGCTATCGAGAAGATGATCGAGGCCTGCAATGAGCGAATCTATCTCTACCACTTCGCAGGAGAGACCCACTGGGACCGGGATTGCCGAGACCTCTGGCCGAGGCTTCACGGCAAAGAGTACACCCCCGGACCCAAAAGCGACGTCCTCTACAACGTCCTCTATCAGATGGGGATCTACCCCCACGTCAGAACCTTCACGCTCCAGCACGCCCAGAAGTTCGCCGATATGGAGGAGGCGATGAAGCATTTCCACCACCAGTATCAGATATCGACGGAGGAGCAGGAGGCGATCATCAGGGAACACCTGGATCGGGTTCTCAAGGAGGAGAACGGGAGCCTCGTCATGCCCACATCCTCGACCAGGGTCAAGATCTGGTGGGAGAAGGGATCTTGAGCGGGGAATCTGGTCGGAAGGTGATCTAGAGGTTGGCAGATTACTCCCAACGGTGCAAAAAGTACTTCCCCTCGAAAAATCTCTTTTTTTGGCAGCTTCATGACTAAATCAGGCCGAATTCCAGATTCAGATAAAGAGCCTCAGCTCCACCTAGCCTCCGACTTCGAGCCGAAGGGCTCCCAGCCCGAGGCGATCGATAAGCTCGTCAGCGGCCTTGAGTCGGGTCAGAGGTTTCAGACCCTCCTCGGCGTCACCGGTTCGGGGAAGACTTACACCGTGGCGAAGGTCATCGATGCCGTCAAGAAGCCGACTCTGGTCATCGCCCACAACAAAACCCTGGCGGCCCAGCTCTACAACGAGTTCCGGGAGTTCTTCCCTGAGAACAGGGTCGAGTACTTTGTCTCCTACTATGACTACTACCAGCCCGAGTCCTACATCCCGGCAAAAGACCAGTACATCGAGAAGGACGCCACCATCAATCCCAAGATCGAGCAGATGCGGCTCGCGGCGACGGCATCCCTCATGTCCCGGCGGGACGTGATCGTGGTGGCGTCGGTATCCTGCATCTACGGCCTCGGAAACCCCGAGAACTTCCTCAAGATGGGCTTTGAGCTGAAGGTCGGCGACCGGATCGCCCGGCGGGAGATCCTCGAGAAGCTCGTAGCAAGCCAGTACGAGAGAAACGACATGGAACTGACTCCGGGCCGCTTCCGGGTGAAGGGGGATACGATCGACCTAGTCCCCGGCTACTTCAACGAGATCGTTCGAATCGAATTGTTCGGGGACGAAGTGGAACGGATCAGCGAGATCGACCGGCAGACCGGTGAGCGGCGGGAAGAGATGAAGTACTTCTACGTCTACCCCGCCCGCCATTACGTCATCCCCGAGGAGGAGCAGAAAGGGGCGATCGACTCGATCCTGGCGGAGCTGGAGGAGAGGCTACCGGAGCTTGACATGCTCGAAGCTCACCGGCTCCGGCAAAGGACCCTTTACGACATCGAGATGATAAACGAGACGGGGAGCTGCAAGGGGATCGAGAACTACTCCCGCCATTTCGACGGCCGAAGGCCCGGCGAGCCGCCCTACTGCCTCCTCGACTACTTCCCCGAGGACTTCCTCCTCGTGATCGACGAGAGCCACCAGACGATCCCCCAGCTCCGGGCGATGTACCGGGGCGACCGGTCCCGGAAGAAGAGCCTCGTCGACTACGGTTTTCGGCTTCCAAGCGCCTACGACAACCGGCCTCTTCGGTTTGAGGAGTTCGAGCGGTTCATGAGACGGACGATCTTCGTCTCGGCGACCCCCGGCCCCTTCGAGCTGGAACAGTCCAGCCAGATCGCCCTTCAGATCATCAGGCCGACGGGCCTTCTAGACCCCCTGGTCGAAGTCCGGCCCGTGGAAGGGCAGGTTCGAGACGTGATGGAGGAGATCGGGCGGGTCGTCGAGGTGGGCGACCGGGCTCTTGTGACGACGCTGACAAAGAAGCTAGCCGAGGAGCTGACAGACTTTCTCGCCCAAAACGGGATTCGGGCCCGCTACCTCCACTCCGAGATCCAGACGATCGAGAGGACCGAGATCATCCGGGAGCTCCGCCTCGGAAAGTTCGACGTCCTGGTGGGGATCAACCTCCTCCGGGAGGGGCTCGACATCCCGGAGGTGGGGTTCATCGGGATTCTGGACGCGGACAAGGAGGGTTTCCTCAGAGACGAGAGGAGCCTGATCCAGACGATCGGCCGGGCATCGAGAAACGCCAACTCCCGGGTCGTGCTATACGCCGACAAATTTACCGACTCGGTCCGGGGCGCGGTTCAGAAGACCGAGGAGCGGCGCGCCCTCCAGATGAGGTACAACGAGGAGCACAACATCATCCCTCAGACGATCAAAAAGCCGATCAGAGAGAAGGTCGTGGAGATAACAGATACAAGGCACATCCCCAAGTCCGACATCCCGAACATGGTGATCGAGCTGGAGGCCGAGATGAGGTCAGCCGCCGATGTCCTTGACTTCGAGCGGGCGATTCAGCTCAGGGACACGATCAAGAGGCTGGAGAAAGAGATGAAGGTGACGGAAAAATAGACGAAAGGATGGAGGGAAGATTGCCGACCCTTCATCCTCAAATTCTCCCCTACTTCAGCTCGTACAGAATCTTCATCGCCTTGGTGAAGGGGGGCATCCCCGAGGTGAGGAGGACGACCCTCAGGACGTCGACGATCTCGTCTCTTGAGATGTCGAACTCCTTCATGGCGCTCATCATCTGCTTCTTAGTCGCCCTCTCGTCGGAGGCGGCGGCATTGATCGCCAGGGCGATCAGCTTCTGGGTCCTGTAGTCGAGGACCTTGCCAGTGTACGCCGCCTCGTTCAGGCCGGTGATCGCCTCGTAAAGGTCGGGGAAATCTTTTTTGACGTGAACCATCCCTTCGCCGAAGAATACCTCATCTTTCATTATAAGCCTCCTACCCTTACTTGATTCTCTTATACTTTATATCTTTCTAAGCCTAGTTTTAGACCTGTCGTATTTAATGGTCTGAGATTATGTACAGCTCAGCAAATATTTATGACCAAATCGGAATATCGAATCCGGGACAGATCATTGTAAAAATGAGACGGTTGTCGAGGTTGAGATCCCGCCACCCGGATGCGGGTCTCCTCTGCCACGGTGGACAACAACAAAGGTGTGAGGGAGGCTAACGCTCAGCCTCCGCCTCCACCTCCATGATCAGCTTCTCTCCGCCGCTGACGTAAGTCACGTAATGAATGATGATGCATATGCCCCAGCCTACGGGCGAATACCAGGGCTGCCAGGCGGGAAGACCGGGGTTTTCTGGCATTATCATCATGTAGTTTATCGCCAGCCACACGATGTTGACCACCAGGTAGATCACGAGGTGCGTCATGAACAGCTTCTTCATCTGGGCCTGCATGGCTGTTCTAAACGCCTTTTTGTACGCTTCGTCGGCCATTTTGTCTCACCCCTAAAACAGAAAACAATATCTATATATTGTCTCTTCATCAATATATAAAGGTTTCTGGAGTAATCTCTTCTCCAACGATGCTGAAAACGCTATTATTTTAGATTTAACCCACTTCAAGTCTTACGGATTTTGTGCTTTTTCCCATCTAAAACCGAATTATACAGTCAAAAAGCCACTTAAAACGAATGCTACTCCACGTGCCTAGTTTCAGATATCCTCTAGAGTGGTCCTATCACGACCAAGAAAAGAAAGTTGTATGAAAATAAAAATTGGACGGATCAGTCCCCCACCACCTCATCGAACTCCCTTTGGCTCATGTGCTGAGGCTCGTACTCGATGTTCCTATCCTGCAGGTCCCTCACGTAAGAGCGAAGATGCTTTCTGGAGCCAGCCAAAAGACCCTGATAGACCACATTCACGTCGTCATTATCGGCCGCCTCAAGCTCTTTTTCCAGATCCACTATGCTGATCTCCTCGAAGGTGGCAGCTGCCTTGAGGGCATCCTCCTGAGACCTCATGCCCTGGGAGAGAAGATCGTTGTAAAGGACGTCCAGAGTCTTATTGCTGAATACCCCCGGCTCGTCCTCGATCGGAATCTCCAAACCATACCCGTCTATGAGGGACTTTGCCTGGTCCATGTGGCTCTGCTCAGATCTCGCTAGATCCATGAAGATGCTCAGATTCGTCTCACGATAAAGTTCAGAATAGAGATCTCGGGCCACCTTCTCCTCTTCCCAGATGAAACTGACTCCCTCCTCCTCGCTCGGGCTGAGGGTGGAAGCCTTCGTTTTCGAGATATAGCCTTGAACAGTCTCGTTCCCCGACTCCAAGACGAGAATCGCCTCGCCATAGGCTACGTTGTGCTTTGTGGATCTGGACTTCGAATCGGCCATGGCCCAGATGATCGAGACTCTCTGGCCAGGCGAGAGAGCCTTGTCGAACTCGTCACCGGTGTCCAGCCTTCTCTTGAACTCGATGATGGTATGACCATCAGCCTCCGAGCCTCCAGATTCAAGAATGTCGTAGCTTCCGCCAAAGGAGGTGTCAGCTTCATGGGGGCCGTAGTTGCCGGTGGAGTACTCGTCAGATACGACCGCCTTGCCATCGTCAACCGTCCCCAGGATCACGTCGGCATCCTTCATCCACTCCAGGGGATCAAAGCCTATCGAAAGCCAGCCTGAGGTCTCGCCCCTCAGGGCCATGTAGAGATTCTCATCGTCGTTTCTCCAGGAGATCTCCATCTCCCCTCCCGAATAGCCGGATCGAGCAGGGCCAGTTACAACCATCGTCCGAGAGTATTCGCCCTCACCTACAACTCCATCGGGCGCCCACTCTTCAGATGCCACCTTCTCTGAAATTATCTGCTCCTCGGGAGGCTCCGCGCATCCCGCCAGAAGAAACAACAATCCAATTAAGAGCGTGACAGAGGCCTTCTTCATTTTGAACACCACTGACATAAATGGTTTTCTTTTGATATTAATATGTCGAAATCAGAGAAAAATGATCAGATCTCCCGAAGCTGGCGAGCAGCCGTTTCGGGCTGAACGGTGTTGATGAAGATCCCAGTGTTCTTCTCAAAGCCCGCCATCGTCGATATCGCGGGCTTTATCTTGATGTTGAGATGGTACCGCCGGTCGGGAAGCTGACTGATCATGTAGTTGTATGGCGGGCCGGAGAGGAGCAGATCGAGCCTCCGGAGGGCCTCGCCGAGAACCTCGGCCAGACCTTTTAGATCGAGGCCTCCCAGATCTGAAGCGTGCTTCTTCGGAAGGATCCAGGTCTCATAGGGAACCTGTGACCAGAAGGGGGCGATGAGGACGAACCCCTCGTTCTCAAAGACGAGCCTCTCGGAGGCCGCTTCCCTCTCGGCGAGGCTGCAGTATGGGCATCGGGGCGCCGAGGTTATCGCCTCCATCTCCCTCTTCAAGGCCGGGGGGACGATTGGAAGAGCGACGAGCTGGGTGTGGGTGTGGCTGAGGGAGGCTCCCGCCACCCGCCCCCAGTTCTTGAAGATAGAGACGTACTCGACCCCTTCCTGAGAGATGTAATGGAGGTACCGATCTCTGTAGACGGAGACGAGCCGTTCGAGATCCTGCCGGCTGAAGCGAGACGGATCGCTCTCGTGGTCCGGAGACTCGACGATCACCTCATGATAGCCCCGGGCATAGTCCGCCACCCACTCCTTCGTGGGCGGCTCTGGGCTTTTGGCCATCGCCGGGTAGAGGTTGAGAAAGGACCGCGCCCACCAGTTCTTGACCCTCTCCTCGCCGTCCGAGAAGACGCCGTCGTCGGTGTAGACGGCGACCGCCGGGGGGGTACGCTCTTCGTTTCCTGGACAGAAAGGACAGGTATTGGGATCTGACCTCTCGCCGGTCCCGCCGTGCTTGAAGTCGGTGGGTCTTTTGCCCCGCTCGGCGGCGATGATGCAGTAGTCGTCGAGGAAGTAGTGCCGCCTCAGCTCCGGGATGAGATCACCCTCTCGTAGATCGCCAGGGTCTCTTTCGCCGCCCTTGGCCAGTTGAATATGTCAAGGCACTTCTTCCTCCCGTTCCTACCCCATTCTCTCATCCTCTCGGGGTCTTCCAGGGCGAGGTTTATACCCCAGGCGATATCGCCGGGATCGTTTGGGTTGACGTGAACTCCCGTGGGCCGCTCTGATGCGGGGTTGTCAACGATCTCCCGCAGACCCGAGACGCCGCTGGCTCCGACGACCGCTGGCCTCTCCATGGCGGCGGCCTCGACCCCCACGATCCCGAAGGGCTCGTAGAGGCTCGGAAATACGCAGAGGTCGGCAAGGGCGTAGTGTTGGATCTTGGAATCTCTGTCCAGAAAGTCGGTGATCACTTTCACTGATCCGCCGAAGGGCTCTGCCATCGACCTCACCCGACCTTCGAGGGTCCCCCTCCCGACGATGAGAAGCTTCGCCCTCGGGTGCAAAGCCAAGACCTTTGGCATCGCCTCCAATAGCTGGATCACGCCTTTGACCTTCTCAAGCCTTCCGACGAAGAGGATCACCTCGTCCCCCTCCTCGATGGCGTACCTCGCCCGCAGCTCCTCGATCTTCTTCGGCTTTGCCGCCGAAGGGCTGAAGACCTCCGTCTCGACGCCGTGGTAGCAGACCTCGATCTTATCTTTTGGGACGCCGAGGCCTGCAAGCTGCTCTCTCATCGCCATTGAGACGGTGATCACCCCATCGGCGAGATGGGCGCCTTTCAGCTCCAGGTCCACGATCTGCGGGTTCGGGGACGCCTCCCTCCCCACCTCGAGGCCGTGGACGTGGTAGATGAGGGGGAGGCTCTCGCTCCTCTTCGCCGCCATGCCGCCGGGAAGCCCCAACCAGTCGTGGGCGACGACGAGGTCGAAGGGGCCGTTATCCCTCAAAGAGGCTGCAGAAAGCTGGTTGTAGCTCATGAGGTCGAATAAGAAAGCAATCCCCTCCCCCCAGGCCAAGGTCCGGTCCGAGAGGAACGGACCCCAGCCGTCTCTCAGGGGCATCGGCCTCTCCCTGAAGACTTTGATTCCGCGACTCGTCTGCTTCCGTTTCAGGTCTCTGTCGCCCAGGGTGAAGACGGAGATCTCCTGGCCAAGGGCCGCCAGTTCCTTTGAGATGGAGTCGGCGTAAACTCCGAGCCCCCCGAAGACTCGGGGGGGAAACTCCAGGCAGAAGTAAGCAATCTTCATATCAGTCGCCTCCTTCTTCAAAACTTACGGAATCCGGAGGCATGCACTTGTCTAGCTCCGAGCTGACCATGAGGTTCTTGTAGTACTCCAGGACCGGCTCGGTCCAGTTCATCAACTTAGCCAGGGCGAAAGACTCCTCGCAGAGGAGCCGGTACTTCACCTGGTCGTCGAGGTACGTCCAGGTGAAGTAGTCGAGGGCCAAAGCATAATCGAGGATCATCTCCTGGTGGGTGGCCTCGATGTTGTCGACGACGACGACGCCCCCAAGGCCCGTCACCAGCCGTTCCACCTTCTTGAGGGCGTCGCTGAAGCCGCAGGCCCGGCTGACGATGCTGGGGGTTCCCTCCTTTCCAGCCTCAAGCCCCGTCAGAAGGAAGGGCTCGTACTGGGATGGGAATATCCCTGCGACACAGCCCGCCATGATCTCGTCTGTCTTCATGTTGAGGCCGCCGTCGTCGGGTCCCACCCACTGGGGGTAGAGGACGGCCGAAGCCTGCCTCTTGCCCGCAGCCATGCTCCCGGAGTCGATCCCGAGATCGTGGATCATGTTGTTGAGCCTGATCTCCTCGCCCACGGGCACCTCCGAGGGGAGTCTGATCGGAAAGCCGTCTGGAAGCTTCTCTTTCGACTTCAACCCGTGAGAGGTGATGAGAAGACATACCACCCTCATCTTCTCTGCGAACCTCTGCTCCAGCCTCCGGTGTTGTATCAGGTGGTCCTGGAGGAGGAGGGAATCGAGGAGTTGGGGGTAGCCTTTGTTTTCCAGCTCCAGCCGGGATATGGTGAAGACGGGAAGGATGTCTTCGGGGTCGATCAGCTCGCCGCCGAAGACCTTGTGAAGGTTCTCGGAGAGGAACTTCTGGATCTTCTTTCTGCACTGGTTCTTCTTATTCCAGTCGATGTAGTCGACGTCCAAATCGATACCGTTTCGGATCACGATGCCGCTGAGGTTGTGAAAGAGCATCGCCTCCCTCATCGTCGAGTCTCCGACGAAGCTGACGACGTCGGCGTAACGTGCGAGAGATTCGAGGGTGGCCATGCCGACGGCCACGTTCGGCTCCCAGGCGCCGTCGTGGTGGGCGACCTTCTCGAGGGACCGATAGCCTGAAGCCCTTCCCGGCACGGTGGCGTGGAGGGTGGCCATCGTCCGAACGGGGACCCCGAGACACTTCAATCTCGCAAGAGCGTAGAAGGTGGGAAACTCGTGACAGTGGAGGGAGACTCTCATCTTCGGCATCACCGACATAGCGAACTCCGAGATCGCCTCGTCCCCGTACTTCTTCGCCTTCTCCTCGCCGAGGGAGACGAGGTAGCGGATGAACTGGGAGACGGCGTAGGAGAGGCCTAAGTAGTGGGTGTACTCCGCCCCGTAGGGGGCTCGTTCAAACTGCATCGAGTCGAGCCTCGAGATCTGCCAGGCTTCGGTCTTGATGGCGTTGGCCAGCGTCATCTTCTGGCCGTACCGATTCGTCATGATCGAGTCGTAGTAGGCAGTGTTGAAGAGTAGGTAGCCCACCGGCACTCCGTCTACTTCGGTCTGGGCAGACACCACGTCGATCCCCTCGGACTTGAGGTGATCGAGGGCGGTTGTGAGCTCGTCGTTCATCTCGAGGGGCGAAAGGCCGTCGACGGTGGTGACCCTGGACTTGCCCTTGTTCCAGTCC
>Ga0116164_10003093_pt1 | contig 11522 bp, 13 predicted proteins | sample AD_UKC109_MetaG_FD_89888 | JGI IMG/M metagenome (GOLD analysis project Ga0116164, IMG submission 89888) | Active sludge microbial communities of municipal wastewater-treating anaerobic digesters from Hong Kong - AD_UKC109_MetaG | ecosystem: Engineered > Bioreactor > Anaerobic > Digestate... | reverse complement strand
TATAGCTTGTTACAATTAATCGCTCTTTCAAATCTTCCGACAATTTCTCTTTCTCTAGGCATAAGAGTTGATAGTCATTGGTGATTTTGCTATCCCCAGTTTGAAGTACTAATTGAAAATCTTGAAGGAGCATTGGAAGAGATTCTTTTACAACCTCATTAATAATGTGTGATCCAAGACTTCCTCCTGAAATATATATTATTGGCAATTCATCGGATTGAACAATCATTCTCTTTATGCCTTCAACAATATTTCCCCTTCCAGAAGTAGAGAATATCTCGTTTCTAACTAGATTCCCAGAGTGAATAACCTTCCCTTTAGGAAAATATTTTGCCGAGGAGGGATATGCAACAAATATCTTTTCTGCGATTTTAGATACTATTCTGTTTGATAATCCTACAGTTGAAGTTTGCTCATGAAGAAAAATTTTAGCTTTGAACATATTAGCAACTAAACAAACAGGTACAGACACAAAACCTCCCGTTGAGATAACAATATTAGGACGAAATTTATTTAATATTTTGAAAGCATCAATAAATCCTAATACTGTTCTAGAAAGGAGATAAAGTGTTCTAAAACTAAATCTCCTTTGTAATTTCCCACCACGGATATACACTTGTTTAAAATCCTCATCTTTGAAAATTCTCATTTCAAGAGAATTCCCAGGTTTTTCTCCCTCCATCCCTAAATCGCTACCTATATACAAAAAATTGTTTTCATTTAGAATAAAGTGTTTGTCTAGCTCATCAATAATGGATTTAGCACTTGAAATATGGCCTCCTGAGCCTCCTCCAGTTATAACTACTCTTTTCTTGAGAACTTCTTTGTTGATCATTTTAAGTTTTTGAGTGTTTACTAATATTAAGTAGTATACCAATACCAGCCAGTGTAACGATAGTACTAGAGCCACCATAGCTTAAAAAGGGGGCAGGTATCCCTGTTAAGGGAATTAATCCAACATTTGCCCCAATATTTAAGAGTGCTTGTAAAGTGAGCCAAACAGTAATTCCAATTGCAAGAAGTTTGCCCTGTTTGTCTGCAGCATTTAAGCCAATCTTAAAGCCTCTCCAAAGGAATATTACCCATGCCAATACTAGAATTGTTCCTCCAAGAAAGCCAAGTTCTTCGAGTATAACTGCAAAAATTGAGTCAGTAAATGCAGTGTTTTCAACTAGATATCCAAATCGTTGCCTTGATTGACCAAATCCTTTTCCTAGAAAACCTCCAGAACCAATTCCAATTAATATCTGTTGCATTTGATAGCCATCTCCTCTTGGGTCTGCAATCTCTCCTGTTGTAAGTAAATGGAGGTATGTTGATATCCTTCCAATTCTATATGGCTCAAGTATTGCAGCAATTATCACTATTGGAAGAAAGACAAGCAAGAGACTAATGGTTGCAAGCTTCGCATGCTCTGGACCTTCTTTTGCGATGAAGTACATTATGAAAGAAGTTATACCAATTATCATTGTTGTTCCGAGATCTGGTTCCAATATAATTAGTAATGCTACAACTCCAACAATAGCACCAAAGCTTATAAGTGATTTCAGAAAAGAGTCCTTTAATACCACCTTTGTTTTATCAGAAAAGTATTTATTAGTACTCATCCAGCTAGAGAGGTAAAGTATTACAGCAATTTTTGCGAACTCCGCAGGTTGTAAAGGAGGTAAAGGACCAAAAGAGAACCATCTCTTAGATCCATTAATATCCTCTCCAAGTAATAAAACCAAGATTAAAGAAACTATGGAAATAATCATTCCTAACAATGAAAGTTTTTGGAGTTTTCTGTAATCATAAATATATAGGAGGAAACCAATAATTAACCCAATAATAATCCAAACCAATTGTAATTTTAGAAAATGGAAAGGGTCAGAGAATGATTCGTTTGCTTTGTATACGCTAGCATCAAAAATCATAATAGCACCAAAAATGGTCATTAGTATTGAGAAGTAAAGAATGAGTTTATCTGGACTTTTCTTTGTGTCAAATACTTTTCTTTTTTTGTTTTGATTCTTTCTAGACATGTTGATATTAATAATATACTATATACACTGAGAAATATGAACGATTTAAAAAGAAAAGATTTGCTAATTGTAGTTGGAGGTCCTGGAAGTAGTGGTTCTTCTACAATATCAAAGATGCTCTCAGAGCACTTTAATCTTGAGAGAGTCTATGCTGGATCAATTTTTAGAGAACAAGTTGAGAAATTGGGCTACCCTACTTTAGATGAATTCTATAAACTGGCTGATAAAGAGACGTTTTATAAGATAGATAAAGAAGTAGATCAACGATTAATTGAATTGGCAAAAAAGGGAAATATATTGATAGAAAGTAAGGTATTCGCGGGATTAGCAACTTTAAATAACATCCCATGTACAGTTAAAATTTGGCTTGATGCAAATTTGTGTGTTAGGGTAAGAAGGGTTATGGGAAAGCAGAAAGATATTAAGGGAATTAACAGAGTATTTGTTTTTTTTAAAACAGCTTCCTCTTTAATTAGAAGAAGGATAGTAGATGGTAGAAGATACAAATATCTGTATGGAGTAGATTATTCAAATGAAGAGTTGTACAATGATATTGTGTTGGATACTTCAAAATTAAACGAGAAGGAGACCTTTGATTTAATTTTAAAGAGGATAAGAGATGGAGGATACATTAACAATAAATAATGGGAATCAATCTGCAAACATTCCAACTCCTGTTAAGTATGACAAGTTACATCCTGACCAACAGAGAGAAGATTTAGATAGTGCTTGGTTGAGATGGAAATGTATGATGTGCGGATATTTGTATGAGGGTGCGGTTGCATTAAAGGTATGTCCCAAATGTGGGAATAATAATCCGGATAAATTTGATGATGTTGAATAATGAATAGATTGAAATCTATCAAGAGTGCTTTAACCATTTTCTTGTTTTTTTCCTTAGTTTTGGTAGGGATGTATTTCTTCTCTAAGGGAAATAGTAATAATGTTCCAAATGAGGAAGAGGTACCAGATTCTGTGAAGTTCTCTAAGGAATATCCAGGAGTTGGTGAAAATAATGTATTTGAGTATAAAACAATTGAAGAGATAATAAAGATTTTTGAATCAGGTACAGGAGTTGTTTATTTAGGTTTCCCTGAGTGTCCATGGTGTCAGAGGTATGTAATATATTTGAATGAAGTTGCTAATGATGTTGGTTTAAAGAATATTTATTACTTTAATATCCTTCAAGACAGAAAGGATAATACAGAGGGATATAGAACTTTGCTATCCCTTCTTGATGGCTATTTGTTAAATGATGATGATGGAAATCCTCGCATATTTGTTCCAGATATTTCTGTTGTTGTAAATGGAGAGATAGTTGGGCATGATAATGAGACGTCTATGGAAAGTGGATCAGTTGATGAATATTGGACAGAACAAAAGGTAGAAAATTTTAAGAACAAATTAAAAGGTATATTAGAAAAGGTTGTAAACAACTGTAAAACTTGTAATATTTAGGAAAGGAAGAGAGGGTCGGGAAGCTAGCAGACGAAGCGAAGTATAAAAATAAATTGCTTCAAATATCAGCATAGCGTTGGTCCATTACGAATAGACGAAGCGTTGGGTAAAAAGATCCGGCTTCAAATATGTCTATATCGTTTTGGCAACAGGCCCTCTCTTGTATAAAGAATGAATATCGTCTTGTTCAAAGAATTTCTCTGATTGAGTTGGTTTATTTAAATATTAATAAATAGATAAACTAAGTAAAACCCACTGGATATGGATCATTTAATAACACACGAATCTCCTTTCTTTTAAAGAACACTAGATTATATCAAAAAAAGAAAAAATATGCAATACTATGGGCTGGGTGAATAGAAATGCAGGAAGAGAGAATCGAACTCTCACTCTATTTCTAGAACGGGATTTTAAGTCCCGCGCGTCTGCCTATTCCGCCATTCCTGCTTTGAATCAAGTAATTCTATCAAAAAATTGGGAAAAATATAAGGTGACGACGGGACTCGAACCCGTGGTAGCGGTTTTGCAGACCGCGGCCTTAACCAGCTTGGCTACGTCACCCTAGGAATTTAGTATGTCTTTAACGGTAGCAATCTCTAATATACTATCTGTTTTTTTATTTTTTATTGAGCTACCGCTAATAATAGCAATTTTATCTAATAAATCCAACTTCCCACTGCCATAAATCTTTTCAACGGCTATTAATATATTTCTATCTCTATCCTCAGAAAGCTCCTTGATATAATAGGTTGTTACTCCTCTGTATAGTGTATTTTCCCTGATATTTTTCAAAGAAGAACTTACTACATATATTGGAATTGATGTTCGATGCCTACTTACACTACCTACAACACTCGTAGAATCAGAAATAATCAAAATTGCATTGTAATGAATCTCTTCAGACAATTTACAAACTGATATCCCAAAACGATCAGTTTCTGATCCTGCATCAGTATCCCCATAGACTGGAGAAAATTTCATAATACCTTCTGTTCGTAGGGCAATCCTGTTCATCATTTGAACAGATTCCAGAGGATAATTTCCTGTTGAGGTTTCAGCGGAAAGCATCATGCAATCTGCTCCATCCATAACTGCATTGGCAACATCAGAGACCTCTGCTCTGGTTGGTCTTTTGTTTGTCTTCATTGATTCAAGCATCTGTGTCGCTACAATTACTGGTTTTCCTGCCATCCTACATTTGTAGATTATTTGTTTTTGAAGAATAGGAACTTCTTCTAAATCAAGTTCTACACCTAAATCACCTCTAGCAATCATAATCGCATCACTCTCCTCTAATATCTCATCAAAATTTAAAACTCCTTGTTTATTCTCAATTTTTGCAATTACCTTAGTATTGCTACCTTCAAGAATACTTTTTACTTCCTGTATATCTTTCCTGTTTCTAGTAAATGAGGCACAAACAAAATCAAAGTTTAATTTCTTTGCATACTCAATATCTTGTTTATCTTTCTCAGTTACAGCTGGGAAATTAAGGTTTATATCTGGAATATTAACAGTTTTATTTGGCTTCAATATGCCATCCTGCAAAACATTACAAATTACCATTTTATCTCTAATCTCTCTGACTTGAAGTTGAATATTTCCGTCATCAAGAAGGATTTTTGTTCCTACGATTACATCTCTATCAAGTGATGGATAGGTTATTTTTATTACATTTGGGTCAGAGATATCTTCCGAAGTTAATGTTACGGTATCTTTTATAACTACATCTTTTGATAAGCCTCTCACTCTTATTTTTGTTCCTTGTGTATCTAGTATAGTAGCAATTCTAGGTGAGATATTTCTTATTTGTTTTGATACTCTTTCAAGTTCATTGTAATCTGCAAATGAGGCATTAATTCTTGCTAGTAGCATTCCAGATTCGAACATTTTTCTAAGTAAAGAATCGTCCCATGATGAAGGACCAATAGTGGCGATAATTTTTGTTTTAGCGATATTGTTCATATGGGCAGTACTGTATTTCAGTATACAACATTCAAGTGGGTTTTGTAATTTATTCTAAAACATTGTATCCTTTTACATAATAATTATTGTGAGAAAATTATGAAAGAAGTAACAAAACTTACTTTAATTGGGATGCTTGTATATTATTTTTTTATGTCTCAATTTCAAGAGGCATTTCAACTTCCCTCTTCAGCAATGTATCTGTTTGTTGTTCTTCTAATTGGGGGAATTGTACTTGTACTGGTTTGTCCATTTCTTAATTTCCTTACAATTAAGTGTAATTTCATAACTTTCCTTCTAATGGGAGCAATCCTTTTATCAGCGGCAACATATGTTATGAAGCTTTTTATGATAGATTTTACAATTAACGAATTTGTGTTTAGTGAAATGAAATTGGGAACAATCCAGATTAATGAATTTCTTGTTTCTCCCTTAATCTCAATTTGTGCTACTTCTTTTCTAACATCTTTTCTTGTGAGCATATACAAAGAGCTTGATAAGAGGTAAATAATTTATTTATACTGTATAATACTAACTTATGGATACTTCAAAGACATTATTAATAGTTCAAATCATTGTTTCAGTTCTTTTAGCTGTTTCAGTATTGCTACAAAATAGAGCTGAAGGATTAGGGCAGATGTTCGGGGGTGGAGGCGAAATTTTTAGAACAAAAAGAGGCTTAGAAAAATTCTTATACTATTTTACTATTGCTTTAATTATTGTTCTTGTTATCCTCTCCCTTGTAATTTTAAAACTATCTTCTAAGTAGTTGTTCTTATGAAGAAGGCAAAAAAAGTTAAAGATTCCTTGAATGAGGGCTTGGTAATGAAGAGCGTTCTGGAGGAATTAAATGTGAAAGCCTCCCCTCCTCAGGAAAAGAAGAAGTTTGATTTACGGGATGTTATATGGAATTACCCTAGTTTTTTGATATCAATTTATAAGAAATTTATTCCATTAAGTTATATTGTTTTATTTGGGCTTTTAGTTTTTCTTTTTATTCTCACCATTAATTCTCATAGTTTCGCCAATTTACTTAGAACAGATGATAGTAAAGATACTTTTGTCGAAGGCGCTGTAGGAGGGGTAAACACACTAAATCCCCTTTTTGTAACTAACAGCTACATTGAGAGATCTCTTGAGAGCCTAATTTTTGAAAAGTTTGTAAATATTGATTCTGATGGTCAACCATATTCAGGGATTGCCAAAGATTGGGAAGTAAAAGAGAATGGTTTAGTATATATCTTTACAATTGATAAGGGGCATTTTTGGCATGATGGTACAGAGGTTACCATTGATGATGTTATTTTTACCTTTAATAGTGCCATTGAATTGTCAAAAGAGGCAGGCTTCGACTCAGTAGGTCTTGCTTTCGTGGGAATGGAGGTAAACAAAATTGATGATAATACTCTTCAACTTAAAATTAACGAAGCCAACCCAGTTTTCTTTAGAGCAATTTCCATCTATATCCTTCCAGAGAAGCACCTAAGGGATATTGATATTAATAAAATTGCTTTTGCACCCTTTTCCAAAGCTCCAGTGGGGAGTGGAAAGTATAGCTTTGTAAAAATGGACTTATCTTCTGTATATTTGGTTGATAATGTATATGATAGGTATGAACCAAATATTAAAAATATTGTTTTTAGATTATACCCAGATGATAAATCTCTTGAGATGGCTTTTAGAGTTGGGAGATTAGATAGTTTGGGTTCTTGGGACAAATCCCTATCAAATTATGTTAATGAATATACCAATTTTGTAAGTTATGAGGTTGTAATCCCAGATAGAGAGAAATTAATCTTTATTAATACTCGAAAAGAGTCTTTGAAGGATAAGAATATTCGTATATCTTTGAATTTGTTACTAAACAAAGAAAAATTATTAAATGAATGCAATGTAGGAGGTCAAGTATTAAAAGGTCCTTATCCCTCTTCTTCTTGGGCATTTAATAAGGATATTGATTTTCATGACTATAATCCATCTAGAGCAAAAGAAATATTAAATTCTCTCGGTTATTCAATAAATCCAAAGTCAGGTTATTTTGAAAATGCTCAAGGTGAGGTGTTAACATTTACTTTGTCGTATCTTTCAAATCCGTCAAATAATAGATTAGTTAAATTATTAGAAAATTATTATAAAGAAGAAGGAGTTTATATTAAGCTTGAGGGTCTTGACTATGAGAAAATAACTCAGGAATTAATAGCAACAAGAAATTTTGAGCTGCTTCTTTATGAAATTGAAACAAGTACTGATCCTGACCAATATAATTTGTGGCATTCCCTAAAAGTTAATTACCCAGATTTGAATCTTTCAGGATACGAATATGAAAGAGTGGATATTTTACTTGAAGAAGGCAGGCAGAGTTTAGACAGAGCTGTTCGAAAACAAAAGTATCTCCAATTCCAAAGATACTTGGTAGCAGATTCTCCAGCAATATTCTTGTACAATCCGCTATTTGAATACTTTGTAAGAAAAGACTTGGTTGGTATTGATTTTAATGGTATTTCTCACTCCTACGAAAGATTTCATAATATTGAAGAGTGGTTTTGGAAATAATCTTAATCAATGCCAGGGGGGGGACTTGAACCCCCACCCTATTGCTAGGACTACGTTCTGAACGTAGCGTGTCTGCCATTTCACCACCCTGGCGCATCATTTACTTGGATTTCTTCTCTTCTTTACTATCTTCTGACTCTTTACCTTTTTCATTATCAGGGTCATGGCTTTTAAAGTTTTCTAAAAAATCAACTTTTGAAATGACCTTCTTCTCCTTTACTGACTCATCAGTTTTTTTCTCTTCTTTTAATACAGATGGATTCTCAATATTTACAGTCTTATCTTTCAATTTCTCTAATAAAGTAAGTGATTTTTCATTTTCCGAAGTCGGTTTTACAAATTTTTTCTCTACTTCTTTTACTACCCGATTTTCTTCTTTCTTTTTTGACACGGAGAATAAGAGAATACCTAGTAGGAGGCCAATAAGGAAAAGAGCAATAGAAAGGACAAGCAAATCAATATGATTTGTAGTTAATTGGTTGAAATCCTCTCTAGTAAAATCTTTGAAGGCAAAATGTATTGGATTGGTCGTTTCTGTATTACTGTCATCAATTTTTCTTTCAGACACATCTAGAATTAAAGGCTCTGCTAGTTCGCTAGAATATCCATATTTTTTTGTAAATGCACTAAATGTATACAAGCCTTGCGGAATTTCTTCTGTTAAAGTTAAAGTCCAAAGCCCATCCTGGTCAACTTCTGCTTGTTTAACAATCATTTTGTTGTTTGAATTTAGAATCAAAGTAATCTCAGAACCAGCCAAGGCTCTTCCAGTAAAATTAATTCCATCATTGTTAATAATTGGTGTATTAAGGACTGGTGGTCTAGGGGTAATGATTAAATTCTTTGTCAAGGTTTGAGACACATCATATTGGTCCAAAAACCTAAAAGTCAAAGAGTGATCTCCAATACTTAAAGCTGGGAGAGTAAAGGGACTTTCAATTTTGATAAACTCTTTCTCATCTAAGCTTAATTCTACACCGCTCTTCTCTTTGGAAGGATCAGAAAAATTAATAATCAGACTTGGGTTATCTGTAATTTCAGGGATTTCTAAATCGAGCATGTCTTCTAGTGAACTCTTGGTTTTCTCGTTTCCATCTTGTGCAAAGGTGTTAAAAGGCAAAAAGAAAGCAAAACAGAGAAGAAGTAGCAGAGTAATTTTCTTTAATTTCATTTTAGGCAGGTAAAAAATTAAATATTTTAAATTCTATCAATAAAAAGAATTCCCTCTAAATGATCTTTCTCATGTTGGACTGTAATTGCATTTAAATCTGAGAACTTCTTCATATGTTTTTTCCCATATAAGTCCTGATATGTAACCTTAATCTTCTTGTATCTAAGCACTTTTTCTTCTCTATCGGGAACACTTAGGCATGATTCTTCAATACTTGTCTTTGTAAAACCCAAGGGCTCAACAATTGGATTAACAAAAATTTCCCATCTGTCAGTATCATAATTTAGTAAATAAAAAATATCTTTATTTACTCCAACTTGTGGTGCTGCAATACCTCCAGCTGGTTCATCACTTTTTTTTGCTGTCTCGAGTAAATCCTTGGAGAAATCTATTAATTCTTTTCTACCAAATTCATCTTTCTCAACAGGAGAGCTTTTTGTCCTTAGTATTTTCTCTTCTTCCTTGTTATATATTGTAAGTATTTTTAGTTCTTTTGCCATTGGTCAAGTATACCATAATTACTACTTATCTGGCCTTTAAAGTTAGGAAACAATTGTCTATTCTTCCTCATTGTAATCCTCATCTTCTTCTTCTGAAGAGTCATTCTTTTTAGGAAGTATGAGTGAAACTAAAACAAATACTAGAAGAATTAGTGGGAAACAAATTATTGTTAGAATAAAGTAATTCATTGTATATGATTAAAAATTATTAAAGGAACTAATCATTTTTTCTGTTAGTGAAAAACAGCACCCACAGTAATTTTGTTTGTAGAAACCAGAATGTTTCTCGTTTAAGGAAGAATCTATTTCTACGAAGTTTAAATTATATTTTTTATTTAACATGTTTACTACCTGCATTATTCTCTCTTTCTCTTGATAATGGCTTGTTAAAAGGGTTGTTGTTAGATTATTGATATTTTCTTTTTTAGCATACTCAAACAAATAGTTTATTCTTAATTCCCAACATTTATCACATCTGTTTACATCTTTGTTTGACAATATCTTTTTCATGTACTCTTTAGGAGAGTAATTTGGTATGACAATTTTAATGTTCCAATGTTTCTTTAAATCTGGAAGAATCTTTTTGACAGCATTTAATCTTTCTAGATACTCCGCTCTTGGGTGTATGTTTGGATTGTAAAAAAGTGAAATTATCTCTGAATCATTGTTAATATATTCCCCTTTATTAAGATAGTTTAAAGCATTAAGTAAACAATCTGCACAGCATGTGTGAATTAAAATTTTGTCCATCATATGTTTTTGATTATACAGTATTTTAAAAGAATACTCTTATTTTCTATTTGTCCTTATTTAGTAAAGGTTTTATTTATTTACAAATTACTACTTGTATTTCCTAAAATATGGTATAATTCAAATAGCTATAGAAGCTTTCTTTTTTGGAATAGCTTAGAGTGTATTCTCCCATTTAGTGGTGTAGCGGATTTAATTTTTATTTATTCTTATAATAATGGGTAAAAAGTTATTTGTAGGAAACCTTAGCTGGAATGTCAGAGACGAAGACTTGAAGTCAGCGTTCTCAGAGGTTGGAACTGTTGAAGAAGCAGTTGTAATCGTTGACAGAATGAAGAACAGATCCAAAGGTTTTGGATTTGTTACTATGTCTAGTGAGGAAGAAGCACAAAAAGCTGTTGCAGAACTTAACGGAAAAGAAGTTGATGGCAGAGCTATCAATGTTTCCGAGGCTAGGGAAGAAAGAAGAGAATTCGATAGATAAATATAGCTATTTTCTTTAGAATTTGAATTAGGGAGGAATTTATTCCTCCCTTTTCCTTTTTTATGGAGCATTTTATAGAACAAAGATAATACTTTGTAGGATGAGATTTGTTTCGGAAGTTAAAACTGTTTTGACTGTTTTTCTAGTTGCTGTTTCGCGTAGAATGTAAGATTCTCTCTTTTAGACCATATTCTTTCAGTACTCTTTAGAAGTTTTTTTCTTAATCTAATATTCTTTGGAGTAATCTCTATCAACTCGTCTTCCTTGATAAAAGAAAGAGCATATTCAATAGTAAGGGTTATTGGTGTTTTAAGAGAGATTTCTGTAACTTCTGCGTGTGACATTCTTACATTTGTTTTGTGTCTAGCTTTACAGGGATTAACTTCCAAATCATCTTCTGTATTGTTAATTCCGATAATCATTCCTTCATACACATCTGTGGAGCCAGTGATAAAAAGTCTTCCTCTCTCTTGAACACTCATAAGGGCATATGCTAAAGCAGTACCAGTTTCAGATGAGATTATAACCCCTTTTCTGAAAAGTTCACTCCCTCTCTCATGAGGAACATAATCGATGATTGCACTATTTATAACTGCAGTTCCTTTTGTGGCTGTCAT
>Ga0116164_10003091_pt1 | contig 11524 bp, 10 predicted proteins | sample AD_UKC109_MetaG_FD_89888 | JGI IMG/M metagenome (GOLD analysis project Ga0116164, IMG submission 89888) | Active sludge microbial communities of municipal wastewater-treating anaerobic digesters from Hong Kong - AD_UKC109_MetaG | ecosystem: Engineered > Bioreactor > Anaerobic > Digestate... | reverse complement strand
CCCGGTCGAGGAGGTAGACCCGGCCCAGGGAGTAGTGGCGGGAGGCCCCGCAGGTTCCGGCCATGACGAAAGCGCGGGCCCCCAGCCGGACCAGCTCGCCGAGAGCCCCCGCCGTCGAGGCCGAGCCGTACCCGGCCAGCACCGCCGGGAAGGAAAGCCCGGGGCGGGAGACCCGGAACGTGCGGGATTCGCGTCTCCGGGCCCGTTCCTCCAGGGAAAAGCCGTCCGCTTCCAGGGCGGCGGCCACCGCCGAGCGCTCCTCCCCGAAGACGAGCAGGACGGTCTCGGCGACGTCGGCCGGGGTCAGCCCCAGCAAGGGCGTTTTCATGGCACGGCTCCGGGTTTCACGGATAGGGCAGGGAGAGATTTTTGCACCTGATTACTCTGATTAACTCTGATTGAGAGAAAAAGCCAGAATACAGTATTCAGTATTCAGAATTCAGTAGAAAACACCCCCGCCGAACCCTCGATTTCACATGTAGGCATGTAGGAGAGGGGAAAGAGGGATCAGGGTTCGGGGTTCAGGAAAGACCCCCACCGCATCCCCTGGAGAGGTCCACAGACCTGCCTGCGGCAGGCAGGTGACACAGATAAGGAAAGAGTTTTGGGGGAGCATAGGGACGGAGTATTTGAGGTCATTGCGAGGAGCCCGCGTCTCCCCTTTTCTTCAATGTCCGATTTTCCGTTGAGCGTTTTTTCGGACATTTGTCCGAAAAAACGCTCAACGACTGTGGATAACTGCCATTTTCCCGACAATTCCGTAGCTTTTTTTCTGAAGAGGTCCACATCCGTGGATACTTCCCCGGGTGAGGGGGGGAAAGAAGGGGCTGCGGCGAATTGTCTTTTACCACGGGCCCGGGATACCTAGTATTTCTGCCTCGCCCCCTTCATGATCTTCATGTCCTTCATGGTAAAACTGAGATTACGCAGATGGGGAAAAGGAAAAACTAAGATTACGCAGATTAGGGAAAAGAAAATTGTTCCCACTGTCTGCCGGGCGGCATCTTCAGTCCGTCTTAAACCCTCAAAAATCCTCTTGTGCCCCCTTGTGCCTCTTGTGGCTAACCCTCTCCCCTTCATGTCCTTCATGGTAAAACTGAGATTACGCAGATGGGGAAAAGGAAAAACTAAGATTACGCAGATTAGGGAAGAGTCCACAGACCTGCCTGCCGGCAGGCAGGTTTCACAGATTAGAGGACTAAAATTTCACAGATTGGGAAATGGTTATGGTTTCTGCCTCGCCCCCTTCATGACCTTCATGTCCTTCATGGTCGAACTAAGATTACGCAGATTAGGGAAAAGAAAATTGTTCCCACTGTCGGCCGGGCGGCATCTTCAGGAGATATTGTCAAAAGTTGTGGATGAAGGGTCGCTAAGCGCATCCTTCCGATCCTTTTTCAAGCAGCCTGAGCCATTATTCCGTCGACGAACTTCACCCCCTGCATGACCAGGGCGATATATTCGTACTTGTTCAATCGTCGCCAATGTTTTTCGGCCTGTTCCACCAGCTTGTACACCATCATCAAGGTTGCGCTGCGAGATCCGCATCCTTTCGTGCGCACGGTGCGCAAACGAACCGTGGCGAAGGTTGATTCTATCGGGTTGGTCGTACGCAGGTGGACCCAGTGTTCGGCCGGGAAGTCGTAGAAGGCGAACAAATCCTCCCGATCTTTAGCCAGGCAAACGCAGGCTTGCGGATACTTGGCTTGGTAAAGGTGGAGGAACTCATCGTAGGCCTTGAGCGCCTCCTCCTTGGTCTCGGCCAGGTACATGTCATGGATGCGCTGCTTGGCCGTGCCTTGAACCCCCTTGGACATCTTATCGAGAACATTGGCAGTCTTATGCACCCAGCAGCGTTGCCGGCGCATGCCGGGGAACTCTTCCGCTGCCGCCGCCCAGAACCCCAGCGCCCCATCTCCCGTCGCCAACGCCGGGGATCGACTCAACCCCCGGCTTTTCAAGTCCCGTAAAACCTCCAACCAGGCCAGCTTGCTTTCCCGGTATCCGTCCTGTACCGCCAACAACTCCTTCTTCCCCGTTTCCGTAGCCCCGATGACGACCAGGATGCAACTGCGTTCATCCTCCAGGCGCACGTTGCAATAAACTCCGTCCACCCAGATGTAGACGTAATGTTTCCCCCGCAAGTCCCGCCGCCTCCAGGTCTCGTACTCCTGGTTCCAGATTTGCTTGAGACGCACTATGTTGGTAGCCGATAACCCCGCCGCCCTCGGACCTAAAATCGCCTCCAACGCCTCGGCAAAATCTCCCGTCGAAATCCCTTTCAAGTATAGACACGGGATCAACGCGTCGACGCTCGGTACCCGGCGCATAAACGGCGGCAGTATGTCACTGGTAAAACGCTTCCCCTCCCGTCGATCATGGACACGAGGCTGCCGTACTCGTATCGGCCCGATTCCCGTTACCAACTCTCGGCTCGGCGCATAGCCGTTGCGAACCACCAGCCGATGCCCCTTCTCGTCTACCTGGCTCCGCCGACTTTCCAGGTAGTGCGCCACTTCACCCTCGATCGCCTGTTGCAACATTCGCCGGGCACCCTCCCGGAGCACGTCCTCCAAGACCGTTTTTACCTCGGGATTCCCTTGCGCTTCCTCCAACCGATGTGTAGCCTTTTCCATGGAGCGTATCCTTTCCCCGGCAGCTACCGGGTTTTGGGTTTTGGTTTTCCTGAAAGGATACGCTCCTTTTTCCCATCCACAACTTTCGGTTATATCTCCATCTTCAGGCCGCCGGCATCTCTTTAAAATTCTCTGTGACCTTTGTGAACTCTGTGTTTAATTCCCTCCCTTCTTCATGTTCTTCATGGTTAAAAAGAGCATAGAGCATGGAGCAGAGAGACCCCCGGGACTCCTCGCCATGACCTCAAATATCTCGTGCCCACTGCTCCCTCAAAACCCATTCCCCATCTGTGTCACCTGCCTGCCGCAGGCAGGTCTGTGGACTGATCCCGTCTTTCCTGAACCCTGAACCCCGAACCCTGAACCCTAAAGGGGGCCGTGGTGGAGGGGTTTTTCTATGCTCTACGCTCCATGCTCTCTGCTTCCCTCCCCCGAACCCTCTCCTCCCTCCCCATGGTGAGTCTCTTTTCCCGCTTCAGCCAAACAGGTATACTGGCGGGCACAAGACTTGGAAAGGCGGTGAGCCCATGAAACCGATGAACTCCGTTATCCGCGCCTGGGCGGCGCCGGCGTTGCTGGCCGCCGTTTTGGCCCTGGCGGCTTCCTCCGGCTGCGTCATGGCCGCGCGCAAGGAGACCCAGCGCCTGGAGGAAGGCAAAGGGCCGGTCGGCGAACTTCTTCACGGGGACGGTTCCGGCGGCGGGGAGACGCCATGACTTCCGCCGTCGCCGGCCCCGGGTTCCGGTCCGCGAGCCGGGCGCGGGCATGATCTACCTGCTGGCTTTTCTCATGAACATCACCACCGGGTTGGTCAACCTGGCCAACCCCCTGGTGGCCTTGCAGCGGTTCGGGGCCGATCCCGTGCTCTTGGGCATCCTCGGTTCCGGGCCCTCGATCGTCTACGCCCTGGGCTGCGCCGGGAGCGGATTCTGGGCCGCGCGCTTCCGCCACCGGACGCTGATCGAGGTCTCCAGTTTCTGTCTCCTGCCGGTCTTCGTTTCCATCCTCTGGGTGCGGCACTTTTACCAGTTCTTTTTCCTGGCGGCGGCGTTTTCGCTGTGCGCTTCGGTCTTCTGGCCGGCGATGATCCGCTGGGTGGGAACGGAGCGGGAGGGAAACCGCTTGCGCCGGAAGGTGGGGAACTACAACATCGCCATGATCGCCGGGGTGATGGTAGGGCCCCTCCTGGGGGGGGTGGCGATCTCGGCCGACTACCGCTACCCCTACCTCCTGGGCGCGGCGGCGGCGGGAGCGGTGCTGGGGCTTTTGTTGCTCGGGCGCGTCCGGCCCCGCGCCCCGCGCCCCGGGAGCGCCGGGGCGGCGGAGGCGGAAGAGGAGGGCGTTCCCGGGTTCGTCTATATCGGCTGGGCCGCCAACTTCGCCGCCTGGTTCGCGATCGGCCTCTCCCAGTCCCTCTTCCCCGCCCTGGGGAAAAGCCTGGCCCAGCCGCTCGGCGACCGTTTCCTGGGCATCCTGATCGCCCTCATCGCCGCGGGCGAGATCGTCGTCTTCGTCGTCCTGCGGCGGGGAGCCGGCTGGCACTACAACTTCCCCCTGCTGTGCGCCTTTCAGGCCCTGGGGGCGGCCGGCCTCCTGGTCCTAGGGCTGAACAGTTCGCCCTGGCTGTTCGTACCCGGTTTCCTGGCCGTCGGCCTCTGCGGGGGGATGACTTATTTCTCCAGCATCTACTACAGCGTCCACGGGCGGGGGGGAGGCGGTTCCCGCAGCGGGTTCCACGAATCGTTCCTGGGGCTGGGCGTGGCCCTGGGCCCGATCGCGGGCGGTTTGACCGCCCAGGGGCTGGGCCTGCGGGCGCCTTATTTCCTGGGCGTCGCCGTCTTCGGGGCCGGTATCTGCCTGCAATACCGGTTCCTGCGCGCGGCCCGCCGCCGGGCCGGGGAGGGGAAAGGGCGCTGAAGCCCGGCTTTCAGGGACGCAGCGCCAGCAGGAGCACGTTCAGGACTTCCCCCGCGATTCCCGGGGCCTTCGATTCCCGGGGCCCGGCCACGTTGAGGACGCGGGGTCCGGTCCGCCGCAGCCAGGCGCGGACGGTCCCGGCCGCCGCTTCGGGGTCGAGCTTCCGGAGGTCGACCAGGAGCCGGGGCTTGCCCGTCTCGCCGGCGGCGCGCAGGGTCAGGGCGGTCCCTCCCCGGGGTTTCCCGGAGGTGAAGACGAGGACGGCGTCGGCGTCGCGCACGTTCGCGAGCGTCCGTTCCCGGTAGGAAGAGGAGGAGAGTTCGGTCATCCGGTCGTATTCCTCCGGGAGGGGACCGACTTCGGTCCTGCGCCCGGCGGGGATGGCGCCTCCCCAGTCGAGCCCGAGGGCGCGGGCGGCGTCTAGCGCCCCGCGGTCGGCGCCCGTCTGGCCCCCGGTCACGATCTTCAACCCCCGGCGCGCCCGCGCCCCCGGTCCGCAATCCCCCGTTTTCATGAGCCCGGTCTACCATCCCGTCCGGCGGCTGTCAACCCGCGGGACCGGGCGCCGCGGGAGAAATCTGGCGGGGGAAGCGAAGAGGGGATATAATATTTCCGACCTGCGGCCGTACCAAGGAGGAGCGTATGCACTGGCTGGTGGACACGCTGCGGCATTACCCGGAGCTGGCGGTGTTTCTGACCCTGGGACTGGGGTACTGGATCGGAAACATCAAGATCGGAAATTTCAGCTTGGGCGCCGTGACCGGGACGCTGCTGATGGGGGTCCTGATCGGGCAGTTGGGGATTACGATATCGTCCGACCTCAAAGCGGTTTTCTTCCTCCTCTTCCTCTTCGCCGTCGGCTACAGCGTCGGGCCCCAGTTCTTCCGGGGGCTGAAGAGCGACGGCTTGCCCCAGGTGATCTTCGCGGTGACGATCTGCGTGATCTGCCTGGTCGTGACCTGGATCTGCGCCCGCGTGGCCGGTTTCGACGCCGGGACCGCCGCCGGGCTTTTCTCCGGTTCCCAGACCATCTCCGCCGTGATCGGGGTGGGGACCGACACCATCAACAACTTGGGGCTGCCCGCCGCCCAGGCCAAAAACCTGGTCGGGCATATCCCGGTGGCTTACGCCGTCACCTATATCTTCGGCACGGCGGGGACCGCCTGGATCCTCTCCTCCCTGGGCCCGCGGCTGCTGGGAGTCAACCTCCCCGACGCCTGCCGCAAGTACGAGTCGAAAATGTCCGGCGGCGCCGAGATGAGCGGGCTTACCGCCTACCGGCACTTCACCGCCCGCAGCTACCGCGTCGAGAACAAGGAGATGGCGGGGAAAACCGTGGCCGAGGCCGAAAAGTGCTTCGCTCCCGCCCGCGTCGACGTCGAACGGGTCCACCGGGAAGGAAAACTCCTGGACGTCGACGAGAAGACGGTGCTGCAGACGGGCGACGTCGTGGCGGTCGGGGGACAGCACCGGGTCCTGGTGGAACTGGGGGAGAAGACCTTCGGTCCCGAGGTCGAGGACCGCGAACTCCTCGACGTCCCGGTGGAGTCGATCGACGTGGTTCTCACCAACAAGCAGGCGGTGGGAAAGACCCTGGGCGACCTGGCCGATTCCGACTTTGTCCGCCAGGCCTTTCACGGCATCTTCTTGCGGCGGGTGGTCCGGGCCGGCCAGGACCTGCCTCTGGCGTCCGGGCTCAAGCTCGACCGGGGCGACCGCTTGCGCCTGGTGGGGGCGGTGCGCGACGTGGAACGGGTCGCGGCCAAACTCGGGTATCCCGACCGGGAGACGACCATGACCGACATGGTCTTCGTCGGTTTCGGCATCCTGCTCGGAGGTCTGGTCGGGGCCCTGGCGGTCAGGATCGGGGGGGTCTCCATCTCCCTCTCCACCAGCGGGGGCGCCTTGATCTCCGGCTTGATCTTCGGCTGGCTGCGCTCGGTCCACCCCACCTTCGGCCGCATCCCCGCGCCGGCGCTGTGGATCATGAACTCGGTGGGCCTGACCATGTTTATCGCCGCGGTCGGGATCGACTCGGGGCCGAGCTTCGTGGAGGGGTTCCGGGAGTTGGGCTTGAGTCTCTTCATCGCCGGTCTCGTCGCCACCACGGTGCCCATGATCGCCGGCGTCCTCCTCGGCCGCTGGGTCTTCAAGTTCGATCCGGCCATCAACCTGGGAGTGAACGCCGGGGCCCGGGTCACCACCGCCGCCCTGGGCGCGATCACGGAAGCGGCCAAGAGCCAGGTCCCGGCCCTGGGCTACACGGTCCCCTACGCCATCAGCAACACCCTCCTCATTATCTGGGGGATCGTGATCGTGCTCTTGACCTCGTGAGCGGTCCGCGGCGCCGGTGAAGAAATTCTGGCAGAGGCTGGGACTGATCTTCTTCGGGCTCTTCCTGGGCGCGCTCCTGCTGGAAGCGGGTCTGCGGGGTGCGGGCGCGATCTTCAGCGCCTTGCAGGAGCGGGAAAACCGGCGTTCCCTGGCAGGGAAGGGAAGGGAAGGGAAGGAGAAATACGTCATTCTCTGCCTGGGCGAATCCACCACCGTGATCGGCGACTATCCCCGGAAACTGGAAGAACTGCTCAACCGGTGGGCCGGCCGCGAGTGTTTCGCCGTGGTCAATAAGGGAATCCCGGCGACCAACTCCACCGCCATACTCAAGGACCTGGCCGGCAACATCGAGGAATACCGTCCGGACATGGTCATCGCCATGGTGGGGATCAACGATTATCGCGGGCGGGTCAGGGATCAGAAGGCGATGGTTCCCTGCCCGGAACTCGATGGACGGGGACCGTGGTATGCCCAAAGCAAAGTCTATAAGTTAGCGGCCGCGATAATCGATCACGCCCGCCCGCTCGTCTCCGGCGAACCGCTGGACATGGAAACGATCTATGCTCAAAACCTCGAAGCCGCGGAAAGTCCGGTTACGGTCGAGGAAGAAGACATAACCATGAAGAAAGCCCGCGAGTATTGGGACGAAGATCATTTCGCCGAAGTCGAGTTTATCTGCCGACGCCTCCTTCAGGGCGAGCCCGGCCACCGCGGAGCCCGGATGTTGTTGGTACAGGCTCTGCGGGAACAGGGAAAGGTGGAGGAAGCCCGGTTGCTGTTGGAAGGGTTGCTCGATGAGTTCCCGCGCGATACCGAAATCGTCCTCAGTCATGCCCGGTTGTTGTCGTTTTGCGAAGATTACGAAGGGGCCGCGGAAGAGTTCGCCCGGGCCGAGGAATTGAACCCCAACGCGTCATCGCCCCCGGCGGAATTGGCAATTGCCTATATGGACCTGGGCCGATTGGACCGGGCCCGGGAAGCGGCGGACCGGGCGATCGCCCTGGCTCCGGAACGCCGCCCATGGCTCGAAAAGGTGATCGAACAACGGATAAAAAGTTGCATCCAATATGGCGCATGGTCTCGGGCGATCGAATTGGGGGAGTTGACCGAGGATCTCGGTATCGAGTCGGGGGGGATACAAGCTCAAGTGGGGCTTGCCTACCATTACTTGCGCGATTTCGAACGATCCCGGGCCGCCTGCCGGAAGGCGCTCGAACTCGATCCTCGGGCGACCGTGGCTCTGGAGACGCTGGCGGCGATTTTTTATGAAGAAGACGACTTGGTCCGGAGCGAACGGTGTCTTGTAAAGGCGCTGAAAATCAACCTGGAAACTCCCGACCGTCCTCCCGGTTTGGCTTTCAACGAATTAACCAAGCTCTATGTCAACGATTCCGAATCCGGTTGGGCGAAGTTGGAAGCCCTGTGCCGAAAAGTCCTCCGGTATCGTCCGGAAAACGAGAGGGTAATGGCAACCTTCGTCGTTTGTCTCGAAGCTCAAGAAAAGTACGAGCAAGCCAAACAGTGGCGCCGGAAGGCGGCGTTTTTGTTAAACGGGCTTGCCCATCCTCAAACCGCGCGCAACTACCGCAAGATTATCGAGACGGTGCGGGAGCGAGGGATCGAGATGGTCTGCGTCCAATACCCGGTGCGTCCCCTGCGGCACCTGCAAAATTTGTTGGGCGCCTACGGGGAGGAAGTGATCTTCGTCGATAACGAAGCCGGTTTCAAGGAAGCGGTGGAGGAGGAAGGGGTCGGTTCCGTCTTCAACGATCTTTTTGCCGGAGACTTCGGCCACTTCACCACGCGGGGGGCGGAACTCCTGGCCGGGAACATCGCCCAAACCTTGATCGATTCGGGGCTGCTGGAAGGAGTACGCCGGGAAAAGGCGACGCCGGTGCCTTGAGGCTGGATCGGTGAAGGTTCGAGAAGAAGGGACGCTGGTACACGACGGGCGCCGGATACCCTACCTGGTCCGGCGCAGTTCGGGGAGGAACCTTCGGATCGAAATCATGCCCGAAGGGGCGGTGAAGGTTTTCGTGCCCCGCCGGGCCTCCTTCCGCTGGGCCGCCGCCGTCGTCAGGGAACGGGGTCCCTGGATCGCGCGCAAACTGGCGGAACAGGAAGCCCGGACCCCGGTCCCGGACCCGTCCGGAGCCGGGTTCGGCGACGAGGTTTTCTACCTGGGGCGCCGCTACCGCCTGGCGGCGGGGGAGGGCCCGGAAGCGGGGCCGTTCGGGTCCCGGTTGAAGGTTTCCCCGGGCGGCCCGGCCGGCGCTGGGGCCCGGCTCGAAGCCTGGCAACGGGTCCGGGCCCGGGAACTTTTCCCCCCCGTGCTGGCGGAGATGACGCGCCGGTTGGGTCTCGACCCCGCGGGCCGGCCGGAGTTGAGGATTCGGAACATGCGCCGGCGCTGGGGGAGCTGCACCGTCGACGGCCGGATCGCCGTCAACCTGCGGCTGATCCAACTACCGCCGTTTTGCTTCGAGTACGTGATCGCGCACGAGGCTTGCCACCTCGTACACCTTCACCACGGCCCCGGGTTTTACGCGCTCCTGGAGCGCCTGCAGCCGGACTGGCCGGCCCGGCGCGACCGGTTGGACGGGTTTCGCCTGGTCTGAGTCTATAGGGGAGGGGAAAGAGGGTTCAGGAAGGGAAAGCCCACCGCCGGACCACTCTACAGGCCCCCGCCACGGACCCTGGGGGGTTCAGGGAAGAGAAGCAGAGAGCATGGAGCATAGAGCATGGCGTAAAAAAACACCGCCACGGACCCTGGGGGGTTCGGGGTTCAGGCCCACCACCACGCCCTCTGGAGAGGTCCACAGACCTGCCTGCCGGCAGGCAGGCCTGCCTGCCGGCAGGCAGGTGACACAGATAAGGGAACTAAAATTTCACAGATTGAAAAATAGTAGGGTATTCCCACTGTCTGCCGGGCGGCATTTTCAGGCCGCCGGCATCTCTTTAAAATTCTCTGTGTCCTCGGTGACCTCTGTGTTTAATTCCCTCCCTTCTTCATGTTCTTCATGGTAGAGAAAAGCAAAGAGCATGGCGTGACCATTGAACTGCTCCCGAGATTGCTTCGTCGTCCCGCGAGACGCGGGACCTCAAATATTCCGTGCCCTCTGCTCCCTCCCCATCTGTGTAATCTGTGGATTCATTGAGGGGCCTAGGCGGAGGGCCCTGAACCCCGAACCCTGAACCCTGAACCCTCTGATTCGTCCCCTCTAAAAATTCTCTGTGTCCTCGGTGACCTCTGTGGTTCAGTTCCCTCCCCTTCATGGTCGAGAAAGCAGAGCGCTTAGCGCAAAGCGCAAAACCTCCCTTTCCCCGACATGGCCTACATGCCTATATGGCGGATTCCCCCTCTGTGGTTCGATCCCCTCCCCGTCACGCCACGATGTTGCTCAGGAGTAGGCCAAGCGCCCTTTCGGTTCGGGCACGGTCCGCCCGAGTTCCTTGGCCGTTTCTATCCACTCTTGAACGGTCCGTTCCGCATTGGAAAGTGCTTCTTGATAGGTCCTCCCGTCGGCCATACAGCCGGGAAGTTCCGGTACTTCAGCGACGAAGGCATCATCTTCATCGCTCCAGAAGATGATGATTTCGTATCTCGATCCCATAATCAGTCCTCCAATCTCAGCTTGTATTTCAGGATCGTATTGCGGATCTGCTTGACTTGGTATGGCTTAGCTTTGTCTCTTTTGGGTTGCAGGTTGAGTATTTCCTCTACTCCATCCATGGTGAAGATATGATGATCGCCTTTGATCCGCTCGCTAAAATCGAGGTGTTTGAGCAAAGCACACAACTCGTCGAACGGCACATTCGCATCGGATTGCCGCATCAGGATATGTTGATACAGCTTCTTGTACTTCCCCATATCAATATAACGATAACACGCGTCCGCCGCTATCGTCCATACAGTCCTATACCACTCTCCGAACCCTTGTTCTCACATGTAGGCATGAAAAGAAGCATAGAGCATGGGGCAGAGAGCATCTCTCCGGAGATTGCTTCGTCGTCCCGCGAGACGCGGGACTCCTCGCCATGACATACAATTCTCCGGTCCCGAACCCCGAACCTTTTCTGCACCTGATTACTCTGATTAACTCTGAAAGGGAAAGGATTCAGAATACAGAATTCAGTATTCAGTAGCCCCCCGCGTTGCCCCCTGAAGATTTCTGCACCTGATTACTCTGATTAACTCTGATTGAGAGAGAATTCCCCCCCCTGAACCCCGAACCCTGAACCCTGAACCCTTCGCCCTGAACCCTTCGCCCTGAACCCCGAACCCTCTCTTCTCCGGGACCGAGGAAAACTTTGCGGGAGGGCAGGCGAGGGGGTATGGTAACGATCCGATGCAGCGGCAGGCCGGGAAAGGATACGTTCACGGGTACGAAACGCGGGAAGGGGACCGCCGCCGGGGCCGGGAACTGCGCCGCCCGGGGCCGCCGCCCGGCCTGGCGCGGGAGCGGCTGGCTTACCTGGTCCGGTTTCAGCACCCGGAAAAGACGGTGCCGGGCCTGTCACCGGCCGCGTCCGCGTCCGCCCTCGGTTTGGGGCCGGAAGAGTACGAAAAGATTCGGGAAGGATTTTTCGGCGCGGCGGCGGCCGCCGCCGCCGAACTCCTGGAAGAAGAAGCCGTG
>Ga0116164_10003090_pt1 | contig 11526 bp, 14 predicted proteins | sample AD_UKC109_MetaG_FD_89888 | JGI IMG/M metagenome (GOLD analysis project Ga0116164, IMG submission 89888) | Active sludge microbial communities of municipal wastewater-treating anaerobic digesters from Hong Kong - AD_UKC109_MetaG | ecosystem: Engineered > Bioreactor > Anaerobic > Digestate... | reverse complement strand
GAGTCTGCAACAACTCCACCTGTGTGACCGTCGCGGACAAGGTCGTGAGCCGGGTGACAGATCAGGTCACCATCAGGTTCGACGTGAAAGACGATGTCCAGATCAACAGGTGCATCGAGGCGGCCAGGTCCGAGGGCGCAGAGGCTGTCATATCCGGGTATGCTCTGGAAGACGATGGTCAGGCGATGGCCCAAGCGCGCAGAAAGGCCGTCGAAGATGCCGAGGAGAACGCCGAAGATCTCGCCTCTGCCGCGGGCCTTGTGCTTGGAAAGAGGCTGGAGATATTCGAGCCGTCGTACCCAGCGGCGTACCAGCAACTCTCAGAGCTTGATCCGTTGAGCCTCGGGATGATGGATCTCTTCGATATCTCCTGGTCCGGGATGCTCGACCCCTTCGACGCGGGCGTCTCTTCTGCCGAACCCGGAATGCTGGAGGTCGGATCGAAGGTCGTGGTCACCTACGAGATCTCTTCGTAAAGGAGACCATCTTGGAGACCTGGATCAACAAAGCTCAACGATAAAAATGGTCGAGGGCTGCCCGTGGGCAGCCTTCTTCTGCCTTCAGTCCATGATGTCTGGGCTTCCCGTGCAGGCGGACCTGCCCGAATAAAGGAGCGGACTTGAGGCGCTGCGACAGTTTCGAGCGCTCTGAACGTCCGGGTTGTCGCGACAGAAGCCGCTGGGCTCCAGGATCGAGCCAGAGGATCCCGCCACCATCCCAGACCGATAGTCGCCCGGATGGAGGAGGTTCAGGGCGTGGCCCAGCTCGTGGGCTAGATGGTAGTAGTTGACGTCGCCGCAAGAGCCGCCCTCGGCGACCGAACATCCCCAAAGTCCGGCGGGCATCGGACATGGCACAGCCAGCTGCTGATCGCAAGTCACGATCTTGGCAGAGGCGGTCCCGCTGCTCCAGCATGCTCCGCCGCCGTCATAGTATGGGTCCCACCGTTCGACCACGAAGACCTCCACCGCGTCTGCGACGTTGACCTCCGCCCGGAGGTCTGCGGCCTCGGTCTCGCTGTTCAGCACCCGGTAGGCGTTGTTGTTGATGTAGATCGGGGTATTGGACCGGATCGATATGCATCGAACGGTTCCGCACCGGTCCCAGATCTCCGCCGATCTGTCCAGAAGGGTGTTGTAGACGGTTCCCGTGGCCGAAGGGTCCGAGGGTCCTGTCCCTATGAATACGGGCTGGACCAGCAGGATCTCGGTGGGGCTGGTCTCCAAGTACCACCAGAGCTTGGTGATGTCGAGGTAGACCACCATGTTCTGGATCGATCCGACGACGGAGCGATCAAGCTCCAGGCGGATCTCGACGTTCATTGTGACATCGCCCTCGTCCGCCGCCTTCATCGCCTCGGGAAGCTTTCCCTCTATTTTGCCCGTCATCGACTCGGTGTAGGAGAGGAAAAGGTCGCCCTCCTCGGACTTGCTGGGGATATAGCCTTTGATCTCGTCGATCTGGGCGTAGTGGAGGGTGGATTCAAACTCGACCGAGAACTGGCCGGTTTTGGAATCGTAGGTGCTCTTGTACTCAGGCTCGGCAAGGTTGAGGCCGATGACTCCTGACTCGCCTTTTTTCGTGGCAACTCCGCTCGATACCAAGTTGAGCCTCGTCAGAATCAGGTTGAGATCGCCCCGGTCGTCCGGCTCAGCCACGAAGGCTATCTCGCCCTTGAAGCTAGTCTGCTGCTCGCCAGCGTCGGTCGCTACGACCGCCCTGACGTCGTCCAGGTTTCCAACGAGGAAATAACGTTCCTCCTGCTCTTTAGCCGCCTCAACCGGCTCAACTATGTTGAGCTTCGATCCGATGGATGTGTCCAGGGGAGTTTTCAGAAGGCTAGGGGTCTTTTCCATGACGAGATCAGCCCCAAAGCCAGTCCCCGACGTCAAAGCCAGGCCCGCCGCCAAGGCGAGCCACAACAGCAAGATTGTTCTCAAAATCGCTCACCGCCAGAGAATATACCCAGAACTTTATGGACGCCATATTGTTTAAAATTTTCCAGGGTACGAGGCTTCGACCTTCTTGAGATAGAGCCGGCCGGTGGGCGTGGACCTGTAGCCTCCAGTGACGAGTTCGACCACCAGGGCCTTGTCGAGCATGGCCAGGTGAAAGGCTGCTTACCTCTCATCGATGCCGAATTTTTCGGCGATCTCCTCCGTCGAAAAGACACCCTCGGCAATGAACTTCAGGATATCTCTTCTGATCCTGAGCTGGAGGACCTCGAGGGCGAACCTGTGGCCCTCTGCCAACTCCCACGACTTCGGAGCTTTCGCGTCGTTCCTGGCGGGATCTATATCTATTCCTATCTTCGACCCCTCTCCAGGACTCGTCTCTTCTGCATCCCTTTCTCCCGTCCTCATGTTCAGGCCTTTGCCGAGCCGAAGATAAAAGTTCACCGTTGAACGACAAAACAAGTGGAACGAGTGGGGGAATTTTGAAATATGCTGAGGCACTAATACGACCCGGATCATGAATAGCGCGATTGTTGGGAGATGCTGACTGATGGGTGAGGAGGTATTCGAGGCGATCCGAAAGAGGGTCGCAAAGGAGCCCTATGCGAAGAAGATGGGGCTCAAGTTGGTAGAGGTGGGCGAAGGATACGCTCTTGTGGAGATGAAGTTCACCGAGGATATGGAGAACGTCTTCGGGATGGCTCACGGAGGGGCCATATTCTCCCTCATCGACGAGGCCTTCGAGGTCGCCTCAAACTCCCACGGGACGGTATCGGTAGCCCTCAGCATGAGCGTCACCTACGTCAGCAGTCCGAAGAAGGGGGAGGTCCTCCTGGCCGAGGGAAAAGAGGTTAGCAGGTCGAACCGGGTTGCGACCTACAGCATCCAGGTCAAAACCAACGGGGGCGACCTCATTGCCATCTGCCAGGCTCTGGTCTACAGAAAGAGAGACCCGCTGCCGTTTCTGTGAACAAAAGAGGGGGGGCCTTGATCAAAATCGGAGCGGGTGAATGTGGTAGTAAAACGATATCGACCGTATCGCCGAATCGATCGCGGCGTAAAAGAGGCTGAAGGTTCTCAGGCGAAGATTCGTCTTGGGTTTGGAGATCGGGATCGGAGCATCTCTGCCACTCAGTTATCTTACGAAGGAGAAACTGAAGGTCTTCAGCCGTGATAGCATTTTTTTCGCTCCAAAGGCGGCAGGAACGAAGGTCACATTTGATCTCCGACTGAACGTCTCAACGTACTCTCTGGTAACGAAACCGAGATCGTTGAGGTCTCGGCCGTCGAAACTGATCTTCAGGAAGATGTTCGAAGATACAAACTCGTCGAACTCAGAATCGTTTTCGGGCACCTTCGCAAGAGGGAGATCCTGCCAAGCAAGCCACGAGTAGCACTTCTGAAGCGCCCGGTCGTCCTCTCGCCCTTCCGGCACGGGCCATCCCTGGGCAGTCCACCTGATCCTTTCGGCGATTTCGGCTATGATGCTTTTCCCACCGGTCGTCAAATTTCCATCCATATCTTTACTCATATCAGGTCACTTTTCAGCTAAATTTCTATCTCACTTTGATGTTCTCATGCGAGTTCTATCTGCAATTCCTTCAATCTGGATCTGAGGGTTCTCATGCTGACGTTGTGGACCAGCGACATTGCCACCAGATCCCCATAGCCTTCTGCTTCCTCTTTGAGCGCGCAGTCCAGATTCTTCCCATCTGTTGTGTTTTGGTTTTGTGTCTTATTCATGTGCATATCTCCTTAATTTTAAATATTTTGTTAGTTTTACGTGTATCTGTCCCTGCGTAGGCCCGATAGCCGCCGCACAGAAACAGCGAGAATGTCAAAAGCCTGCGGAGCTGATAACTCCGCCCCGAACTCTGAACTCGCGTCTCACTTCTTCCGTCTTGCCACCAGCGTGCCGCGGATCGCCAAACGGAAGACCCCCAATCCCGAGAAATCGAGCAGATCGAAGACGAGAGAGAAACTCTCTGAAACAATCTCGTTGTAAAAAGCAGTCTAGCGCAGCGAAATCGCGGCGCAGACTGCCAAAGACGTTTAAGGCAGATAAATTCTTAGACCTTGTGGGCTATTGCGAATCTTCGCATAACCTTGTCGATCATTATGGTGGACTTATCGCCAACACCGGTCTCTGGAACGAAGATGACAAAACCCTCGATTCTGGCGATGCCGTCTCCCTGCTTTGATATATCCTCGATCTCAACGTCGTATTCCTTTCCAGTCTCTACTGGCGCATCGGAACCAAAACCGCTGGCACCAAAAGAGCCTCTATTATTGCCGTACAAACTTTGCACCATCCTTTGCGAAAAACCACAAAACAGAATAGCTTCACGCAGGGCTGCTGGAAAGGCGTGTGACTATTTAAGTCTTTGCACATCTGAAGAGCCCGCCATCCGCCCCATCCGGGGCAGGTCACCAAATCCCAGCGATGAGGGCCGCCTCTCGTTTTCGGGGGAGAGCGCGCCGCTTTCGGTAGTCCGGCGTGATACGGACGACGCTTTTTGGGGCGGACGAAGAACTCGACCTCCACCCCCAGGGCCTTCGAGAGGCGGAGGAGGACGCCGGAGCTGGGGGCGTTTATGTCCCGCTCGTACTTGGATATGGCCTGGGCGCTAGCTCATGTCCCTTATCTTCCTCGTCTGCTTGATCCGCTCGCTATCAATGATTTAATTCGTAGAACCCCCAAAAGCATGATAATCGCTTGTCAATGACTTCATATTGGGGAGGATTTCGAAAAATTTGGCCGAGTTCCGCGGGGATGCTCTATGACAACCGAGAGACGCGGGATATTCTCGGAGGCTGCAGAGATGTCGAGGTCGCCTCAACAAAGACGAGGCCCGTGCCTCAGGAAAGATACTTTCATGTCTAGGGGAGCAAGGCGTAGCTTTCTCTCAGGATGGCGGATCCAGACAGCCGATCGATTGCGTAATACTATGATGCAAACAGTTGTGATAGAGAAACATGCAAGACTGCATGCGTTATATGACAAATTCACGCTATTTAGATTAAATGTAATATACAAAATATTTAACTAATGAGCCTTCTTAAAACAGTACATGTCGCGGTCACAACTGTTGCTAGGCTTCATGTCAAAATGGTGTTCACAGCTATCGCATTCAATCTATACCAGTTGCGAACTCTCAAAAAGCAACAGGTCTATCTAGCGGAGGCTGTCGACCTAAAAAAGGAGGGCAAATTGCGGCGGCATACCCCGCAGCAGAGCTGCGGACCATTCATTAAAAATTAATGAATAATAGTAGAGGCAAATAAGACATATAATCAAAAATACTGACGTGAAACGTTGTAGGATCGCAAATAGGCGGTTAATAGAAATCATCGGGGAATATTTTTCATGATAATCGCCCATGATCCTATGGCTCATTCTCAAAATATCAAATAATTGTAGTTTGACTTTCATAGACCAACCATTTCCAGGGGGATATGGGATGTGCTATAAAATTAATTAGTATTAGTTCAGAAGACATCATTTACATAAATAGGCAGACTTAGAGATATGTCTGCGACAAACACAGATAGCAGAATAAAAGAGCTGAAAAAAACAGCTCATATGGAGAGAATAGCATCTGTGCATCTAAGAGCACTAGATCAGCCAGAAGCCCAGGAGATGGCTTTGAAACTAGAGAGATCGAGCGAAGAAAAACTAGAGTTAGCTGAAAATCTGAAAATTTTGTCACGTTTGGATGCACTAAGCGTATACTCTGTGGAGATGATAAAGACCGTTAGGAAAGGTGAAACCAAGACTTACTCTTATTGGTATGCGTCTTGGAGAGTAGACACAAAAATCAGGAACATCTACGTAGGTAGCGTTACTAAAATGAGTCGGAAGGAGGCCCTTAACAAGGCGCGCAAGTTGAAGGCGAAAGACTTAGGTATTAATCTATAGAATAGAATCAATATATATTTTTCTTTTTTGTATCCGTTTATGTGACTAACTTATGCCTATAAGAACAAAAGTCTTATACAAAATATTTAATTAAGTGTTGTGCAATATAGTCCAGTACAGCGCTCTGGAGGATTGGTATTGGGAGAATCAGCCAAAAATCGTTATGATGGACGATCACTGCGTGGTCATCTCTTCCAAGAATGCGAGGCAATGGCGAAATATGCGTTGTCTTCGGGGCTCAAAGTTGAAAAAGAGGTTATACAGACACTTGATGCCCTCAAATCGGAAGAAATCGATCTTCGCGCCGATGTCGCAGCTCTAACAGAAATTCATAACCAGTTGGCTTTGACAATAGCTCCGGCTAAGCCCAGTACGATTCTGACTTTGCAGACTGAGGAGAAAAAAGGAGGCATTTTCGGCTTTCTTGGACCTGTAGGGATGATTCGGCGAATGATGTTTGCAGCCATCCTGTTCCTGGTGTTGTTCATAGCAATCCCCACATCACCACTGGTTGACGTTGGGGGTGGTGACATGCTGAAGGATAATGGATGGGACCTGCTGCTTAACTTGCTGTTTTTCATATCTGCAGCGGGTTTGGGCGCATCTTTCTATGGCCTCTACCAGGCGAACGAGTACGTATCAAAGGGGACCTTTGACCCGAGATACGAGGCGTCTTACTGGATGAGATTGGTCCTGGGGATGATCGCAGGCCTAATTCTTGCAGAGATCGCTATCGCAAATGGGTTGAGTTCGGTGGTTCAAAGCGACCCCACCAACGCCACAACTAATGCCAGTGACTTGGTCGGCGTTTTAAATCCGGGCGATCTTGCAGGGCCTATATTCGCATTGTTGGGCGGGTTCTCCGCATCTGTGGTATACGCCATCCTGAACCGTCTGGTCTACTCCTTGGAATCGCTTGTCCGTGGCAATCCCAGAGAGCTGATAGCCCTCCAGGAACAGGAGGCAAGGGCACGCTTCGCAGAAGAGCTTGCGCAAAGCCGTCTCAAGACCGCATCGCAGTTGATGGGGCTGCAGAAGATGCTTACACCCGATGCAAAACCAGAGGAGATACACGAGGCGGTTAGCAGGATCATTGACGATGAGGGCCTGCTGCCTTTGAGTTCTTATGAGGACTACGCGAAAAAGCGTGAAGATGCAGCTCTTGCGAAGAACGGAGCTGCAAAGGATAACTTGTAGAGGCAAATTGAACCGAATATGCCTCTAACTATACAATGGAGAGAGATATATATGAAAGATGCCATAGAACTGAACGTGGTTCAGTCCATGTACGACAAGATCTACGACTTGCTGACCTACGCCCCCGGTGGGAAAAAATCCAGATTCGACGCGCAAACCACGTACATTCAGCTCGTGTCGCCGTCCAAAACGCTCAACTCCGAAGACTTCGCAAATATGGTGACCCCCAAAAACCCCAATGGAACCCTCGAGGCTAACAATATCTTCGCAGATTTGATAGGTCCCGTTCCCCTCGTTAGTCCCGATTACGAACCTTCTGGAACACCATCTGATGGAACTTACGGGATGGTAGTGAGAGCTAACGCAATCGACGAGCCTGATCAAAAGCAGCTGGATCTCTACAACAAAGCCTACAAGTACCTCAATCAAGAGGTAACCATAACAGACTTTCTGGGTAATGAGACTAAGAACATTATGGCCACTCCTATTAAGGAGAACTACGATACGAACATGGTAAGCTATTTCACAGCCTTAAGCGGTTATCGCAATGCTTTCAACAGCTACGATATGGCTGACACAAAACAGCAAAGAGAGTGGCAAGCAAATGCACCACTGCTTGAAGCGGCAGTCGACAAAGCTTGGAATACGTGGAGAGGACAAGGGGCTTCTCAGGTAGAAGACGCTATGGCGGCGATAGACCACAGCATTAATTCTGCAGTAAGAGGGGTTCTCGAGAATAGTGCAAAAATTTATAAGGATTCTCAACTAGCCCCCCTCATTACGGGCGGGGCTCCCTGGCATCTCTCTTACGGTCTGCCCTCGAACTGGAACAGTGATGCAAACCTCTACTCTGAGCTTAGGATAGACTCCCAAAATGTGAAAATTGACTCGAAATCCAAGTCCATCGAAACCGGGTTTGGTGCCAGCTACAAAACGGGTATGTGGTGGTTGAAGAAGTCGATAAGCGTGGAAGCTGGGTACAGCAGAAAGGACGAACAATCACACACAGAGGCAGAGAACATCAGCATCTCGATGAAACTATGCCCTGTACAGATTGTTAGGCCGTGGTTCAACGCATTGATCTTCTCCATGGGAGGGTGGTTCTTGGACAAGGGCAACCCGAGAGGCTCGATATCCAAGGGAAACGTTTTGGATTCGAACAATACTATAATGACCCTTCTACCTGTGGGGTTCGTTGCTGCGCGCGACGTTACCTTATCCGGGTTTGCCAAGGACGAGTTCGAACGCCATATGGAGCAGGACATTAGTGGGGGAGTAAGCGTCGGATGGGGCCCCTTCACCTTCGGCGGTCACTATCACCAACATGATACGGAAGACCACTTCGAGGCGAGTTACGAGAACGGCAAGGTTAAAGTTCCTGGTTTACAAATTATCGCCTGGGTAAACCAGATCGTTCCACTCTCGCCGCCCCTCAATGCGCCCTGAATTTAGAAAGTTGTAGCGGATGAAAGAGCTGGACCATCTTCCAGCCATCATCCGTTTTTTACCCGCGATTGACCCAGAAGAATCCGAGAACTATACAAAATATGGGCAGGTAATGATATGGACGGGAATACCGAGATAGACTTAATTCGCACCCTATACGATAGAATCCGAGATATTCTCATACGAAAAGGCGATAATTCGGCCTTCGATGCAAAATCTGTCTTTGTACAATCTGTGCCGATACCCGGCGTAACTATAGATATAGAAGAGTACAAAGATGCTACGAGTCCATCCAATCCACGAGGCAACCTTTTATCAAGCCAGTCATTTTCGACACTTGTGGACCAGGTACCAAGGGTTGATGCGAATTATCTGAACACAGTATTTACGGTCGAGAGGACATATGGGGATATAGTTAATTACGCGCAATCTAACGACTCCGTTGTACTTAAGATTCTGTCGGAGAACCAGAAAGAATACGACAGATCGAAATTAGCCAGCCAAATTATAGGGGGAACTCCCTGGCATATGGCGTACTCTTTGCCGTCGACCTGGTGCACGTTGGACCCAACCGATATATATTTTGAGTTTCCCCTCTCGACCAAAAAACTATCTGTTCGGAGAGACTCAGAGTTCGACAAATATGGTGGCGAAGTTCCCTACAAGGACGGTTTGTGGTCTATTGGAGGCTCTTTCGAAGATGATATACGCGGCGAACAGCATCATGTCGAGGCGACGTATATTGAGATTTCAACAGAGATCTGTCCTGTGGAAATAGTGCGCCCGTGGATGAATGCTAATGTCTTAAGCATGACTGGCTGGAATATGGGAACAGCCTTCCGGAAGGGTGTCGTATCTATTGGCAGACTGAGCCTAGATGAGAACTGTGGCACAATGCCATTGATTCCTGTGTTCTTTGTTGCTTCTCGAAACGTAAGGATCTGGGGTGACTGGAGCGATGCGGAAAAAAAGCTGATTGACGGCGCAATTTCTGGGGATAAAGATGTTAGCTTGGGCCCGTTCCAACTGAGTGGTCGCTACCATCGCAGCAGTTCGCGATTCAAATCGAGTTATAAAGATGGAAGCATTACAATTCCGGGGATGCATATAATAGCTTGGGCGAGCCAAATTGTACCGCTTTGTCCCCCGGACTAAATTTTTGTCCTCATGTATACATGACAAATCAGATGCATATGTATATATACATATACATAGGTTACAAAACAGCCGTCATAGGTGATCGAGTGACGAACAACTTGCAATTAATCGCCCATAAGAGTTGGTTTGTGAAATGCTCAATTTCATTGCTATTCCTGGTAGCGCTGGTCACTCAAGCCTCCACCTCTTCCTGGACTGCCAGTGTGAGCAACACAACTGACGGTACCACTTGGTCGATCCAGCGTCATAGTGCTACGGTGGGATTCGATCTTAGCGGTTCAGCTGAAGGGAAGATTGCACCCATCTCAGTAACTCCCGGAGGGAGGGTTCTTTCTGCCCATAACTCTCACTATACAAAAGTCAAAGCCAACGACGTTCAACTGGAGGAAAGTACAGCGGCTTTCGAAGGGACATACCGATCTGAAGACAAGATAACTCTGAGAGCTGAGGCTGAAAAAAACGTCAACATAACCATAACCAAGCCTTCCGGCAGTAACGTCTGGACGATCGATCTCGAAGAGAATTGGCCGGTGACCATCAAGGCCAGCCGGATAATCGATTACTCTGGGAAGGGAATAAACGATCGTGATTGTGCGGCTAATAATTTTGACAGAGTTGGAAACGACTTCCTCTACAACAATGAGTTCAGCAAGGCGAGAACGACCAATCTGAGGCTGGACAGGATGAATGCCACTGTTGTGGCTACAAACGATACGATCATCCGAGCGGACTTCATGCCCACCAAATCTCTCTACTATCAGATCGAGTCTCACTCCACAGGAATTGCCGACCTCTCGTACAAGCAGACCAATACCGAGAGGAAAGTAATGAACGTGGGGGAGGAGAGGTACCTTGGGAATTATAACATAAACAGAAGCATCGGAATGAAGTCTAACTTTTCTGACTACACTGTAGAACAGGATTGGCTTTCTTGCTGCGGGAGCGTTTCCTCAGAACTTAACCCAGTCAACTGTCAAAGATGGAATCCGTATGAAAAATTCTCAGGAGGGGATCTATTTGCCAGGGTTGTATAGATTGGCCGTACTGATGCTGTGCCTTCTGGTCTTGCAGGAGGCCCATGCCATCGATATATCGTTTTCCGCAAGCAATAATGGTGGCTCGGTGAGCATCTGGGACGTATATGATGTTGATGACAGCGTTGCGGTTAGTGAAACCAGTTCGGCAAGTTTCAGTGACGGCGTGAGCATGGCCAATTCCAGGCATATATCTGGTCCTGGTGAGGTCGAAGTTATTCAGAGATATAGTGGCAGCGACGGTGTTGCTGCTGAAAGCTCCCTTTACGCGAAGAAGACTACTTCACTAGAGATTCCTCTGATCGAAATGACAAGCAGCTCGAATTTGAAGCCTGATGAACTTCAAGCCAGCCAGAAGGTATCCGTATCCAAAAGCATTGTGAAGAAGCCGGATGGCAGCATAAATGCTGAGTTTAAACTTGAAGGCGATATAAAGGGCGACTATGCAGAACAATATTCAAGGATAGATGCGGGAACTTCGCTAACCTCAGAACAAAACCTTAATCTCGGCGAGGGGGCACATTCCTCCCAAAAAACAAGTTTCAAGAGTCGCATGGGTGAGTGTAGTGCAGTTGCAACCGATCCAGATGGAAACTTTGCAGAAGCTGCCGTTACGGCCCTCGCGGGTGGTCTTGGGAAAGAGGATAATATGATTCTCACCACAGACATGACTGCCAGTGCGGGCGACAGTGCCAGCGCATCTCAGAAAACCCTTGGTAATAATTGCGACAAGATCGTCTCGAAGATAGTGACCTGGAGCCCTGAGGAAAGTTATTCTGCCCATGTACGAGCCGATATCACTAACGGAGGACTTGAG
>Ga0116164_10003089_pt1 | contig 11527 bp, 12 predicted proteins | sample AD_UKC109_MetaG_FD_89888 | JGI IMG/M metagenome (GOLD analysis project Ga0116164, IMG submission 89888) | Active sludge microbial communities of municipal wastewater-treating anaerobic digesters from Hong Kong - AD_UKC109_MetaG | ecosystem: Engineered > Bioreactor > Anaerobic > Digestate... | reverse complement strand
GGAGGAATAGCGCGCGGCCTTTATAAAAGGTCGCCCGGCAAAGGAGATTGCCGTGAAGGAACACCACATGGGGGAGCCGGACTGGCGGGATGCAAATCTGGAAGAGGCCGTTCAGGCGTCGGGACGTGTTACGGACCGGGCGGATTTGGCAAGCGGCCCGGCGGCAACAAAATACAGCGAGACAAATCATCCGCTGCTGCGAATGGTGGACGCGCTGTCTGCGCAGGCGGAACTTGCGGCGCTCGCAATGGGGCAAGGCGGCGTCTGGCTCAGAAAATACGCGCTCGGGAGGCTCGAGGACAGGGCGCTCCTATGCGAAGCGGCCGCTTCCGCTGCGGAAGCGGAAGTGCGCATTGCCGCCCTGCTGAAGTTGGACGATTTTGCGCGGCTCCGGCAAATCGCCCTGGATGCCGGGCAGGATTTTGCGGTTCGCCGCGCGGCGGTGGGAGAATTGCAGGACGGGGACGCGCTTGTGCGGGTGGCGCTGTTTGACCGGGAAAGTGCGTTGCAGGCATCTGCGAAAAAGCGCGCCGAGCAGCTGAAAATGAAGCTGAATGCGCCCAAGGAGGCGGACGAATACGGCTTTGTAACGATAGACGGGTGTGTGTGCGGTTATTTTGAGAGGGGTGGGCGTCCGGTCCTGCCGGACACCGCGGAAGAGATTGATTGCCTCTGGCCGTATACCGGCGACACGAAGGCGTTTCTTTGCTCCGGTTGGGTGCCTGGCGAGGGACGGCCGCAAAAGGCGGCTGTTGTTCCCAGCAGGCCGGTTCCCTTTTTTCAAAAGAACGATATTGCAAAGGCGGCGCTGGCCGCAGTTACCGATCCGGAGGATTTCAGCTATATTTTGCAGCACGATCCTCGGGAGTGCGTCCGGTGCAGGGCGGTGAAACACGCCGCGCAGAACGAGGAGCTTTTCCTAAGACTGGCGCTGGGGGATGCCGGTGAAGCGGTGCGTTATGCCGCCGCGCAGCGCTTGCAGAACCCCGCGTCCTTCGAGCGGTTGCTTCTGGAGGGAAAGGGCGCGGCGCAACGCCTTGCTGCGGAGCGGACGACGAACACAAAGTTGCTCAGGGAAGTTGCTCTGGCATCCGATAAAAAATATCTTCACTGTATTGCGCTGGACCGGGCGCAAGACTGGACGCTTCTGGAGATCATTTCCATGCTTGGCAAAGCACAGCGGGAAGCCAAAGGAATGGCCCGCCGGCGGATGGAGCGGATGGAGGAGGAGTGGCTCGCATCCGGCCTTTCCCTGCTTGCGGAACATCAGCGTCTCTATGCGGATGCGGCGATCAACGACGACATGTTTTATCGCCTTGTGATGGACGATATGACGGACGAGACGTGCATCGCGGATATCCTTTGCTCGCTCTCGCCACATACGGTCGGGGTTACCAGCTATGGCCCCGTCGGCGAAGCCAAATTCTTTCATTTGAGCGAACGGTACCGCGAAAGTCGCGACGACATCGAAAGGACGCGGCGCGCGCTCTGTAAGCTCCACACAAAGGAGATGCTTCAAAAAGTGGCGGAGCATGCCGACGCGAATTACCTTCGTATGAGGGCCCGGGAAAGGCTGGACCGGTTGCAGAGCCGGTAGCGATACGTCCGCATTTGCTATTGACGATCGGAGGCGATCTGGCGGAGCCGGAAGAAACAGATTGAGGGGCGCAAGCCTTAACAGAATCCCCCAAACTTTTTTGACAAAATCAGAAGCGTAAGCTTCTTTTTTTGTTTCAGAAGAAAAGTGAAAATAATTATTGACATATGCCAATTACTGATTATAATAGAATTATATCCGGCATATGCCAATAATGAAACGAGGTGAATCGATATGCCAGCAAGAGACGGAACGGGCCCGAACGGACTGGGCGCGAAAACCGGGCGCGGACTTGGCGCCTGCACAACGGCGGTACCGGAAGGATACGCACGCAAAACCGGGTACGGGTACGGAAGACGCTGCGGCTGCGGGCGGGCGTTGGGTCAGGGCTTTGGCCGCGGGACCTTTCGCTGCGGCGCAGGTTCCGGGAAAGAGTTTTTGACGCAGCAGCGGGATGCGCTGCGCAAAAGGGCGGAAGAAATCGACCGGCAACTGGAAACCATGTAGTCGGGCGGAAGCAGTACAGGCGCGAGCCGCAGCACAAAAGGAGGCAACAAATTGCCAAGACCAAGAAAATGGCGCAGGGTCTGCTGCATGCCGCAGAGCAGCCGGTTCGGACCGCTGGACGGTACGGATGCGCAAAACGGCGTCGTTGTCATGAGCGTGGACGAGTATGAAACGATTCGCCTCATTGATCTGGACGGCTACGACCAGGAAGCGTGCGCGGCGCAAATGAACGTTTCCCGTTCGACCGTCCAGGGGATCTACGATGCAGCGCGCAAGAAAATTGCGCGGTCGATCGTGGAAGGCGCAATTCTCAGGATCGAAGGCGGGGACTACCGTCTCTGCGACGGCATGTCCGGCCAATGCGGCGGAAAAGGCTGCCACCGGCACCGCTGCGCGCACACGGAGGAAAATCCGCAGGACTGAACAAGTTCGCGCCGAAAAAACAATGCGGCGGTATCCAAACAGATCAATATTGACACAGACAAATCGTAAAGCAAAAAGGTAAATTGGAGAATACAAATGAAAATTGCAATTCCGGTCGATGAACAGGCCATGGATTCCGGCGTTTGCCCGTCGTTCGGGCGCGCGCCATACTTCCTTTTCTATAACAGCACGACCAAGGAGACCTACTATCTCGACAATGCGGCGGTCGCGAGTCAAGGTGGCGCCGGTATCCGGGCCGCGCAGGTGATTGCCGATCACGGCGTTAAATCGCTGATTACGCCCCGCTGCGGGGAAAACGCGGAGGAGGTCCTGCGAAAGGCGGAGGTATTCGTTTACCGCGCAATTCCCGGGACGGCGCGGCAGAATATTGAAGCGCATCTGAACAATCAGCTTCCGCTGCTGAGTGAATTTCATCCCGGCTTTCACGGTCACGAAGCAAAGTAACACGGCCTTCAACCGCGATTCCCCGTGGGGGGATTGCGGGGTCGATTTGGGTTTGATACGATAAGACAGTGAAAGAGGGAGCCGCTCGGCCCGCTTACCGCAAGGCTGAGATTCGGCGGCAAAATACGCTTCAAGGAGGGTGAAGAATGGCGAAATTCGTTTGTTCCATCTGCGGCTATACCTATGATGAAGCAGCTGGCAGCCCCGACCAGGGCATTGCGCCGGGTACGCGCTGGGAAGACCTGCCGGAAGACTGGACCTGCCCGCTCTGCGGTGCGCCGAAGTCGATGTTTGAAGGGCAAACCCATTCCGAGGAAGAGCCGGCATCCGCTGTTCCTGTGGCGCGGGAGGAGCAAGAGGAGCTTCGGGAACTGTCTTTTGGCGAGATGGCTGCGCTTTGTTCCAATCTGGCCAAGGGATGCGAAAAGCAGTACCGCGCCGAGGAGGCGGGCCTTTTTGCGGAACTGGCGGCCTACTACGAGGGGCGTGCGCAGAAGCGCGCGGCAAAGAACTTTTCCGAATTGCCGCCGCTTATAGAGTCGGACCTAAAGGCCGAGTATCCGGCTGCGAGAGAGGCCGCCACATCGGAGCGGGACCGCGGCGCGCTGCGCGCGCTTACATGGGGCGAGAAGGTCTCCCGGATTCTGGTATCCCTGCTGGGGAAATACCAAAATCAGGGCGACGAAATGCTAAACGGCACAAACGTTTATGTCTGCGAAATCTGCGGGTTCATTTATCTTGGGGAAACGCCTCCGGCGGTCTGCCCGGTCTGCAAGGTTCCGAGCCTGAAACTGCAGATGATTGCGAAGGAGGCGGTTTGATGTACGCGGTTCGTAATATTCGCCTTTGCACAAAGGATTGCCTCTGCCTTTATGTGTGTCCGACCGGCGCGACGGATACGGAGACGGGCCAGATCGACCGTGCAAAATGCCTCAGCGGCTGTCGCGCCTGCGTGGACGCCTGCCCGTCGCATGCGATTTCGCTCGTGCCGGAAAGCTATCCGCCGCAGCAGGAAAAGAAGGACTCCGTTACCAGGGCGTTGCGGTTACTCGCGGCGAGCAAGGCAAAGCAGGAACAACTCTGCAAAGGGCTGGAGCAATCTGCCGGCACGGAAGCGTCCCGGCGGCTTGCCAGGGCGATGCGGCTGTCCAACCGCCTGATGGCGGAGGATATCCTGCGTGAATCCGGTTATATGCTGCCGCAGAGTAAAAATGTGCAGGACCTTCTTGCGGACATGCTGAGTACGGAGCAGGACGACGCGTTTCCAAGAGCCGCCGTCCGGCGGTTGCTGGAATTGCTGACGCAGCAATAGCCTAAGAGACGATAATTTCCCTGCGCTGACAGCCGGCGAAAAATAGAATACAAGATCCGGGAGGGATCGGCTGCTTTAATGCAGCCGATCCCTCCTGCGGTTGAAAAAGCGATTTTAGGACAGGGTAAAACCGGTGAGGTGGCTTACCGGGGAGAAGAAAATCAGCAAAGCGCCTGCTGTACGTCCTTCATCAAGGGGATAGAAGCGGCCGCGCCCGGACGGGACACGGCGAGGGATGCCGCCATGGAGGCAAAGCGCATGGCGTCGCTTCGGGAGAACCCATTGGCAAGACAGCCCACAAAGTATCCTGCAAAGGTGTCGCCTGCGCCAGTGGTATCCAAAACTCTGGCAGGGTAAGCCTGCTGGCGGACGTCTTCGCCGTCGGCCCAGCTCACGGAGCCGCCGGAGCCCAGCGTCAGCAGAATCCCGACGCCCGGATAGCGGGCCTTCAACGTTTCGTAGGCTTCCATGACGCCCTCGCACCCTGCTACGGCCATACACTCCAGCTCGTTGACCACCAGCCACGTCAGCTTGGAAAGGTCTGCCTGAAGCAACGCGTCGTTGACGGGAGAAGCGTTCAGCACCACGCGCAGGCCGCGGGCGTGGGCGGCGGAGATGATGCGGCTGAGGCCGGAGATTTCATTTTGAAGCATCAGATAGTCGCCGGAATGGAATTTTTTCAGCGTATCATCGATATACTCGGCGGACACAAGCTGATTGGACCCGCCGCAGACGACGATGCAATTTTGCCCGGCTGGGTCCACCTGGATGACGGTGTGCCCCTGGGGAGCGTCGCAGCGTTGCAAAAGAGAGGTGTCCACGCCGTTATCTTCCAGATAATTACGAAGGACTTCGCCGCCGGCGCCCAGCATCCCGGCGTGTAAGACGGCCGCGCCGCTGCGGGCGACCGCAACGGATTGGTTCAGCCCCTTGCCGCCGGCAAACTCCGTTACATCCCCGGCTAAAAGGGTTTCGCCGCCCATGCAAAAATGGGGCACATGGTAGACATGGTCCAGATTCAGCGAACCGAAATTGACAATTGCCATTGCGCAGCCTCGCTTTTTTCCGTTAGCTCTCACGGAACGTATTTCTTAAGCGTATTTCTTATTCGAGATGAAACATTCGCCGGGCTTTTGCGCGATCATCGCGTCAGCTCTTTTGAGGCGTGTTTCTTGTGGAGTCCCTTATGACCAGCTTGTTCTCGATGACCACCTGCTTGGGATCGCTGTGCCCGGACTGCATGATCTCGCACAGCAGGTTAAACGCTTCCTGACCCAGGCGCGCCGTATCCTGATGGATCGTGGTCAAAGGCGGAGAAACGAGGGCGGCGATGGAGATATCGTCGTATCCTACAACCTGAACGTCTTCGGGCACCCGGCAATTGGACTCTCGGAGGCATTTGAGCACGCCTACTGCAATCAGATCGCTGGTGGTGATGATGGTGTCGAAATTCACTCCGTTTTTTTGGATATATTCGGAAAGCACGTCGTAGCCGGCCTGCACTTTATCCCGCTGCAAGCGTTTGGCGGTAAGGATTTGGTAATCGCTGCTCGGGACGTTGTGGTCCAGCATGCCAAGCAGGAACCCGTCGTACCGGTCCCGGACGCTGTGAAGGTCCAGCGACTCGGTCAGATACAGAAATTTCCGGCTGCCGGCGTTATAAAGTGTCGTGATGGTTTCACGGATGATTTTGGCGTTTCCATACATAACGGAACTAAACCCGTCCACACATCGGTTGGCGAGTACGACGGGGATATGATAGGTATGCGCAAGCTTGACCGGGGCGGCTTCCTCGGTGCCGCCAAAGAAAATCAGGCCGCTGACATGCTGGCAGATCAAGTCGTGCACCAATTCGACTTCACGCTGGCTGTCGTAGACGCAGTCGCACAAAAGCAGCGTGTAATTGGTGTGGTCCGCGCAGGCCAAAACGCTGCTGGCGCAGGCGGCGTAAAACTCGTTGCAGATATCCTGCACGATGACGCCGATGATCTTTCGATCGCGGTGAAGCTCGGCGGGGGACTCCAGATCTCCCGGAGACCGGTATCCCAGCGCCCAGGCGGCGTCAATGACCCGCTGCTGGGTGGTCTGGGAAATTTTGGCGGTGCCGTTGAGCGTGTGGGACACGGTGGCGATGGAAACCTGCGCCATATCGGCCACATCTTTTAACGTGCATTTTTTTCCAACGTTTTGTTTCGCTTCTCTTTTTTCCATTTTCTTTCACTCATCTCAAATGTAAAGCATTCATGTAAACTGACTAAATTCGATCTACTATATACCTGCGTTTTACTGCTCGTCAAGTGCGTAAACCGGGATTTAGCGAGGCTGATTTTAACGAGGAAAAGCCCGATCCAATAGCCTGTTACATATACAACTGAAATTATTATAACATACTATTGAAAATTTTCAATAAAAAATATTAAAATTCTATGTTGAAATTATAATTAAAAAAAGTTTAAATATTATTGACAAATAGGGGACGCGTGTTATAATCGAACAAACAAGCGGGGATCCAATAAGCTGTGTTTTCAAAACAAATCGTTGAACTTATGAGCAAATCAAAATGAAACAAGGAGGATGTTCAAATGAAAAAAGTGACCTGTCTGCTCCTAGCACTGGCGATGATCCTTGGTGCAATCGGCTGTACGTCGACTCCCGCAACAGCAGATTCCGCAACCGAGGCAGCGGCTCCAGCCACCGATGCGACCGCTACAGAGGAAGCCATCCCCGACAATGAGAAAATTGTAGTTTCATTCGCATCCCAGTGGTTCTCGGAGGAAGGCCGTGCGGATTTTATCTATAAGGCCGCCGAAACCTTCGAAAAAGAAAATCCGCAGTATAAGTTTGAAGGCATCACGATAGCCTACGGGGATTTCAACGATAAAATGAAAGTCGCCTTTGCAAGCGGCGAGACCCCGACCATTGTTTATTGCATCGGCGATTGGCTCGAATCCTGGTACGAGCAGGGCTGGATCGCCCCGATGGACGACTACGTGGACATCAACGGCAGAAAAGACGAGTTTGCTGTTTGGAATGCACAGGAAGCCGCGCAGCGCGACGGCAAGAATTATGGCCTGAACATCGAGACTTGCCCGTATGGCGGTCTGATCTATAACAAGGAGATTCTCGAAGCCGAGGGCGTTACGGAGATTCCGACCACACCGGAAGAGTTCCTTGCACTGGCGCAAAAGTTGACGCATGACGATCAATACGGTTTTATCGCGGCCAACAGCTCCGACAATCTCTCTCACATCATGCAGGAATCCCTGCCTTGGATCATGGGATTCGGCGGCGTCATTGCGGACGAGGACGGCAACTTCATGGTCGATTCGCCTGAATTTGTCAAGGGCGTCGAGTACTATCGGCAGTTGGCCACCACGTGCGCTCCCAAGTCGATGGTTTACAACACACAGCGGCAGCTCTTCTTCGAAGGCAAGGTTGCGATGTGCGCGGACGGCGGCTACTTCGTAACCTGGGCGGAGTCCACCAATCCGGAACTGGTCGGCAAGCTGGACGTTGCCTACCTGCCCCTGCCGACCAAGGCGAACAATACCGACATCGTCTACGTCTGCCTGAGTTCCGCCGCGACCGAAGAACAGAAGATCGGCGCGGGCAAGTTTCTTGAGGTCCTGATGCGCGACGAATTCCAGCAAGACTGGCTCAGCGGATGCAATTACCCGGTGATGATGAAAAGCGGAATCACCGATGAGTACCGCGCGAACAACTCTTGGGTCAGCATTTACGAAGACCTGGCTGCGAACGGGATCAGCGGCGAGGTTCCGGGACACGAGACGTCCTCTGACGAGATTCGTAAGATTATTGCCGACTACATTGTAATGGCAATCGAGGATCCTACTTCCGACGTGCAGCAGTTGATGACCGAGTGCAAACAGAAGCTTGAAGAGGTCTGAGCAACCGTCTGTCATTAGAATCCACTTCGTGTAAATGGCGCTTATGAACCAGTAACAGTTGATATGCCTGCGGTAATATTTTGAATAATCCGAACGTTACCGCAGGCATTCATCTTTATCGAAAAACACCCTGCATCGGTTCGCATTTTTAACCGTGGCAAACCATGCGCAATTCAAGATATTAGAAGGTAGATTGTTAATGGTAAAAAAGAAAAACGCACTCAACCGAAGAAACTCGATTACAAATCTCCTGATGCTCTTGCCTGCTATTCTGATGATAGTGGCCATGTTTGTCATTCCATTGATCATGAACCTCGACATGAGCTTTCGGGGCGTAAAGTTCATGGAAACCGGCGACTTTGTCGGCCTCAAAAACTACAGCAAGCTTCTGAGCGGGTCCGATTTTTATCATGCATTAGGGGTTTTACTCAAATATACGGTTTTTTACACCATCGGTATATTCGTCGTTGGATTTATAACGTCTCTCATGCTGGACTCCATTAAAAATCCAAGGCTGAAGACTTTCTTTCGCGTGTTCTATGTGATTCCGTACGCCATCCCCGACGTAGTCGCCGCTATCGTGTTTACGTGGATGCTGGATTATCGCTACGGGGTCATCAACTATCTGCTGCAGAATTTGCACATTCTGGCCGAGCCAATGCTTTGGCTGACCAACTCCAAAATGGCGTTGTATACGATCGTGATGGTGGAGATATGGCGTCAGTTCCCGCTTCACACGCTGATTATTTATGCAGGGCTGCAGGATGTCCCGTACGACCTATATGAAGCCGCCAGCCTGGACGGCGCCGGACCAGTCCGGAAGTTCTTCAGCATTACCATTCCGTACCTGCGGCAGGTGCTGAATATTCTGCTGACGCTGACGGTGATCTGGAGCTTCCGCAGATTTGCCATGACATGGCTGCTGACAAAGGGCGGACCGGCGCAGGCGACGGAAACGGTTGTGGTACAGATATACAACAATGCCTTTATCAACAATAAGATGAGCCTCGCGGCGGCGGAAGGCGTGCTGATGTTGCTGTTTACACTGGCCATTGTCCTGATTTATCTACGGATTATCAAGAAGGATTCGCAATCCAATTACAATTGATGGTCCATATGAAGGTATCTGCAAGGCTACAAGGATTGTGAGGGGAAGTCTGAGATGAAAAGCAACAGAAACGTGGAAGTTCGGGTGAAGAAAAAGCTGTCCGGCGGTGTCAAGATTTTACTTGCGTTCGCCATAATGGCTGTCGTTATATTCCCTGTTTTTTGGATGATTAACATCTCCTTTTTCAAACAGAGTCAATTGTTTTCGGACACGCCTCTGATCGCCTTCCTGAACGGATATAACCTGGAGGGATACAAAGAGGTTTTGAGCGATACGCGCGTCTACGAATGGCTTGGGAATTCCATTTTCGTCAGCCTGATCGCAGTGGGATTCAGCGTTGTGTTCTCGGTGCTTGCGGCCTATGGATTGTCCCGCTTCAAATCCAAACTCAATAACGTAATGACCGTCGTCATCATCTGCACGCAGATGATCGCCCCGGCATTGATTGTAGCGCCGCTTTATAAGATGTTTGCGCGGGTCGGTCTGGCGAATAACCATCTGGGGCTGATCATGGTCGATACCGCGCTGGTGCTGTCTTTTTCCATATGGATTATGAAGGGGTTCATTGACAACATACCAAAGGAACTGGACGAGGCGGCGCAGATAGACGGATGCAATCGTTTTGCAACCCTCGTGCGCGTCATCCTGCCGGTTGCAAAACCCGTTTTCATCACCGTTATGGTCATCAACTTTTTCGACATATTCAATGAGTATATGTTTGCCATGACCTTTATACAGAAACAAAGCCTGTGGCTGTCCACGGTTGGTCTGTCGATCAATATGAGCCGCGTCGGCATGGACTGGTCCACGCTCCTGCCCCAAACGGTCATCACTTGCCTGATTCCCGTTATATTTTACTTCATCTTCCAAAGATATATTGTGAAGGGCCTTTCGGCGGGCGCGGTAAAGCTCTGAGAAGGATATGGAGGCTAAAAACCACCGTGAAAGCGTTGAATCGGTGTTGGGCCATTGTAGACCTGGATATTCTGGAGACGAATGTTCGCAAACTGAAGAAACTGACGCCTGCCGGCTGCAGATTCATGGCGGTCGTCAAAGCGGAGGGATACGGTCTTGGGATGCTTCCGGTGGCGGAGGCTTGCATGGCGGGCGGTGCCGACTGGTTCGGCGTTGCGACGGTCAAGGAGGCAATCGAGCTGCGAAACGGCGGCGTGGAATTGCCGATTCTGGTGCTCGGGGTCACGCCCTCCGACTGGGCCGAGGAGCTCGCCGGATACCGTTTGGCGCAGGCGGTTCCCTCGCTGGGATATGCAAAAGAGCTTTCCCAAAAGCTGGAAGGCGTACGGGAGCCGGTTTCGGTCCACATCAAGGTGGACAGCGGAATGGGCCGGCTGGGTTGGTACACGGCCCCGGAAACCATGGACGGCATCGTCCGGGAACTTTCGGAACTCGGGAAACTGCCGGGGCTTCGGGTGGAGGGAATCATGACGCATCTCTCCTCGTCCCGGGACCCTTCGGAGGCGGCAGTTTCCTTTACCAGAACCCAGCTCGAGACCTTTGCCGCGCTGTGTAAAAAGCTGGAGGAAGCGGAGATTCGCATTCCTGTCCGGCACGTTCTGAATACCGGCGGCCTCATCAACTACCCGGAGTACGCCATGGAGATGGTACGCGTGGGCCACATCCTTTATGAAAACATCCGGAGGATCGACGTCCGGCAGCCGGGGCCGGCAGTGGAGTGTGCCATAGAGATCAAGGCGTCCATCGCCTATCTCAAGGAAATACCAGCAGGTTCCGCGGTGGGATACGACAGGACGTATCATACCGCACGGACAACCCGAATTGCGGTACTGGGCCTGGGATACTGCGACGGTTATAACGCCTTTCTGTCCAACACGGGGCAGGTACTCCTCCATGGACGGATAGCGCCGGTGATCGGAAGAGTGTGTATGGACCAGATGATCATCGACGTGACGGATGTGGAAGGCGCGGCAGTAGGAGACGTGGTCACAATCGTAGGCCGGGACGGGGATTTGCGGCTGACCATGAACGACGTGCTTCAGCAGGTGAGGGGCGTTATGAACGGGCCCGTCAGCTCCTGCATCATGAACAGAATGGAGCGGTATTACCGGAAAAACGGGGAGATCGTCGCGTATGCGGACGCGCATCTGAGCTATGTGCCATGCAGCGGCGTTCGGCTTTTGTGAAACCGGGACCGTTTGATCATAACAATGGCGGTTGTTTGGAATACG
>Ga0116164_10003088_pt1 | contig 11543 bp, 14 predicted proteins | sample AD_UKC109_MetaG_FD_89888 | JGI IMG/M metagenome (GOLD analysis project Ga0116164, IMG submission 89888) | Active sludge microbial communities of municipal wastewater-treating anaerobic digesters from Hong Kong - AD_UKC109_MetaG | ecosystem: Engineered > Bioreactor > Anaerobic > Digestate... | reverse complement strand
TCAGCGCTGGTAGGTGGCGGGGTCAATGTAGGGCAGGTCGAGCTGCGGTTTGAACTTCGGAGTCTGCGAATAGAACGCCAGGGGGTTGTCGTGCAGGATCTGCGTGATCTGCGCGTCGGTGAAGCCCTGCTCGCGCATGAACTCCGCGGTTTTGGGCAGCGAGCAGGGGTCGGAGACGCCCCAGTCTGCGGAGGAATTGACGGTGACGCGCTCGAGGCCCCAGCGGCGGAGAATGTCCACCACGCGGCGGGGGTTGAGCTTCGAGTAGGGATAGACGGTCAGGCCGGCCCAGTAGTCCGTCTTGCGCGTCAGGGGCATCGTCTCTTCGGTGTTGTGGTCCACCACGATGCGCCCGGGGTCGTAATCGAATTCGCGCAGGATGTCGAGGATGCGGGCCACGCCGTCCTTCTTGGACGTCTCGGGCGTGTCGTGGGGCGTGTGGACCAGGACGGGCAGGGCATGCTCTTTCGCCATCTCCAACTGGCGCTGGAAGACCTTCTCCTCGTTGGGCGTGATGCGGTTGAAGCCGATTTCACCCACGCAAACGCAGCGCGGATGGTCCAGCCATCGGCCCATGCCGTCGAGGGTTTCCATCGCCAGCGGCAGGTCGTCGGCCTCCTTGGGGTTGACGGAGATGCAGGAGTAGTGGTCGATGCCGTAGCGGACGGAACGGGTGGGCTCGAAATCGAGGGAGAGCGCGAAGTAGTCGTAGAACGTGCCGGCATGGCGGCGGCTGGCGCCCTGCCAGAAGGACGGCTCGACGACGCAGCGGATGCCGGCGTTGTACATGGCCGTGTAGTCGTCGGTCGTGCGCGAGAGCATGTGGATGTGCGGTTCAATGATGATCATGGTCGGTCTCCGGTTGCGGGAAGAAAACAGGGTTCAATGCGTATCAGCGTCCCGCGCCGCCGACAGGTTCATTCCGCGGCGATGGCGGAGATCTCCACCAGGCCGTCCTTCGGCAGGCGGGCGGCCTGGATGACCTCCCGGGCCGGATAAGGCGGCTGGAACACCTCGGCGTACAGCCGGTTGACCAGCGCGAAATCCACCATGTTCTCCACGTAAATGGTGACCTTGAGGACGTTCGAGGGACCGAGGCTGGCCGCCTGGAGAATGGCGAGCAGGTTGTTCAGCGCCTGGCGGGTCTGGGCTTCGGTGCCGTCCGGCAGTTCTCCGGTGGCGGGATCGATTCCGAGCTGGCCCGAAATGAACAACAGCCCGTTGTGCGACACCGCCTGCGAGTACGGTCCGATGGCGGCGGGGGCCTGGTCGGTTTGAATGGCGTTCATGGCATGTCTCCCGGTTGCGGTGGGGGTGGCTGATTCAAGATAAGATGCCTCCGGATTTCCGGCAAGGCCAATCCCGATGCCTCCCGGCAGTGCCGGCGCCATCCAGAGGATCAGCGCCAAGACGACCGGAATCCGGTGCGGGGCCATGGGGTCATGCCTTTCGCGCCAGGGCAAACAGTGTGCCGGACAAGCGATTGAGATAGGCCAGCGCGGCGGGGGTGACGCGTGCGGGATGGCGTTCCCGGGCGCGGACCAGATCCCGTTCCGCCCGCCGGCAGATGGCCCGGGCCAGATGCGCGCGGGCAGAGCCTTCCCCGGCTCCGGGCAGATCAAAGCCTTGCGCCGTAGGCCGCCCTTCCTCCAGGCGGCTGGTAATGGCCTCGAGCCCTCGGACGGCGTCCGGGGCCAGGCGGGCCTGTTCCGTGGCCAGTTCCGAGCCGATTTTCAGCAGATCACGCTGGATGGATTCGAGCCAGTCCGCGTTTTCCCGGACTTCTGTCGCGGCCCGGAGCAATCCCAGCGCGGCGCTCAGTTCATCCAGGGCTCCCATCGCGTCAAACACGGCATCGCTTTTGGCCAGCCGATGCCCGCCGGGGAGGTCCGTATGGCCTTCGTCCCCGGAAGATCGAGCGGAAACACGGCGGGAGTTCATGGAGTACATCCTCCTACATGCGATCGGATTCGGCAAGACTCCACGGGGGCCTTCCGGTGTTTCAGGACGGTCGGGAGCACAGGCAAAAAGTCTCGGTTATAATTATAACCGAGACACGCCAAAACCGGTTTCGGCTCCGGCGGGATTTGCGATGGGAGACATAAGGGCGGGGTGGTAGAGTCCTGGCGTCATGAACCGATGGTTTGAAGAATTGGATTGTCGCCGGACTCCCCTGGGCGAGCTGGTGCTGCAGCGGCGCCGGGTCCTGGCGCTGGACGGGGCCGAAGCCGTTGAGGTCAAGTTGAACGGCGAATACCTGATGTCGAGCCTGTTCCACGAGGCGGAGGAAGAACTGGCGAGGCTGGGGCTCGGCGCGCTGCCCGCCGGCAGCGGGAGTTGGGATGTCGTGGTCGGCGGCCTGGGGCTGGGCTACACCGCGGCGGCGGCACTGGCGTTTCCGCAGGTGTCGCGGCTGGTGGTGGTGGAGGCGCTGGAGCCGGTGATCGATTGGCATGTGCGGGGGCTGGTGCCGAACGGGAAGGAACTGACGGCGGATCCGCGCTGCGAATTCCGTCAGGCCGACTTTTTCGCCCTGGCGCGGGGGGAGGGGTTCGATCCGGACCAGCCGGCCCGGCGATGGAACGCGGTGCTGCTGGACATTGATCATACGCCCGCTCATCACCTCAACGATGCCCATGCTGATTTCTACACGCCGGAAGGCCTGCGGCGGCTGGCGGGTTTTCTCCGGCCCGGCGGCGTGTTTGCCCTGTGGTCGAATGATGACCCGGATCCGGCGTTCCTGGAGCGGCTGCGCGGCGTGTTCGGACGGGCGGAGGGACATCGGGTGGAGTTCGACAATCCGTTGATGGGTGAACGGAGCTTCAACGGCGTGTATGTCGCCCGGCTGCCGGACGGGGCGAACGGCTGAGATGGCACGGCAGGATCAATGTCCTTTGTGCGGCGATACGGGACCGTTCGAGCGGGTGATGGATATTCGCAAGCGCCGGCATCGCCTGTGCGGACGCTGCCGGCTGCTGTTCGTGGAAGACGAATTCTTGCCGACGGCGGAGGAAGAACGGGGACGGTATGCCAAGCACCAGAACGGGCCGCATGACGCGGGATACGTGGCGTTTCTGCGCCAGGCGGTGACGGCGGCGCGGCCGCATCTGCGGCCGGGCATGCGCGGGTTGGACTATGGCTGCGGGCATACGCCGACCCTGTGCGGATTGCTGGCGGCCGAGGGCTTGGTTTGTGAAAACTACGATCCGTTTTTCCATCCCGATCTTCCGGCCGGCCCGTTTGACTTTCTCTTCGCCACGGAAGTGGTGGAGCATTTCCATCATCCCTTGCGCGAGTGGCGGAAGATGACGGATCTGCTTCGGCCGGGCGGACGGCTGGCGGTCATGACGGCGCCTTGGGAAGACCTGGACCACTTCGGCACCTGGGGCTACGCCAGCGATGAAACCCATGTCTGCTTCTACCATCCGGACACCATGGCCTGGATCCGGGCGGCGTTCGGATTCGACGCCCTGGAGAGCGGTAATCCCCGTGTCTTCTTGATGCGCAGCACCGACTGAGCTTGTTTGAGTATCTTCCGCGACACCGCAAACAGAACAGGTCTGGAGTCTCGCATATAATTATAACCGAGACAACCGTGCGGGGGTAGGACGGCCATGACGGGCTTGCCATCTGTCTCGGTTATAATTATAAGCGAGACAAATGAAATCTCCGGCGAAAGAGCTGCCTTTGACTCCGACGTTATGGCGGACCTGTCGTGTCCTGGCCGGGCCCACCCGCTGGGGGCTTTTGCGTCACATCATGGAAACCCCGGATCGATGCGTGTCGGAACTGGCGGAGGCGGAGGGGATATCGGAGCCGCGCGCCAGCATGGAATTGCGGCGGTTGCAGTCGCGGGGGCTGGTGAACATGTATCGCTCAGGGCCCTGGACGCGTTACCGGCCGGTGACGGATCCCAAAGTGGCGTCGGCCAAGCCGTTGCTGGCGGCGGCGCGCAAGGCGGTGGCCGGCTGGCCGGAGGAGGAAACCCGCCGGGTGGCACGGGCGTTCGGACATGAGCGGCGGCTGAAGCTGGTGCAGCTGCTGCAGGAACGGGCCCGCAGCGGCGATGAATTGCAGGAAGGTGGAAAACTGTCGCGGCCCGCTTTGTTCCGTCACCTGGAACGGCTGAAGGCCGGGGGGATGGTCCGGCGGAGCCGGCAGGGCTGGGAATTGCAGGCGAATCCGCATCCGCTGGCCAGGACCATGATGGACCTGCTGAACAGGGCCTAGCCTCCGTCATTCGATTGCGGCGTCAAGCGCGCCGGTTTGTTTTGACCTTTTTTCCGGGGTATGGAAACCTTTCGCCGCAGTTTTCCACGGCATGGAAAAATGCCTCTCCTGCTTCGGCGGGATTTTCCACGGTGTGGAAAAAAAGGCCCGGATTTTCCATGGCATGGAAAAATTTTCCGGGAATTTTCCATGCTATGGAAAAAAAGTTTCCACGGTGTGGAAAAAACCAACCCCTTGAAAGGATGACGAGATGAGCGAGAGCAAGCTGACGGTTCCGGCGGACGGGCAGAAGATCACGATGGGTGCGGACGGGCGGCTGGCGGTGCCGGACCGGCCGATCCTGCCGTTCATCGAGGGGGACGGGACGGGGCCGGACATTACGCGCGCGGCGATGGTGGCGTGGAACGCGGCGGTGGAGAAGGCGTACGGCGGGAAGCGCCGCGTGGCGTGGATGGAGATTTACGCGGGGGAGAAGGCCAACGAGGTCTATGGGCCGGACACGTGGCTGCCGGCGGAGACGCTCGACGCGTGCCGGGAGTATCTGGTGTCGATCAAGGGGCCGCTGACGACGCCGGTGGGCGGGGGGATCCGCAGCCTGAACGTGGCGCTGCGGCAGGAGCTGGATCTGTATGTCTGCCAGCGGCCGGTGCGGTGGTTCACGGGGGTGCCCAGCCCGGTGAAGAGCCCGGAGAAGACGGACATGGTGATTTTCCGCGAGAATTCGGAGGACATCTATGCGGGGATCGAGTGGGCGGCGGGGACACCGGAGGTGAAGAAGGTGGTGGATTTCCTGATGAAGGAAATGGGGGTGACGAAGATCCGGTTTCCGGGCAGCTCGGGGATCGGGATCAAGCCGGTGAGCGAGGAGGGGACGCGTCGGCTGGTGCGGGCGGCGATCCGCTATGCGCTGGACAACGGGCGCCGGAGCGTGACGCTGGTGCACAAGGGCAACATCATGAAGTTCACGGAGGGGGCATTCCGGGACTGGGGCTATGCGACGGCGCGGGACGAGTTCGGGGCGGAACCGCTGGACGGCGGGCCGTGGCAGGTGATTGCCGACGCGAAGACGGGGCGGAAGCTCATCGTCAAGGACGTGATTGCGGATGCGTTCCTGCAGCAGATTCTGACGCGGCCGGGAGAGTACGACGTGATCGCGACGCTGAATCTCAACGGCGACTATGTGTCGGATGCGCTGGCGGCGTGCGTGGGCGGCATCGGGATCGCGCCGGGGGCGAACATCAATTACGACACGGGCTGCGCGGTGTTCGAGGCGACGCACGGGACGGCGCCGAAGTACGCGAATCTCGACAAGGTGAACCCGGGGTCGCTGATTCTCTCCGGCGAGATGATGTTCCGGTACCTGGGCTGGACGGAGGCGGCGGACCTGCTGATTGCGGGCGTGGAGAAGACCATCGGGCAGAAGACGGTGACGTACGACTTCGCGCGGCTGATGGAGGGGGCGACGGAAGTGCAGTGCTCGGCGTTCGGCGCGGCGATCGCGGCGAACATGGGATGAGAAGAAGCGAACAGCCAAGCAGACGAACAGCCGTTTAACGCAAGAGGCGCGAGAGGCGCAAAAGGAACGCAAACGCCGGATGGGATGAAGGGTGAACAGCCGGAAGACGAACAGCCGGTTAACGCAAAGGGCGCAAGGGGCACAAAAGGAACGCAAACGCCGGACAAGGGATAGGGATGACGGAGAACGAGGTCAGCAGGCAGATCTATGAGTGTGCCATTGAGGTGCACCGGACGCTGGGCGGGCCGGGATTGCTGGAAGGCGTTTACGAAGAAGCGTTGGCGTGGGAACTAAGTCAGAGGGGGCTGAAGGTTGAGCGGCAGGTGTTGGTGCCCCTGGTGTACAAGGGCCAGAGTCTGGGAACGCCGCTGCGGCTGGATTTGCTGGTGGAAGGAATGGTTGTAGTGGAGTGCAAGGCGACGACGGAGTACAACCGGATCTTTGAATCCCAGGTTCTGACCTACCTCAGAATGTCGGGATTCAAATTAGGTTTGGTGATCAATTTTGGCGAACAGTTAGTGAAGGATGGCATTCATCGGGTGGTGAACGGGCTGTAGGATCGGCGTTTGCGATTCTCTTGCGTCGTTTGCGACTCTTGCGTTGAAAGGATTTGAATATGAGCAATCCGCAGAATCAGAAGCAGCCGCCGGCGACGGCATCGGACGGGATCACGCCGCGGGCGGTGGACTACGGGCAGTGGTATCTGGACATCGTGAAGCGGGCGGAGCTGGCGGACCATTCGTCGGTGCGCGGGTGCATGGTGATCAAGCCGCACGGGTACACGATCTGGGAGAAGCTGCAGCGGGAACTGGATGACCGGTTCAAGGCGACGGGGCACGTGAATGCGTACTTTCCGCTCTTCATTCCGCTTTCGCTGCTGGCGAAGGAGGAGGAGCACGCGGCGGGCTTTGCGAAGGAGTGCGCGGTGGTGACGCACTACCGGCTGAAGTCAATCGACGGCAAGGTGGGGGTGGATCCGGAGTCGAAGCTGGAGGAGCCGCTGGTGGTGCGGCCGACGAGCGAGACGATCATCTGGGAGCAGTACCGCAACTGGATCCAGAGCTACCGCGACCTGCCGCTGCTGATCAACCAGTGGGCGAACGTGGTGCGCTGGGAGATGCGCACGCGGTTGTTCCTGCGCACGGCGGAGTTCCTGTGGCAGGAGGGGCACACGGCGCACGCGACGGAGGCCGAGGCGCGCGAGGAAGTCGCGAAGATGCTGGCGGTCTATGCCGACGTGGCGGAGAACGTGATGGGCGTGCCGGTGGTGCGCGGCCACAAGACGGAGGGCGAGCGGTTCGCGGGGGCGGTGGATACGCAGTGCATCGAGGGCATGATGCAGGACGGCAAGGCGCTGCAGATGGGCACGAGCCACTACCTCGGGCAGAATTTCGCGAAGAGCGCGGATGTGAAGTTCCTGAACAAGGACGGCGTGTTAGAATACGTGCACGCGACGAGCTGGGGGGTGTCGACGCGGCTGGTGGGGGCGCTGATCATGACGCATTCGGATGACAACGGGCTGATTCTGCCGCCGAAGCTGGCGCCGATCCATGTGGTGATCGTTCCGATCTACAAGACGCCGGAGGAGCAGGAGCGGACGACGGCGGAAGCGCGGGCGGTGGCGGAGGAGCTGCGGGCGCAGGGCTGGACGGTGAAGGTGGACGACCGCGAGGGGATGCAGCCGGGCGCGAAGTATTACGAGTGGGAGCGCAAGGGGGTGCCGGTGCGGATCGAGATCGGCCCGCGCGACCTCGAAAAGGGTTCGCTGTGCGTGGTGCGGCGGTTTGTGATCGAGCAGGACGGCGAGACGGAGCAGGAGCAGCGCAAGCGCAAGAAGCAGTTCATTGCGCGGGCGGAGGCGATTGCCGGCATGCCGGCGCTGATGGAGACGCTGCAGAAGGATCTGCTGGAGCGGGCGCGGATCATGCGCGAGAAGAAGACGCGGATCATCGACACGATCGAGGACTTCGAGGCGTTCTTCAAGGGCGAGGGCGGGGGCTTTGCGTGGGTCCACTGGGCGGGGACGCGCGAGGACGAGGACACGATGGCCAAGCGGTTTGAAACCAGCATCCGGTGCCTGCCGTTCGAGGACCAGATTCCGGAGGCGGGGCGCGGGCCGGGGACGTGCATTCTGACGGGCCGGCCGAGCGCGCAGCGGGTTTTAATGGCCAAAGCCTATTAAAACCAATGAACAATTAAGAATGAAGAATTAAGAATGGCGGAAGGAAGCCAGATTCCCAGGAAAGTGCTGGTGGTGTGCACGGGGAACACATGCCGGAGTCCGATGGCGGAGGGGTGGCTGAACGCCAAGCTGGCGGGAAAAGGCTGGATGGCGGAATCGGCGGGGGTGGCGGCGTGGGACGGCAGTCCGGCGTCGCCGGAGGCGGTGGAGGCGATGCGGGAGGCGGGGGTGGACATTGCCGGACATCGAAGCCGGGGGCTGACGAAAACGCTGGTGGACGGGGCCGACATGATTCTGGCGATGACAGAGGGGCACCGGCGGGAGATTGCGCGGCGTTTTCCGGAAGCGGAACAGAAGACCTCCCTCGTGCATGGTTTCGGGGCGGCGCCGGCGGGGGATGTGGCGGATCCGGTCGGCGGTTCGCTGGATGTGTACCGGAAGACGCGCGATGAACTGGCGCAGGCGCTGGGGGATTTCGTGCTGCATTTGGCCGAACACGGCGAGTTGAAACCGGATGCGTGATTCAACAGGCAAGGGCTGATCCCGGGGGGGCGGTTGCACATATACCCCATGGAGGTATATTGGGAATATGAAAGCAACCGTTCAAAACCCGACGCACGAAGAGACGCTTCCGCGGCTCCGGCGCATTGCCGGCCAGGTGCAAGGCATCCAGCGGATGGTCGAAGAAAAGCAATACTGCATTGATATCCTCACGCAAATCCAGGCCGCGCGGTCCGCGCTGCGGGCGGTTGAACTGCGGATTCTCCGGAAGCACATGGCCCATTGTGTGCGCCATGCGTTCACATCCGGTTCGTCCAGGGAAGCGGACGTCAAGATGGACGAGCTGCTGCGGGTGATGAAGAAGCAATATTGAGAAGAGATCCAACCCTGGCGCGAGAGGAGAAAAGAATGAAGACAATCCTGATCATCGTCGTTCTTCTTCTGGCGGGGGGCGTGAAGCTCCGGGCAGAGGAACCGGAAGGAGGACCCCCCGCCCCCCCACAGACCGATGCAAGCACAGTTGTTCTGACCGTATACGGGCTGAGCTGTCCGCTGTGTTCGAACAACCTGACCGGCCAGTTGAAGCGCATCCCGGGGGTGGAGCAGGTGGAGATCGACCTGAACACGGGCGCGGTATCCGTCCGGCTGGCCGAGGGCCGTTCGGTGTCGCGGTGGCAGTGGCTCAACGCCGTGGAGCAGGCCGGATTCACATTGAAGGATGTCCGGTCCGCGGCTTCGCCATGAGGACAGGGTGGGCAGCGGCGGTCTGGTGCGCGGCCGGTCTGGCGGCGGCGCAGGAGCCGGCCTACATGGATGCGGCGACGCATCCGGCGCAGGGGCAGTCTTATGTGCGCGTGTTGGGTTATGCGGCGGAGTACGACGATCCCGGGCCGGAGACCCGCCGGCAGTCCATGGGGCTGAAGCTGGCGCATGGCCTGCGGTCGTCGACCGCTCTGGTGGTGGAATCGGAGTGGGCGCGCCGGGAAGGGGGCGGCGAGACCGATTCCGGGTTCGTTCGCGCCGGGCTGTTGCTGAAGCAGCGGTTTCTCCGGCGGGACCTGGGGCCGCTGGATACCTGGCGGGCGTCGGTGTTGGCGGGTGCCGATCTGCCCGGGGACGAAATGGTACGCGAGGCGGCGCATGTATCGCCGCGCCTGGGAGTGGCGACCACGGCGATCCTGGGGCGGCACGGATTGAACGGGCAGATAGATTGGACAGGGCGGACCGGAGAAGACGATCGATTCCGGCTGAATGGTTCCTATCTGTACCGGCTGGCGCCGGCGACATACGCCGTTGACAGCCGCGGGGCATGGTATGCCGTGGCGGAGTGGCTGAACGAAGTCACTACAGGCGGCGACTTGCGATCCGATGCGGTCACAGGCCTTCTGTATGAAGCCCGCAACTGGGCTGCCGAGGTCGGATTGCGCCTGCCGCTGGCGCAGGATGGATTGCCGGAGCTTCGCCAGGAAGTGGTGGTTGGCCTGCGCTGGCTGCCGTGAGGCGAAGCTGATTCACCCGCGGGGCCGGCCCGAGGGAGACCGGGATCGCGGGGCGGAGCCGGGAGTGGCCTGGCGGCGGGTGGTGTTGCCGCGGGAAGCGGCGGGTGCTAGGCTGATGACATGAAGAGGTTTTGGATCGGGCTGGCGGGGGTGGCGGCGTTTTGGGCGCTGGTGTGGGGGGTGTTGAAATACGGGCCATGGGACGGCTCCGCGCCGGAGGTTCCGGATTACGGGGCGGAGCGCACAGAGGTGGCGCCGGAGGCCAATGCCTACACGCTGTTTCTGCAGGCGACGAACCTCCTGGTGGAATCGACGAATTCGACCTTGCTGAGCGAGTACCGGGCCGGCAAGCCGGTGGACGTGGAGGAGGTCCGAAGCCAGATTGCGGCCAACGCGGCGGCCCTGGTCCTGGTGCGGCAGGGAACGGAGTGCAACGCCTGCATCACGCCGCCGGTCGAGGATTTCGAGACATTGGTTCCGTACATCAGCCCCTGGTTGAAAATCGGACGGGTGCTGGAAGTGCAGGCGTATCTGGCGCGGACGGAAGGGCGCCTGGGAGAAGCCCTGGAGGCCAGCCTGACGGCCGCGAAGATGGGGAACCTGATCCAGCAGGACGCGGCGTGCCTGATCAACTATCTGGTTGGGATCGCCATCCTGGACATGGGTGTGCAGGAGATGCTGGCCCTGGCGCAGGACTCCGCGGTCCCGACGGATGTGCTGGATCGCCTGGCGGAAGGGCTGGAAGAGGTGGGGCCGTTCAAGCGGGGATTGGTGCTGGCGCTCCAGGCGGAATATGCCGGGGCGTCGAAGATGATCGACCGGATTGCCGCTTCGCCCCGGGACATGATGAACGGCGCTTTGTGGCTGGAGGATGATTCGTGGTTCAGCGGGGTGATCGGAACCCTGGCGGGCTGGAATTACTGTTTCCAGCCGAACCGGACCAAGGCGATGTTCGCGGAGAGTTATCTGGAGGTGATTCGCCGGGCGGCCCTGCCGTTGAGCGAGGCGGGGCCGGAGCCGGAACGCTGGTCGCCCGTGAACAAATGGCATCGTCCGAATTCGATCGGGGAACTGCTGCGGGCCCTCCTGATGCCGGCGCTGAATCATCTTCTGGAAGTCAAATGCCGGAAGGAAGCGTTGGTGGCGGGTGCAAAGCTGGCCGTGGCCGGCAACCGGTTCCAACGGGACCGGGGGCGCTGGCCGGAGACCTTGGCGGAGCTGGTGCCGGATTATTTGGACGGCGTGCCGCGGGATCCGTACGACGGCGAGCCGTTCCGCTATTCGGCGGAGAAAGAGATCGTCTGGGCCGTGGGGAAGAACCTGACAGACGAAGGGGGCTCGATGCGAATCGAGGAATCGGACAGGGACTGCGACGAGCGGCGTGATCGGCACAAGGCCGAGGATTTCGTGTTCGAGCTGTAATCAGTAGGGGGAAGCCGCCGGGCCGTTATTCAGTCAGGGTGATTTTGAGGCGGAGGTGGCGGGGGGGCGAGAGATAGTCGTTGGACAGTTCGTATTCGACGGTAGCGGTGAGGCCGTCGCCGTTGAAAGTGGAACTGCGAAAAATGAGGTCGCGGCCGATTTCGGCAGCCGTCCAGTCCTGGAGAAAGAGGTC
>Ga0116164_10003085_pt1 | contig 11556 bp, 11 predicted proteins | sample AD_UKC109_MetaG_FD_89888 | JGI IMG/M metagenome (GOLD analysis project Ga0116164, IMG submission 89888) | Active sludge microbial communities of municipal wastewater-treating anaerobic digesters from Hong Kong - AD_UKC109_MetaG | ecosystem: Engineered > Bioreactor > Anaerobic > Digestate... | reverse complement strand
CCACACTCATATGCAGTAGCAGCTCTTACATAGTTTCTGGCATAAGTAGCCGCGAGCGATCCTGAATACACGAGGGTGTTGTAAGAGGAATTGATACTTTCTGAAGGAGCTACATTTAGATCCTCCAGGATTCGTTGGGCTAAAACCTCTACAGTGACATGGTAAATCTCGTAGTCGGGCAAATGGGTAAAATCTGGCTCCAAGCGCATTGCTTTACCGTCAACCCATTCGACCTTGTCTGTCCCAGGATCGTCATTCGCTTCACTCGTGAAAGAATCGGAGACAAGTTGTCCGGTCTGAGGATTAAAGGTAAGCGTGTGCAGGTTGATGATCGTGATCTCAAAGGTGTTCGCGTCTATCGACTCTTGCACAGCGGCACGGATTTCTTCTGCTGTTTGCTCAAGGTAACGGCTAAGATCTGCATCCTCTGCCATCTCCGCAGCCAAAAGGTAGGCTCTGTAAACAGGGTAATCTTCTGCTACCTGTAAAAGCGGTTTTCCTGTTAGGGTAACCATTTCTTGCACCTGGTAGGTGTTTTCTGAAAGTTGGATCGCTGCCGTTGGTTCAAATTCTGTTGAAATACTCACAAGCTCTGAATGCAATCCAATTTGGAAGTAGCGCTCATAAAAAAGCTTTCTCTCAGCAATTAGGTTGTAAACTGGCTCTGAGAGGAGATCATTCTTTTGATACAACTCGGCTCCCATAGCAGAGGAGTATGTCCTCAATGCTTTGTCGAAGTGTTGCTTAAGGTGATCCTGTTGACTGTTGGCTTGGGCACCCGACACACCCATTAGTAACATTAAGACCAGGACGAATGCCATTGACTTCAAAACTCGTTTTTTTATCCTCTGCTCCTTTCAAAGTGCAAAATGGTTTCTCAAATCATTCTACTACTTATAGAAGAATCAAATATTAATACAACTTTCCCGTTGGGGAAGGCTTTTTTTTCGTAGGCCGGAATGAGACCGCCTTGCAACCTGGTTCATAAGAGGATGTCGCGCGGGCTCACTCCGGCATTGCTGGTCAAGTTGTACGGAGGGGGTTTACTCCCTCCGGAATCATTTGGATGTCCGAGTGAAGTTGCCATCACGAGCCTCTTTTGCGCGGTAAGTTGCCATCAACTTCGTCATCGCGAGCGTAGCGCCGCGATCTGCATTTCTTCCCGCTTCAAAAAAACAATACAAGGGCGGAATGGTGTGCAGGCGTGCTTCGCGTATCTGATCGCGGGGTCTGCCACTCCGCCAATTAACGAGGTCAGGAATGAAATCTGAGATCGATTTGAAGGGAATTGTCGGAGTGAGCCCGCGATCGTGGCTATTGGACTGAAGCTATTGGGCGGTCTCATTCCGACCTACACAGAAAACCAGGGGGGCTTGCTCCTCCCGCTTCCATTTTCTTAATACTATGAGGTATGTCAAGGACATTCCAAGTCTGGATTAATCGTAAAATATATGGGAGGGCACGCAAATGCCCTCCAACCTTGCTCAGGAGGGTAAGATGTTCTTCTTTAAGAAAAAACCTAAAGTTGTTGCGGTAGCTGACGGAACCATTCATGAGATCAGCGCCTATCCGGACGACGCGATCAGTCAGAAAATGTTGGGAGATGGATTCTTCATTGAGCCGACAGGCGAATTAATCTGTTCACCAATCGATGGCGAAGTGGCAATGATATTTCCGACCGCTCATGCTGCGGCAGTTCAAAACCAGGATTATGAGATCTTGATCCATATTGGAGTGAATACCGTGAGGCTTGGAGGAAAAGGCTTCCAGGCTCTCGTTAAACAGGGCGACAAAGTGAAAGCAGGTGACCCCATGGTTAAGCTGGATCTGGCAGCTATCAAAGCTGCTACGGAAGTCAAATCGCTCAGCACTGCGGTCATCTTTACCTCTGGTGATAAAAAAGTCAGCGTAAAAAATCCTGGTGCCCAAGTTAAGGCGGGGCAGTCCGATATTGTGATTGTCAAGTAGCCTTGGAGTAGGATGGTGAAATAATGAAAAATATAAAAACTTCTGCCGGGCTGGCAAGCGTTAATCATAGTCGGATAGCTGATATTGTCCATTTCAGGCAGTTTATTTTCATGGCTTTTAGACCATTTCTAAATTGTTAATTTGGACATTGTCATGTTGTCACCACAAACCCTCGGATTTTTAACGGCTTTCTACTTTTCGGGTAGAATTTGAATTCATGTAAATTTGACGAAAACAATGGATTGGGTATAATCAAGACCTGATCCGCAGGAGGCTTGAGGTTATGGTTTTGAATATTGCAATTATCATCGTTTCAATCGCTTTGATTGTCAGTGTGCTTTTGCAGAGCAAGGGTATTGGCTTGGGCGGTCTTGCAGGCGGCGACACTGGTGGTGTCTACACTCAGCGGCGTGGAATTGAAAAAGTGATGTTTTACATCACCATCGCCCTCAGTGTAGTTTTTCTGCTGCTCGCACTCATCAGTGTGCTTATCTCCTGATAGCGTCTTATCCCGTTGCTATCATAATAGACCATGGAGAATAAAGACAGCTCTCTAAAAGCAGGGGTTGTCTTTCTATTTATCAAATGAGACGCTTTCGCTGGCAGCTTCTGATTGTTCTGGTCACCGGTCTTGTTGTTGGCTTGATCCTATTCTTCCAAGACTCAACTTCGTCATTGGTTGTGGAAAATACCCCTAAACCTATCGCCGGAGGCAGCTACACGGAAGCATTGGTAGGCGATATCGTGCGCCTCAATCCGGCGCTGGATCGCTTCAATCAACCAGATCGGGATGTTGATCGGCTTATTTTTAGCAGCTTGTTAAAGTTTGATTCACGCGGATTACCAGTGGGAGATCTGGCTGCAAGCTGGGATATTTCTTCCGACGGCACCCGGTACCTGATCAACCTGCGGGAAAATGCTGTCTGGCACGATGGCACCCCTCTTTCCAGCCAGGATGTGCTTTACACTGTTTCTCTGCTGCAAAGCAACAGCAACCTGGTTGCTGAAGACCTGCGAAGCTTTTGGCAGTTGGTTCATGTTGCTGCCTTGTCTGACCTGAGCCTGGAGTTTTCCTTACCCTGTAGTTTTGCACCATTCCTGGACTATCTTACTTTCCAGATTCTGCCGTCGCATTTATTGGGTAACCTCACGCTTGATGATCTGGTGGACCACCCCTTCAATCTTGCGCCGGTTGGCTCAGGACCTTACCGTTTCCGGGAGTTTCATCTCACGGATGGCAAGATAGACGGCGTCAGCCTTGAAGCCTTCGAATACTACTATTCCGGGCGTCCTTACATCGATGAGATCAATTTCAAGCTCTTCCCCGATGCTCACACGGCATTTCAAGCTTACTTGAGCGATGAAGTTGACGCAGTAGCCAGGATCGATCAAGCTGATCTTGAAACCGCGCTTAATCAACCCGGACTGGACATTTACTCATGCCGGCTTCCACGCCTGACGATAGTCTTCCTGAACACCCAAAATCTCACACAACCTCTGCTGCAATCAGCTAATTTCCGAAAAGCATTGATGGCTGGCACCAACCGCCAGGCTATGATCGATGAAGTTTTTTCCAGCCAGGCAGTTCTTGCGCTTGGATCGATCATGCCTGGAAACTGGGCTTTTTATGAAGGGCTGGAACCATATCGCTATGATGTTGACCTTGCGCGGCAACTGCTGGCTGGGGAAGGCTATACCTGGTCGGAAGCTGGTCAGTTAATGACCTCCGATGGGGTTCAGGTAAGGCTGACACTCCTGGTGCAAGATGACCAGATCCATAACCAGATTGCAACCATCCTGGCTGAAAACTGGGCTTCAATCGGCATCGAGGTTGTGCTGGATGTCAGACCTTACGCTGAATTAATGACCAGCCTCGAAAGCAGAGTTTACGAAGCCGCGTTGGTGGATATTGACCTCAGCAACTCTCCGGATCCGGATCCATATCCCTTCTGGGCGGAATCTCAAGCTGATGCTGGGCAAAATTACTCGCAATGGCGCAATACTACTGCCAGTGAGTACCTCGAACAAGCCCGAACGCAACCGAATAGAGACTTACGGATACGCCTTTACCGCAACTTTCAGATCCTCTTTGCTGAAGATCTACCGTCTCTGCCATTGTTCTACCCCGTTTACAATTATGGGATGAAGAACGCTATCAAAAACGTCTCAATTGGTCCTATTTATGATCCTGCTGATCGTTTCAACGCGGTGAACTCCTGGTACATTCTCTCTGATACGACGCCCTCACAGGCTGCCACTCCCACGGAGTAGCGCGATGAAAGCGATTGGACAGACAGATTTGATTGGCGAAAGTAGGGTGAAAAAGTCGGACCTGCGGGTCAGGCTGCTTGGCACCCTTGATGAAGCCAGCGCTTCTCTCAGCCTGGCAAAAGCTTTTTGCTCACCCGACAATCAAATCCTCCTCGAAATCTGTCAAAAAGACCTGTCGCGCATGATGGGTTTGATGGCTGCCTTGCCGAAGACCCCGCTCGAAAAGCTTACAGGCAGTTTTTCTGCTGAACTCGAAAAGCTCGAAGACACCATCAAAGCCCTTAAGGCTACGGTCAGTTATCCAACCGATTTTATCCAACCCGGTCATACGCCTGCCACCGGCACGCTCGACCTTGCCCGCGCGATTGTCCGCAGAGCTGAACGTGAATTGGTTGCTGGTTTTGAGATTCTCCAAATCCCGGATGAGAGCATGCTTCAGTATCTTAACCGTCTTTCCACCCTCTGTTATTTGCTGATCCTGACTGAAACACCATTGTAAGATCATGATTGGAACCCTTATCAATTTCGCCGCAATCCTGGCAGGCGGGCTGATTGGTCTGCTCGCTGGCAACCGCATTCCACTCAAGGTGCGCCAAACCTTAACTTCCGCGCTCGGTCTCTTCACGTTGGCTTATGGTGTGCATATTTTCTCACAAACACAGAATATGCTTGTACCACTTTCCAGCATTGTGTTAGGAACCATAGCCGGTGAAGCCCTTAAGATCGAAGAACTGCTCAATAGTTTGGGTGAGCATATCCAGCAAAAGGTGGAACGCGATACCAACGCAGGCTCCCCGGACGCCCAACGCTTCATCACTGGCTTTGTCACAGCATCGTTGCTCTTTTGCATTGGTCCGATGGCAATCTTGGGCTCTATCCAGGACGGGCTCGTTGGGGATTACCAGATGCTTACAATCAAATCCATTCTCGACGGCATTACTGCGATTGCCTTTGCCTCGACTTTTGGGGTGGGGGTACTTCTTTCAGCCGCGATGGTGCTGGTCTACCAGGGCGCCATCTCCCTTTTGGCAGGAACCATTGGCAAGGGGTTTGACCAAAGCGTGATCCTTGAAATGACATCGGTAGGAGGCGTGATCCTGGCTGGCATTGCGATCAGTAACCTGCTTGAGATAAAAAAGATTCGGACTGGAAGCTTTCTCCCTGCGCTTTTAATCGTAGTGCTGGTCGTTCTCCTGCTAAACACGCTTGGTATTGCCTGGTCCTAAGTTAAAAAAAGGGATCAGTTTGAACTGACCCGCTTTTTTACGAAAAATTCTGATGATCAATACCCAGCAGCAGCTAAAGCAGCTTAATCGTCTCCTCCAACATAGTCGAATAGACAATTGTTCCGTTCACGTCAAACATTGGTGTGCCGGTGACTCCCAGGTCCTTGGCGGTTTGCGTATCGCGGCGAATAGCTGCCAATTGCGCATCGCTTTCAAGACACTGATTGAACTTTGTCATATCGAGTCCGATCTGCTCTGCATAAGAAGAGATACTGCTGTCAGCGAAGGCGCCGGGGTATGTGGCATTCTCAAAGAGTATTTTTTGCATCTCGAAGAATCGGTTCTGTTCCCCAGCGCAATAGGCAGCTTCCGATGCCTTAAGGGTAAGGTCTTCATTGAACTGGAAAACACTGTAAGTAAAATAAACCTTACCGGTCTCTACGTAGTCTTTGACGAATTGCTCCTCTTTTTCCAGCGCGAACGTGCGGCAATGACTGCAACCAAAATTTGAAAACTCCACCACTTTTACAGGCGCGTTGGGGTCGCCGATTGATCGTCCATGTTGGTTTGCGTAACCGGAGACTTTGCTCGTGTCCAGCAGCTTGGGCAGGAAGTAGATCAACAAAACCGCCACTACCAGCACGAAAGCTCCAATCAGCAGCCTGGTTGTTCGCTTGCGGGCTTCCCGTTCTCGTTGCGCTTTGAGTAATTCACGTTGTGAATTTTTTTGTGCCATATTAACTCCTGAATCGATTTGCTTGATTCTGCCATAAACGATTGTTACCGTCCAGCAGGTTCAAAACTTATTTTCTATAATTTCAACGACATCACCAAAATATCGCGATCCTCGCGTTCAAAGCCCAGGGAGTGATACAAAGATAACGATTGATGATTGCTTGCCTGAGTGTTAACAGAAAAGGAACTTACTCCGATGGCTGAGAGGGTTTCCAACATATCCTCCACCAGCCTGTGTCCACACCTCTGTGCTGCCAGCGTGGATCCACAGCCAGACGTGCAAGATGGGCTGAGTCAAATGCGCTTGTGCTCATTTGGTACCCAATAATTTCTCCTCCCAGGATAGCGACGTTGTGCCAGGTGCTGAGGTGGTAAGTTTTAACCAGACTCGAGTGGTTTAACTGCCAGGCTGATTCAAAAGCGGCTGTATCGATAGCTTCCACGGCAGCCATGTCGCGAAAGGTCATCTGCCGGATGACGAGCTCTGGATCCACTTTGATAGGACTCACCACTGCGACATTGCATTGAAGTGTAACGATGGTGTCGGTTGGCTTGAATCCTTCGCTCCTGAGCAATCTCTCGAGCCAATCGTACGGTACCAGGGAGAAAAGACTCCGGGATCCCAATTCCCGTAAAACGTTCTTAATCTCCGAAAAAAAGGCTTTGAAATAGCGGGCATGTTCCCCATCGCGTTCAGCATAAAAAAAACGCAACCAGGCAACTTCCGGGCATTCGGGAGTTGCGGATAGCAGTGCTTTGATCTGCTGATCTTCTAAGGCAGCAAAACAGCCAGATTCATTGAACCTTTCATTGGGGGAGAACCAGTCGAGATTATTGAATGACAGATTATTCGCATTCAGGAATCTTGCCAAGTCAAAAGAGGATAAGTCGGAACAGGGCTGGATTTCGACTGGCATATTGATCAGCCATTGATTCCAAGTCTGTCCAGGATAGCATTCAATTCTTCGTCAGAATAAAAGCTGATGGAGATCGTGCCGCCCCGCTTGCCCTTTGAAAGCATCACTTTGGTGTGGAAGAACTGACGTAAACGGTTTTCCAGGTCTTCTGCTTCCGCAGAACGGGTGGTCAACTTCTTGTTGGTTGGTGCCTTGCCGCTTAGTTTGCTGACGAGTAATTCCGTCTGCCGTACATTCAACCCAAGGCTCAGGATACTATCCAGGGCAGCTTCCATTGCGCGGGCACTCGGCAGGGCTAGCAGACTTCGGGCGTGACCCTCAGAGATTTCGCCGCTTTGCAGGGTTTGCTGCACTACAACCGGCAGGTTGAGCAGACGTAGGGTGTTAGTAACTGTTACACGGCTTTTCCCGACTCTTTGAGCAATATCCTCATGGGTCAGAGAGAACTGATCCGCCAGGCTTTGGTAGGCTCTCGCGCGTTCAATTGGGTTCAGATCTTCCCGTTGGACATTTTCAATGATAGCGAATTCCAACTGTTCCTGCTGCGAAGCTGTCCGAACAATCGCTGGGACGTTTTGCAGACCTGCCAACTTCGCTGCCCGCAAACGGCGTTCACCCGCAATCAAGGTATAACGATCCATGCCTTCTGCAGCAATCACGATCAACGGCTGGATAATCCCATGCTGTTTGATGGAGGTGGCAAGATCTTCTAATTGGTCTTCATCAAAAATCTTGCGGGGTTGTTGAGGATTAGGGCTGATGCTTGCAATAGGCAGCAGTTGGACCTGTTCGCTTGCGCCAATCAGAGTCGGGCTGCTTTGCCAGGTTGGAATTAATGACTCGAGTCCTTTACCAAGTCCACTGCGCTGTGCCATCTTACTCCTGTCCGGGGTCAAATTTCACCCCATCTGCTGTCAACATTTCCATCGCCAACGAGCGGTAAGCTCTCGCGCCGCTCGAGTCAGGGGCATAGACCGAAATTGGCATGCCAAAAGAGGGCGCTTCTGCAAGCCTGATGCTGCGCGGAATAAATGTTGAAAAAACCTTGTCTTGGAAAAACTTTTGTACTTCACTCATCACATCCGAGCTCAGATTTGTGCGACTGTCAAACATCGTCAGTAAAACCCCTCTGATGGAGAGTTCAGGGAACAGCCCCTGCCGGATGCGGGTGATCGTCTGGGTCAATTGACCAAGACCCTCAAGCGCCAGGTATTCACACTGCACCGGGATGATCACGCCGTCCTTGGCGGCGATCATGCCGTTCAAGGTCAACAAACCGAGCGAAGGCGGGCAATCTACCAGGATGTAATCGTAATTGCTGATCAGAGACTGAACGATCCTTTTCAACCGTTTTTCACGGTCCGAAAGCTCAATCATCTCAATTTCTGCCCCCGAAAGGTTTGGTGAAGAAGGCATGAGCGAGATTTTGAAACGCGCGTTGTGCAAAACACACTCCAAAGCATTTTTTGCGCCTATCAGCACCTCATAGGTTCCATTTTCCACTTTATGCCGGTCAATCCCAAGACAACTGGTAGCGTTTGCCTGTGGATCAAGGTCTATCAACAGCACCTTCTGCCCGAATTGTCCCAGATAAGCCCCAAGGTTGATGCTGGTAGTAGTTTTTCCGACTCCACCTTTTTGATTGACAACAGTGTAGATTTTTCCCATACCTTACCCAAGTCAGTTTCTAATTTTTGCCTGTTCAATTTCTTCCAATGTTGGGATACTTGCCAGGCGTCTGCGCGTTACCGAACAGGCCGAGAGCTGAACGGCAAAACGTGCGGCTTCCCATGGATCCCGGGTGATGTAAAAGCGGTGAAAGAAACAAGCCGCAAAAATGTCGCCAGCGCCGGTGTCTTCGACCATCTCAACTGGAGGTGCAGAAAAATACCTGACCTTGCCCTCGGTAAAAACGCGTGCCCCGTCACGGCTCTCGGTAACGACCAGCAGCGGACAGATCCCTGCCAATTCTTTCACTTTTTGCTCGTCTCCCCGGAGATCCTCTATGGATAGGACGACAGCATCGGCTCTTGCAAGCAGAGCCAGCCCTTCAGGCCAATCCGCGTAGCGTATCAAACCGTCGTCATCCGCCTGTCTGAACCATCCCTGGGGTGTCAGGCACACCAGGGCGCTGGGGAAAAGCTCCACGATATTTGGATCAATTTCTGCAGCAATCGGGCCCAAGTGCACCAACTGACAGTCGCGCCATGGTACGGGAATGTGGTCAGCAGTGATGCGCGTAGCCGAAGAATAAAGATGCTGAACGCGTGTTTGCCCAAAACCTTCATTGCGAAATACGGTCGATTTTTCTGAGGGAATAACCCATTTTTGGATGCCAATCAGAGAATCGAGCTGCAAATCGCTGGCGCAACTTGTCACCAGACCGACATTGTGTCCCAGGCGGGCAGCTGTTAGCCCTGAAAAACTGGCAGTACCGCCCAGGCTGATGCTCTGGTCCGCTTGTAAATCAGCAGTAACATGCCCAATAAGCAGATAGTCGATGGGATCAGGCGTTGTTCGTTGGGTCATAGGGCGGCAAAATCTCGTTTCTACGGGAAAAATTATAGCATGGAAAGGAACCAAAAATCGGAGGGCTGGTTTTAGAAGGCTGGTTTTAGTGGTTCAATGCTTACAAATGTCCAAGTGTGGGTGAATCTGATCTTTGATTTGGATTAAAATTATGTCATGGAAGATGTAAATACCTATCGCCAGGCTCTCGATGACTTTCGCCGTGCCAGGTCCAAGGCTGCCATGCAGCGCTTCTGGGCAGGCATAAGAGGGCGTTCGCTGGATCTCCTGCCATATGACGAGATTTCCACGAAACTGCGCGCGGTCAGCCGGACGGATCGCGGCATCAAACAGGTTCCCCTAAAGGACATTATTGGCAGTGTAAATCGCATCCAGGACTTCGACCGCAACTTTCTGCCGCTTCGGGATGACGATATTTACCGTTGGGCAGGCGTAAAAACCGCCATGACCAGTCCAATGGCTACAGGTGTTCCGCCTGTTTCACTTTACCAAATTGGCGATGTCTATTTCGTACTTGACGGCAATCACCGTGTTTCTATTGCCAAAGAAATGGGCATGGAAACGATTGAAGCTTACGTTACAGAAATAAAAACCAAAGTCCCCATCTCCAGTACGCTCACCTCTGATGAACTGATCCAAAAAGCTGCTTATGTCAACTTCCTTGAGGATACCAAAATTGACCAAATCCTGCCAGGGGTCGATTTCAGCCTGCATTTGATCGAGAATTATCCCCTGCTCAAGGAGCACATCAACGTCCATCAGTATTACATGGGGATTGAAAAAAACCGTCCGGTTAGTTTTGAAGAAGCCGTACGCCATTGGTATGAGACTGTTTATTCTCCGGTGACTGCCATCATTGAAAGTTCTGGTCTTCATCACGCCTTGCGAGACCTTACGGTTACAGACCTTTATCTCTGGCTCCTGGACCAACAAAACGCGCTCCAATCGGATCTTGGGATTGAGCTTAAACCCGAAAACGTATTGGATTATGCGGCAGACAAGGAGGGGATAAAAAGCGGTTCGGGCTGGTCGCCTGCTGAGGAGCAGATCATGCAAATCCTTTTGAAGGGGGATGACCAGTACCAGAATCCCTACCAGGATTGCTTGTTTGAGCATGTGGCAGTTGCGCTGAGTGAGGATGATCCTGATTGGATCGCGCTCGAGCAGGCGATTCTCGTCGACCGCTGCCCAAACACTGCCATTCGTGGCGTGCACGTGAAAAGTCCCGGAACGCAAAAGTCTGCTGAGGAAATGGATTTATACCGACAGCGGTTCGATCAACGGCTATCAGAGGCTGGTATGAGGGGCAAATTTTTCCTTCGCGAGGGTGAGCCTGCAAGCGCATTACTCGAGTTTAGCCTGCTCTCTGATTTGTTGGTTCTAAAACTGAGTCATCCGCCCGCAGCGAGCTTAATGGATCGCATTTCTCACGGAATCATCACTATTCTTCAACAAAGCCGCCGCCCGGTGCTGTTTGTCAAAGAAAAGCCCCTTGCGATAAGTTCCATACTTCTGCCGTTTAATGGTGGTCAGCACAGCAAAGAAGCCTTATATATTGCTGCTTATTATGCTGCCCGCGGTGGATGTAAATTACACCTGTTGTTGGTGATGAAAGGCTTGGATCAGGATGAGGTCAACCGCTACTATGCCCGGACATACCTGGAACGACTGGGAGTAGAGGCGGAGTATCACCAGGTAAGCTCAGAGAGCCTTACCGCTGATGTTGTCAGCCTGGCAGAATCTTTATCCGTATCCACCTTAATAATGGGTGGTTACGAGAACACGTCCGTTCTTGATCGGGTTTTCAGACAAACAATTGATGAAATCCTTGCCCAGGTTCCGGTTCCAGTCATGATCTGTCAGTAAAGCCAGAAACAATTACAGCACGGCCTTGTGCCGTTCCGCTTGGT
>Ga0116164_10003084_pt1 | contig 11565 bp, 8 predicted proteins | sample AD_UKC109_MetaG_FD_89888 | JGI IMG/M metagenome (GOLD analysis project Ga0116164, IMG submission 89888) | Active sludge microbial communities of municipal wastewater-treating anaerobic digesters from Hong Kong - AD_UKC109_MetaG | ecosystem: Engineered > Bioreactor > Anaerobic > Digestate... | reverse complement strand
TCGCTCTCCCTGTGGTAAAAAAGAGTGGAATAACGATTCCACTCTTTTTAATGAATTAAATTGTACGCAATTGCGCAATACGTTCTTCTACGACTTTTTGTTTTTCTAAATAATCTGCTTCTTTTTCACGTTCTTGAGCAACGACTTCTTCAGGAGCGTTCGCTACAAAACGTTCATTCGCTAGTTTTCCTTGAACACGTTTTACTTCTTTGTTCCATTTGTCCAATTCTTTTTCTAAACGAGCAATTTCTTCTTCGATATTAATCAATCCTGCAAGTGGCAAGTAAATCGTTGCTCCTGTTAAAACTGCCGACATTGCTAATTCTGGTGCTTCTAAATCACTAGCAATCGTCAATTCTTCTGGATTACAGAAACGATCAATATAGTTTTGATTGGCTTTTAAGAAAGTATCCACGGCCTCATCACTTGTTTGAATTAATAAAGTGATTGGTTTAGATAAAGGCGTATTCACTTCTGAGCGGATATTACGAACAGAACGAATTAATTCTTTTAGAACTTCCATACCTTTAGCTGCTGTATCATCTGTTAGCTCGGGACGAACAACTGGATAAGTGGCAACTACTAATGAATCGCCTTCGTGAGGAATTTGACTCCAAATTTCTTCCGTAACAAATGGCATAATTGGATGCAACAAGCGTAAAATTTGGTCTAATGTATAAACTAAGACACTCTTATTGACTTGTTTAGCAGCTTCATTTTCGCCATATAATGTTTCTTTACTCATTTCGATATACCAGTCACAGAAGTCATCCCAGATAAAGTTGTACAATTGACGACCCGCTTCACCAAACTCAAAACGATCAAACAAGTCGGTTACTTTTTCGATGGTTTCATTTAAGCGCGTTAAAATCCAGCGATCTGCAACTGATTTTTTACCAGAGAAGTCAATGTCAGCCACTGTCATTCCTTCAACGTTCATTAATACAAAACGGGACGCATTCCAAATTTTATTAATGAAATTCCATGCTGCATCCATTTTCTCATAACTAAAACGCATGTCTTGACCAGGTGCGGAACCATTTGATAAGAACCAACGTAATGCATCGGCACCGTATTGATCAATCACTTCCATCGGGTCAATTCCGTTACCTAGCGATTTGCTCATTTTACGTCCATCTTCTGCACGAATTAATCCATGGATTAACACATTATTAAATGGACGTTGACCTGTAAACTCTAAGCCTTGGAAAATCATCCGGCTTACCCAAAAAGCAATAATGTCATAGCCTGTAACCAATGTATTATTAGGATAATAACGTTGGTAGTCTTCACTGTTTTCATCCGGCCAACCTAATGTTGAGAATGGCCATAATGCTGAACTAAACCATGTATCTAACACATCTTCATCTTGTATCCAGTTTTCGCTGTCTGCTGGAGCTTCCATCCCCACATACATTTCACCTGTTTCTTTGTGATACCATGCTGGAATTTGATGTCCCCACCACAATTGACGAGAAATAACCCAATCGTGAATATTTTCCATCCAACGTAAAAACGTTTGATTAAAACGTGGCGGGTAAAATTCTACTGCATCTTCTGTTTCTTGATTTTTAATCGCTTGCTCTGCCAATGGTTTCATTTTTACAAACCATTGTGTAGATAAACGTGGTTCTACGACAACTCCTGTACGTTCAGAATGTCCTACGCTATGCACCATTTTTTCAATTTTTACTAGACGATCTAACGCTTCTAAATCTTTTATAATTTGTTTACGTGCGGCAAAACGATCCATACCAGCATATTTCCCCGCTAGTTCATTCATTGAACCATCATCGTTCATCACATTTACACGTGGCAAGTCATGACGATTGCCAACTTCAAAGTCATTCGGATCGTGAGCAGGCGTAATTTTTACAACTCCTGTTCCAAAGTCCATCTCTACGTATTCATCCGCAATAATTGGAATTTCTTTATCTACTAATGGTAAAATAACTGTTTTCCCAATCAATGATTGATAGCGCTCATCTTCAGGGTGAACAGCAACTGCCGTATCACCCAACATTGTTTCTGGTCGAGTAGTCGCAATTTCAACAACACCAGAACCATCAGTTAACGGATACGTCATATGATAAAAAGCGCCTTCTACATCTTTATGAATAACTTCAATATCAGACAAAGCTGTTCGTGCTTGTGGATCCCAGTTAATGATATATTCCCCACGATAGATTAATTCTTTTTCGTATAACGTAACAAATACTTTGCGAACTGCATCAGATAACCCACTATCTAATGTAAACCGTTCACGACTATAATCGAGCGACAAGCCTAGTTTTGACCACTGTTCACGAATATGTCCAGCATATTCTTCTTTCCAATCCCAAACTTGTTCAACAAATTTTTCGCGGCCTAAATCATAGCGAGAAATTCCTTGTTCGCGTAGTTTTTCTTCAACTTTCGCTTGCGTCGCAATTCCGGCATGGTCCATTCCTGGTAGCCATAAGGTGTCAAATCCTTGCATTCGTTTTTGGCGAATAATCATATCTTGTAATGTGGTATCCCACGCATGACCTAAATGCAACTTTCCAGTTACGTTTGGTGGTGGAATAACGATTGAATACGGTTGAGCTTTTTTATCCCCACTTGGTTTAAATAATTTTTTTGCTAACCATTCTTCATAACGACCAGCTTCAACTTCTTGGGGTTGATACTTTGTCGATAAATTTTTTTCTGACATGGATGTTCCTCCTAGTTTTCTAGATATTTTTGTAAAACGCGTCCCATTTTTTCAAGGCCAAGTTCGATTTTATCTTCTGGCATATTGGAAAAATTTAATCTGAAGGTATTGCGTTTTTTGCTGTTTGGATAAAAGGTTTCACCACTAACAAAGGCAACCTTTTCTACTAGACAATCTTTCAAAATCGGTGTGACATCTAACTGTTCCGGTAAAGTCACCCAAACAAATAGTCCACCTTCTGGACGAGTGAATTGCACTTCTTTCGGAAAGACTTCCGTCAATTTTCTGAGCATCGTATCACGACGCTGACGATATAATTCAAGGATTTTATGAATGTGTGTGTCAATGTCATAGCGCTCTAAATAAGTGGCAATTTCCCGTTGAGCTTTGGTGTTACTGTGTAAATCTGTTCCTTGTTTCATAATTGTGTACCGTTGTAAAATCTCTTCGTCGGCAGCTAACCAACCAATCCGATATCCTGGGCAGAAAATTTTAGAAAATGTTCCTGTACAGATAACTGTTCCGGCTTGGTCAAAATGACGAATAGAAGGAAACGCTTCTCCTTCAAAGCGTAACTCACCATAAGGATTATCCTCTAAGACTGGGATTTGATGTTCTGCAGATAGCTTGGCTAATTGTTGACGACGTTCTAATCCCCAACTTAACCCCGTTGGATTTTGGAATTCAGGAATGACATAGATTAATTTGGCATGTGGATACTGCTCGATCTTAGCTTCTAAATCGTCCATCATCATTCCTTGCTCATCAGTAGCAACTTCAACAAATTCACATCCATACGCTCGAAACGCATTTAAGGCAGCCAAATAAGTAGGGCTTTCGCAAAATACTACGTCTCCTTCATCAAGAAAAATCTTTCCTGTTAAATCAATCGCTTGTTGTGAACCACTCGTAATTAAAATGTTGTCTTTGTTAAAATTAGTTTGTAAGCGTTGGTTCATCCGTTTAGCAATCCATTCACGCAAAGGATCAAAACCTTCTGTCGTACTGTATTGCAAGGCAGCTTGTCCATCTTTTTCTAGCAACACTTCATTCACTTTTTTAATTTCGTCCACAGGGAATAATTCTGGTGCTGGCAAACCACCCGCAAATGAAATAAACTCTGGTTGCTCAGTTAGTTTTAATAATTCACGGACCTCTGAAGATTGAATGTCTGCTACACGTTTTGCAAATTTTAATGCCATAATGTTCACACTCATTTCTGTGGATTGAATTTTTTTCAAAATAAAAACGTCCTAAGATGTCTCACATCTTAGGACGTAAAATTTACGCGGTACCACCTAAATTGTAGAAATTTTTCTACCTCTCAAAAGTGAATTAACGGTCACTACTCGTTTGATTCTACTCTGCTTTCAAATCAAAAACTCCCAAGCTACCTTCACTAGTTACTGTTGAAAATCTTCCACCCTACGATTTTCTCTCTAAAAACAGTTCGCTAGCTACTCCTCTTATTCTACGTCTGGACTCATTCTACAATGAAGTTTTTTGAAAGTCAACTTACACTAATGCTTTTGCAGCAGCAAGTGCTTTTTCGTAGTCGGGTTCTTGCGCCATTTCAGGAACAATTTCTTCATAACGAATAACGCCTTCTTGGTCAAGTACATAAATCACGCGCGCGTAACGATTTAATTCTGGAATTAAAATGCTGTAACTTTCGCCAAATGAGTTTTCAGGATCATGTAACATAACCATGTCGACACCTTCTTGGCCACACCAGTTCGCTTGTTCTTCTTTTGTATTGTTTGAAATCGTCGCAAAATTGATGCCTTCAATTTGACTTGCTTCGATGTTGAAACGTTTTGTTTGAAGCGCACATATACGTGTATCGATATCTGGAACAACCGATAGAATCGTTGGTTTGCCAGCAAAATTTTGTAAGGTATATTGCTTGTCACCTAAATCTTTCAATGAAAAATCAGCTGCCTTGTCGCCAGTCTTTAATTGTGTACCAGGTACTTCTAATACTTCACCTTTACGGGTAATATTCATTCTTTCCACTCCTTTAATAGCTTTCTAATTAAGTATAAAGGAGTATAGATTTTTTACAAAAATATCTGCCTATGAAGTCGCCACCAATGGCCGATTTTGATAATGACTATCAAAGAACATCAATGTTAATAACTCTGTCGTTAAATCAATATAACGCATGTTTACATTTTTAGGTACTGTCACACGATCAGGCGCAAAATTTAAAATGGCTGTAATCCCTGCCTCCACAATTATATCAATAGCTTCTTGTGACTGTTGACTAGGAACCGTCGAAATAGCAACTGTCACTCCATTTTTTTCAGTAATCGCCTTAAATTCATCCATTCCATGGATATAAAAACCGTCAATCGTCTGTCCAATTAACTGAGGATTATTATCGAATACACAGGTAATTTCAAGATTATCATTACGACGAAAGTTATTTTTAGCCAACGCTTTTCCTAAATTTCCAAAACCAACTAAAGCAATTCGCTTTTCATCGTCTGCTGCTAAAATATCAGTGAATACGTCAATTAAATAGGATACATCGTAGCCGTAACCACTTCTCCCTAGTTCTCCTAAATAAGAAAAATCACGACGAATGGTCGCTGCTGGAACTTGTGTAATTTCTGAAAAATCTTTTGATTTAATCCGAGTAACTCCAGTTGTCTCTAGTATTTTTAAATTACGCAAATACAAGGGTAGACGCTTAGCTGTGGCGCGCGGTAATTTTCTATTTTTATACTCTTTCACTATGCCAACTCCTTTTTGTTAATATATTCACATAAAAAGTTTACCATGCAATGTAGCGTTGCGCAAGCATTAGTCAAGTTATTCCGTAAAAAAACAAGAGACTTCGTGAAAAGTCTCTTGTAGTTATTTTATAAGAAATCAGCAAACTCATCCGCTTGTTCAGCAAATTCAGGTGTAATCTCTACCATCTTCAAGCCAGCTAGCGCGCGTTCCATCATTCCTTCAATATCCAATCGTTCTTCATAATGATGAACTTTCTCTAAGCGAGGGCGTGTTTTCGGTTGCGGTGGAGCGAAAATTGTGCAGCAATCTTCAAATGGTTGAATCGCCAATTCAAAAGTATCAATTTGTTGTGCCACTTCGATAATTTCTAATTTATCCATCGTAGCTACTGGACGAATAATTGGTGTATTTGATACTTCGTTAATGGCAACCATACTTTGAAGGGTTTGTGAAGCGACTTGTCCTAAAGATTCTCCGTTTAAAATGATTAAGCCTTTACGCAATTCACGTACCGCATCGGTTAAACGTAGCATCATCCGACGCGTAATCGTCATCCAATACCCTTGCGGAACTTTTTTCTTAATTTCTTCTTGAACTTCTGTAAAAGGAACTTCAATAAATTGAATACTACCGACATAAGGTGCGAGCTTGGCAGTTAAATCTTTGGCTTTTTGTAATGCTTGCTCACTCGTATAGGGTGGACTTGCAAAATGAACAGCTTCGATTTCAACACCACGTTTCATGGCAAAATAACCTGCAACCGGTGAATCAATGCCTCCTGATAACATTAACATGCCTTTACCACCTGTACCCACCGGTAAACCGCCAGCACCTTGAACCGTTTCGTATGATAAATAGGCACCGTCACGACGAATTTCCACTCGTAAATTGATATCAGGATTTTTCATTTGGGCTTTAATCTCTGGGAAAACATCAATAACTGCATTTCCTAGCGTCAAATTCAGTTCCCCACTTGTTTGGATGAAATCATGATCACTACGTTTAGCGGTGATTTTAAATGTTTCTTTTCCTGTATAAACTTCACGCATCATATCTTGTGCCATCGCTTTTATCACTTCGACATCTTTTTCAACACGAATACTTGGTGAAAAATTCTGAATCCCAAACACTTTTTGTAATTTAGGGATAATAATATCACTATCTTCGCCATTTAAAAGTAAATGCATGCGATCACGATAAGCATGCACGCGGACATGAGGAAAGTCAATTAATGCTTTTTTTACGTTCGATGCTAAACGTGTGATAAAGACATTGCGGTTTTTTCCTTTAGTTGAAAGCTCGCCATAACGAACCATAATTTCTGTATATTTCACATTAAAACTCCTTAATTAATTTTTGAAAACTTTTGATACAATTGATTAAATACAATTAAAAACTGTTCCACTTCTGCCATCGTATTGCTTTCATCTAAACTGATACGAATCGCTGAAGTGGCTAATGAACTAGGAACATTCATTGCGTGAAGCGTGCTGGAAGCTAGATGTTTTTTACTTGAACAAGCACTGGTTGTTGATGTGTAAATTTGCTTTTCTTCTAAGGCGTGAACTAAAACTTCCCCTCGAATATCTTTCAACGAAAAACAAATAATATGTGAGGCGAAGTCTGTTTCTTTTGAAAAAACTGTTACTTTTTCATACGAATGCAACGCCTCTAATAAATAACCTTTTAAACGCGCAACATGCTCTGGTTTTTCAACTTTTTTCTCAAAAGCTAAACGCAATGCTCGTGCCATTGCAACAATCGCTGGAACATTTTCAGTCCCACTACGATGATTACTTTCTTGTCCTCCACCGTTCATTAAGGGAGCTAACTTGCGGCCTTCACGCCAGTAAATAAAACCGACACCACGAGGTCCATGAAATTTATGCGCAGAAAAAGTCGCAAAATCGACACGAGGTGTAAACCAATGATTTTGCTCAACTTTCGTAATTGCTTGCACAGCATCAACATGGAAATGGATTTTAGGATAGTTTTCTAAAACTGCACCAATTTCTTGAATTGGTTGAATTGAGCCAATTTCATTATTGACAGCCATCACAGACACTAAAATTGTTTCTTTACGAATTAATTTTTCTAACGCTACCACATCAACAAAACCCTCTGGTGTAACAGGAGCAATACTTACCTCAAATCCCAGTTCCTTCAATTGCGCAGCAGTTTCACTCACTGCAGGATGTTCAATACTTGAAATAATCAAATGATTTCCAAAGTCTCTTTTTTCAATAGCTGTACCTTTTAAAACCCAGTTGTCTCCTTCTGTTCCGCCACTTGTAAAAAAGATTTCTTTGGGTGACACATTCAGTTGGTCGGCAATTTGTTTGCGAGCATGTTGCAGCAAGCGGTTGGCTTGATTCCCTAAATCATGCAAACTTGATGGATTACCGATAATTCGCTGGCTTGTTTTTAAATATGTATCTAATGCTTGAGGGAAAATCGGAGTGGTGGCACTATTATCAAAATAAATCATGTTCAATGATCCTCTCTATTTGAAATTCTTTCCTATTATAACGGCTACTATCTATGCTTTCAAGTTGAAAAGGCTGTAAAAGAAAAACAGCATCTGATTTTCATCAAATGCTGTTTTGATTAAACTAAATCTCGATTGTTGAAATAAAAATCTTCAATTCGTTTGAAAGCGCCTGGTTCAACACGTTCTAAAGCCGTGCCAATTTCATCCAAGGCATCTTGGTAACGATATTCGTTCGTAAATAATTCTAATGAACGATCGATAGAAGCTTTTACTTCAGGATGTGAATGACGATAACGATTTGCGTATTGCATCATTTGTTCCGTTAAGGCTGCAGCATCGACTAAGTCATGCGTGCGTTCATCAAGCAATTCTAAGTCTTCTTCACAGATAGCAACTAATTTATTAACTTCTTCCATATCCACACGAATTTTGTTCAACGCTTTTGATAATTCTTCAATACGATCCGTTGCCATGAAGAAGAATTCTAAATATTCTCCTGGTAAACCTGGCAGACGTTGTTTTTCAACAAAACGTTTTAAGTTGCGCAATTTAAATTCGAATGTATCGATTTTATCTTGTGCAATTTTTTCGCCTTTACGTAATTCACGAAGAGCATCATCAATTTCAACTTGTTGACTTTCTACGTCATCTAAGATTTTAAACGCATCTTTGTAGAAGTTTTGTAGTTCTGAATAAGGAATCTCGTTTTTATCCAATTGTGGCGCAATGTTTTCATTGCGTCGAGCAATTTCTTCGATTTCTGTTTGGAAACCACGAACACGACCTAATTCATTATGATTTAACGCATAGCTTTGAGAAGTATGATCTAATTCAATTAATAATTGGCGGTTATTTCGAGTAGCATGTTCGATATAATCTGTAAGAACTTTAACATTCTTCATCACATATCTTCTTGCTTCTATTTCACGTTCTAATACATCGTATAGACCATCAATATCTTCTGCTGTTGTACGATTGGCAATTTCAACAACTTCTACTTCAACTTTGGCTAAGTCTTCTAATGAATTTTCCACTCGTCTTTCGACACGTTGGATGTCTCCTTGGAAGTTTTCTTCCGGGAAAACATAGTGGTCATTAATCATTTTCTTGTAGCTGTCTGAAATTTCCTTCAATTGTGAAGGGAATACTTTGTTTAGCTCTTCAAAAACGACGGGTACTCGATTCATTAAGTCTTCTACTTCATACGTATTCTTTTCGGCTGACGCTAATACTTCACGGGCCTCTACAGGATCACCTGACGTATTTAATGTCACAAATTGCGTGAACTCATTTTCGATGCTTTTGATTTGTTTTTGAATTTCTGGATAAGCAGGACCAAATGCTTCGCCGTTCTCACGAAGTTTTTGTTTTAATTCTTCGTACACATCTAGGGCTTTTTGAACTTGTAAAGAGTTTCGTTCTTCACTCTCACGTAGTTCTTTTAACCCATCACGGATACGTTGGACTTCCTGTTCCATAGTGTTCATAGTTGCTTCTGCTTCTGACACGGCTGCTTGTGCTTTAAAAAATCGGAAGGTCTCGTTCAAGTTCTCTACTTCAAAGATTTGTCCCTCTAATTCTGAAAATGAACGCGTTGAAATATCCGCCCATTTTTGGTTCCAATCTCTAAAAGTATTTTGACTTTGGCCGACTAAATGCATTTTTTTGATTTCGTCGATTTCTTCAATAATTGGTAAATCAAATAAGGACTCTTTCCGTTTTTCTAACTGATCAAGTTTTTCTTGATTCTTTTTCCGCATGTAGAAACCAGCTCCATACAAACCTGCTGCGACAACGATGATGGCAATGACGATTCCAATGATTAAATTACTTCCCATTTAAGGTTCCTCCAATTTCCCAAGTTCCACTTTTGCCAATTCGTGATGACTCACAAAATTTATAAACGATATTAAGAACCACCCATTTTCTTTTGCCAAAAGACATCTAAGTTGAATTATAGCATAAAGACAAACAGCAATCACTAAGAACCCTTAAAAAAATCACAACTTTTTTTATGAAACAAAAAAGCTTGATTTCTTTTCTTTGAAACTGTAATCTATATAAAACATGAATTTAGGAGTAATGCCATGAAAGTAGCAAAATTTGGAGGAAGTTCCCTCGCATCGTCGGAACAATTAAAAAAGGTTATTAACATTATTAAAGCTGATTCTGCACGTCGGTTTATCGTTGTTTCAGCCCCGGGTAAACGTTACTCGGAAGACATTAAGGTCACTGACTTGTTGGTTAAGTTATATCAAAAACGTCTAGCAGATGAAAATACAGATGCAGTCATTCAAGCCATTTTTGAACGTTATCAAGAAATCGGGACTGCCTTTGGTATTAATGAAGAAACATTAAAACAAATCCATAAAGATTTAGAAAGTTTAGTTGATATGCCGGTTGAAAACAATCCGCATTTTTATGATACGGTCTTAGCTAGTGGTGAAGATAACAATGCAAAATTAATTGCTGGTATTTTACAAGCGGAAGGCCTAGCAGCTCGTTATGTTAACCCCAAAGAATTGGGGATGATTGTGTCTGATGAACCGCAAAATGCCCGCATTTTGACAAAGTCTTATACTGCCATTTATCAATGGCGAAATAGTGAAGAAATTTTAGTCGTTCCTGGTTTCTTTGGTTATACAGAAAACGGCGACGTTTGTACCTTTTCTCGTGGAGGTTCAGATATTTCTGGGGCGATTGTTGCCGCAGGATTAAAAGTTGATTTATATGAAAACTTTACGGATGTGGATGGTATTTTTGCCGCTCATCCAGGCTATATTCATCAACCAGAATCAATTACGCAATTAACTTATCGCGAAATGCGTGAATTAGCTTACGCTGGTTTTAGTGTCTTCCATGAAGAAGCTTTAATGCCTTCTTACCGTGCAAAAATTCCAGTAGTCATCAAAAATACAAACAATCCCTCACATCCAGGAACCTTAATTACCAATGAACGTTCCGATTTAGAAAATCCAGTGGTTGGTATTGCTAGTGACGAAGGCTTCAGCATGATTTATATCAGTAAATATTTAATGAACCGTGAAGTTGGTTTCACTTTACGTGTGTTACAAATTTTCAAAGAATTTGGTTTGAACTATGAACACATGCCTTCAGGAATTGATGATATTTCAGTTATCTTACGTGAAAATCAATTAAATCCTCATTTAGAAGAAGAATTATTGCGCAAAATTGCTTATGAAATCGATCCTGATGAATTACGCATTACCCATGACTTATCAATGGTTGTCGTCGTTGGTGAAGGAATGAAACACCGCGTTGGGACAATGGCTGAAAGCGCGGCTGCCTTAGCAAGAAAGAAAATTAGTATCGACATGATTAACCAAGGTTCTTCAGAAGTAAGTATTATGTTTGGGATTCATAAAGATCGTGAACGCGATGCTATTCGTACGTTGTATTACACATTTTTTGAATAAATAAAAAAGCAGCGCCTTCTTATGGAACTGACCTAGTATTTTGAGACAATCATAAAAAAGCATCTAGCTAGGCTGCAAATCTCCGATACTCTATCGGAGATTTGTAGCCTAGTTTTTGTTGAATTCGAATTTTATTATAATAAGTAATGTATTCTTTGACCATTTCAATTACAATAGATGTAGGCTCATTCGTGAGCTTA
>Ga0116164_10003082_pt1 | contig 11566 bp, 9 predicted proteins | sample AD_UKC109_MetaG_FD_89888 | JGI IMG/M metagenome (GOLD analysis project Ga0116164, IMG submission 89888) | Active sludge microbial communities of municipal wastewater-treating anaerobic digesters from Hong Kong - AD_UKC109_MetaG | ecosystem: Engineered > Bioreactor > Anaerobic > Digestate... | reverse complement strand
TGCGATGGTCATGCAGCATCCTGAGCTTTGGAGCCAGTTCCGCCGCTTTGGCGGCTTCGTCCGCGCGCAGCGTCGTTGCGGCCGTTCGCTTCTCATCAGCAAATTTCATGTTCATGCCTCCTTCAGCTTTCAGTAGGTCTCTCAACGTTAAACATTATAATAAGTTTTTGAAAAAAAACAAGACGTCTGCTCCAAAAGTCTTGATTTTTGCGATTATTACTGATAATATGGGATTGTGCAATAAAAGATATAGTTATGTTGTCATAATGATATGTCCGTTAAAGCGCTCTGCTTTTTCGAAAAAAAATCCCGTCAGGACGTTTTCATCCAGTAAGTTAGGAGATGTCGCAATGCAGACAAACGTCAAAAAACAAGATGCCGTATTCCTCGGTATCGACGCCGGAACGACCAACATCAAACTCTCCATGTTCGACCTGTCCATGAATGAGATTGATTCCTGCGGCAAGAAGACGACCATCTACAATTCGTGTCCCGGCGCGTCCGAAATCGACATGAACGAGTTGTGGGACGATCTTTGCGTCTGCACGCAAAAGCTGAAATCCCAGCAGCCGGAAGCGTGGGCAAAAATCGCAGGGGTGGGCATCTCCGGCCAGGGAGACGGGCTTTGGCCGCTGGATCAGGACAATCGCCCCGCCCGCCGCGCGCTGCTGTGGAACGACTCCAGAAGCAAAATCCTGAATCTGGACGCAACGCCGGGACTCAGCGAGCTGCTCAGCAGGGAATACGCCAACACGATTTTTGCCGGTTCCATGCCCGCTCTCCAGAAATACCTGAAGGTGACCGAACCGGAAACCTATGCGAAAATCCGGACGTCCCTGCACTGCAAGGACTGGCTCAACTTCAAGCTGACCGGCAGAGTCGTGTCGGATTACTCGGACATCACCTGCTCTTCCGGCATGAATATGAAAACAAAACAATACATCCCGGAACTTTATCAGCTTCTGGACATACCGGAAGCGCTGGAAACCATGCCGGAAGCCGTGGATCCGACGGATATCATCGGCACGATCAGCGAGCAGGCGGCAAAGGATTGCGGCATCGCGGCCGGTACGCCGGTGATGGCCGGCTGTCTGGATTGCTGCGCCGTGTCGACCGGGACCGGTTTTTTCACTCCCGACCGGGCCTGCACCATCATCGGCACCTCTATGATCAACGAGGTCATCCAAACGATCGAGCAGGTGGACCCCACCGACCTGCGCGGGCTGCTGCTCTACCACACGGTGCCCGGCAGATTCATCAAGATCATGAACACGGCGGGCGGCTCCTCCTGCACGGACATCATTAAAAACATGCTCTGTCCGGATGAGTCCTTCGACGACCTGTTTGAAAAGCTGGACCGAATCCCCATCGGCTCCAACGGCGTCACGTTCCACCCTTACCTGTTCGGAGAACGGGCACCCTTTAAAAACCCGTATGCGTTCGCCTCTTTCTTCGGCATGCGCAACCATAATACCAAATACGACCTGATGCGCGCCGCATACGAGGGTCTCGCCATGTCCTTTGTGGATTGCTACCAGGGCAAAAACGGGTTCGATACGATGTATCTCTCCGGCGGCGCGTCCATCAGCCATTTCGTTTGCCAGATGTTCTGCGACGCCATCGGCATGCCGGTCAAGCGGCAGACGTTTGACGAGCTGGGGACGCTTGGCATCGTAAAAATGCTGATGGTTTCGCTGGGATATGCAGAAAGCTTTGCAGAGCTGGAAGTTGACTCTTATATCAGTTACGCCCCAAACATGGAACGGCATGCGCAGTACCGGCAGCTGTATGAAAAGTTTGTCAGCTTCCGGGAAAGCATTCAGTCCCAGTGGAAATAACCAAAAGGACATGTTGTTGTTCGAACTTAGAAAGGACCTAATTTATGTCGGGAAAAATTAAAACCGTCTGTACCGCAACCATCACCGACCGTTACATGGAAGAGCTTGGAAAATATTGCGACGTCAAAGTCGCCGGCTGGATTGTAACAGGTGATTTTCTGTCCGAGGAAGAGCTGATCAAGCTGTTTCAGGGGGCGGAGATCGTCATCGTGGAATATGAGGAGATCACCCGTCATATCATTGAGAATCTTCCGGATCTGAAACTGATCGTCTGTCCCCGCGGCACGCCGGTCAACATCGACTGCCAAGCCGCCGCAGAGCGCGGCATTCCGGTCGTCAACACGCCGGGCCGCAACGCAAATTCCGTGGCGGAATTTGTGATTTCGTCCATGATCAGCATTGCGCGCCAGATCGGCTGCGCCAACCACGAGGTGAAAAACGGCCGCTATCTGGCGGACCCTGTGGACGACATTTATGCGCCCTCCGATCAGGACGACGTGGTATGGTCGCTGGAGGCGGAGGACAGCCCGTTTAAACGATACAAAGGCTATGAGATCACCGGCAGGACCATGGGCTTTATCGGCTTCGGCTCCGTTGGCGTCCGCGTGGCCGAGCTGCTGAAGGGTTTTGAGATGAATTGCATCGCATACGATCCCTACTGCCCGCCGGCAATGGCCGAAAAATACGGCGTTAAACTCGTCTCCCTGGAAGAAGTGCTGCAAAACTCCGATTTCGTGTCCGTTCACTGCAAGGTGACGGAGGAAACCATCGGGCTGATTGGCGCCGCGCAGTTCAAGATGATGCGAAAGGACGCCTATTTTATCAATACCGCCCGCGGCTCCATTGTCCGGCAGAAGGATCTCGTTGAGGCGCTGCAGGCCGGCGAAATCGCCGGCGCGGCACTGGATGTATTCTGGCGGGAACCTCTGCCCGCAAACCATCCTCTGCTGAAAATGCGCAATGTGCAGATCACGCCGCATATCGCAGGCGCTTCCTATGACGTCCCGACCTGCCACTCGCGGATGGTCATGCGCGACGTGCTGCACTACATCAACAAAGAAGGCATGGAGCACGTCTATAACCGCAATCTTCTTGCCGGCAAACAATGATGCATGAGCGGCCCCGGCGCCCGTTCTTCGGGTAATCCCGGGTGATGCCGGACCAACAAACAGCGTTGTGCGGAGGGAAACTCTTTGCAATCCTTCCGCCAACGCTCTCTTTTGTCTTCGGCATCATTCGGGGTCATAAGTCTTGAAAGCCGCCATTGAAGGCCTCGGCCGATCTTTCGTATTTGTATCCCTGAAAAAGCTTCCTGTCCCGAGCCGGTTTATCCAGGCGCAGTCCCGTCGCCGTTTTTGGCTTGGCGTCTTCTCGTCCATGCGCCCCGAGCCGCTTCATATCGCTGTATCGCATCCTGCCGCGCTTGCCTCCCCTTGCCCTCCGCAGTCCCGCAGTCCGACGTCTCCGATACCGGCGTGCCCAACTCTGCCCGCTTCCAAACAAAAGCAATCCATCCTTCGGTGCAGTTGCTTTTCCCACTCCCCCGACCGTTCTTTTTCCCTGTTTCAGCTTTTAAGCGGACTACTTTCCCGAGGAGTTGGCAAAACGTTGTCAACTGTGAAAAAAAATTTGCAAAACCTGCAATACTATATTAAAATCCCGATATGGAGGCGTAAATACATGGTGGGCAATATCCCGATTTACATTCAGGTTTATACAAAATTGAAGCATACCATCGAAGATGGTGAATACCGTGCAGGCGGAAAAATGCCATCGGAGTCGGAACTGGAGAAGATGTTCGGAGTCAGCCGGATCACGGTTCGCAAAGCGATCGAACTGCTGAAAAACGACGGCTTCGTCTATGTGAAGCAGGGACTTGGAACCATTGTGGCTTCCCCCTCCATGTACAATTCAAACTATGTTACTTCCTTTACCGAACAGCTGCGCGTGGCCGGATATTCTCCTTCGGCCAAAAACATCACGATCTCTCACGCGTTGATCCCGGCTACCATCGCAAGAGCGATGGGCGTATCGGAAGACCGCGACATGATCTGCGTGCAGCGTCTGCAGATGGCGGACGACAAGCCGATCGCCATCATGTCGAACTATATCCTGCCTGAGCTTGTTCCAAATCTGGACAAGGGGACTGCGGAATTTACCTCGCTCTATCGATATCTGGAAGAAAACTACAATATCAACATCAATACCTCCCGCGATTTTATCACCGCGCGCACAGCGGATCTGGCGCAGGCGCATCTGTTGCAGATTCCCGTCGGGTCTCCGCTGATTTATGTGGTTCGCGTATCGTTTGCAGACGGCCAGCCCGTATTGGGCGACATCGTCTATATCAACGCCTATATGCATGAATTTTCTTTCAATTGCGCGGGAAAAGCGCCATATCTGGCCACATAATTCCGCTTTGTTCCCTGCCCATTGTCCGGGGACCGGCGCAGCGAAAACAGCAACGAAGGAGGTCGTGCTATGACCTCCTGATTTTTATGCGTTGCTGTTGACAGTCTTATCCGTGCCTTGCATCGTTCAGCGGCAACCTGCAAAGCGAATGTGCGGTGTTCCGCCACCCCGGATTTTTTATAAAGGCCTGTTTGGGAAAAGCCTGCTCCTGACATCCCCTTCCATTATGATCAGTATCATGACGGCCGACAAAACGCCGACAACGCCCCCGAATAAAAACGGGGCGTTCGAATTGATATTGTCCCATAACAATCCGGCAATAATCGACGACAGCAGTAAACCGATACCCTGCAGCATTCCATAAACCCCAAGCATCGTTCCGCTTAATTCAACCGGAGTTCGTTCGACAATAAAGGCCCGTTCCGCGCCGCTGATCAGCGCGTGGCAAACCCCATACGTAAAAAACAGCAGTATGATCGACGGTTTGGAGGACAAGAGCCCAAAGCCGAGATAAACCAGTCCGTAGATCAGATACCCCGGTATCAGCACTTTGCTTCTGCCAAACTTATCGGAAAGCTTGCCGGCCGGAATCGCCAGCGACGAGGTCGCAACATTGAACAAAAGATACAGCAGGATCACCTGCGCAGCCGAAAAGCCGCGCTCCTGCGCTTTCAGCAGTAAAAAAGTGTTGGAAGAATTGCCCAGGCAAAAAATAAAAATCGCCGCCAGGTACATTTTAAGTTCTCTGCTCAGCTTCCGCCCTTTCAGCACGATTTTTTCGTTTGACGCAACGCGGGTTTTATTTTCCCGGACTGCAAATATGATGAGAACGCTGATGACCGCCGGGATAATGGAAAACAGAAACGCTTTATGATATCCGCAGTTTATTACGACAAAATAATACGCGAGAAGGACGCCGAGCGCCGACCCCGCCATATCCAGCATCTTATGCAGCCCAAAGGAACTGCCGAGCTGTTTTCTGTCGCTCGACTGTGCGACAAGGGCGTCGCGCGGGGCGGTCCGAATTCCTTTGCCTGTTCTGTCTATGATCCTTGCGACCAGAATGCCGGGCCAGGACGTGGCAATCAGCAGAAAAACCTTATAGACGACAGACGCTGCATATCCGGCAAACGCAAGGCGTTTTTTATTATGGTAGATGTCTCCAATATATCCGCTGAAGACCTTCAAAAGCGACGCTATGCTTTCAGCGATACCCTCGATGACCCCGACGATCGCCGGTGAAGCGCCCAGGGTTGCCGTCAGATAAAGCGGGATCAGCGGATAGATCATTTCAGTGCTCATATCGGCAAACAAACTGACCAGTCCGATCCAGACAATATTCGATATGACTCTTCTCTTCTTCAATTCACATTACCTGCGACTTTCAAATCAGGGTGTGTTTCTAAAATCTACACGCCCAAATATTTTCACCAATTTATATAAAAAAGGCCCTTCCATCCGTTAAACGGTGTTCCAGGCAGGCCAGCCGGGACAAAGCCAAGAGTTCTAGCGCCCGTTTGGCTGCGCACGCGCACGGGAGCCGCAGCCCTGTGACCGCATCATGAGCCGGCGCCGTCCGGCTCGTGCCTTTGGAGCATTTAAGTGCCGCCGGCGAGCATTCGCCTGTTGTTTTTGCGCAGGATCAGCAGATAGAAAGCGATGGACAACGCCGCCGAGCAGATCCAGCCCACCGGATATGAAATATAGATGTTCTGAACATTGTAATGAAGGTGCATAGCCGTTATCAGATAAGCCTGACGGCAAAGGATCATGCCGACGGCGGTGGTTATCATGGCGATGCCCGAATGGCCATAGCCGCGGACCGTGTTGCTGAAAATTCTATGCAACGCCTGAGCGTAATAAAACGGCACGATCGTCCTGATCATTGCCTCTCCAAATTGGATCGATTCCGCGTCCGAGGTGAAAATCCTGATCAGCCACGGAGCGAAAAAATATGCCGGAAGGCCAACGAGGGCAATGCCCGTCAAGCTGATCGCCATTGTGGACAAAATGCCTTTCCTGACGCGGTCGAACTTCCTGGCCCCGACGTTCTGCGCAACAAAAACCGCGGTCGCCAGGCCGATTGCACCGGCAACCGTGCTGACATATTTGTCGACTTTTTTCGCCGCGCCAATGCCGGCCATCGCCGATGCGCCGAAGCTGTTGATATATCGCTGTATAAATAAATTCGAAAATGTAATCAAGCTGTTCTGCACCGCCGCGGGCAGCCCGAGCTTCAGGACTTTTCTCAATATGATTTTATCGAGCCGAAGTTCGTCCAGCGAGACCTTGTAGACGTCTTTCGTTGTCAGCATGTTGCGGAAGATCAGGAAAACGGCCATGCACTGCGAAAAAATCGTTGCAATCGCAACGCCCCGGACTCCCATATGAAAAACCGCCACCAGCAACAAGTCCAAAACGATATTTAAGCCGCAGGCGGCGGCCAGATAATACAGCGGGGTCCTTGAATCGCCTACGGCCCGAAGCACGCCTGAAGCGATATTATAGACGGACGTGAAAAAAACGCCGATCAAATAGATCCTCAGGTATTGCAGCGCTTCCGGGTATACGTCCTGTGGGCATTTAACCAGTTCGAGTAAAAGCGGCGTTAAAAAAATGCCGGCAACGGCCATCGCCGCGCCGAGGATGATGGAAAACAACAGTGCGGTATGAATCGCATCGTGCAGGTTTTTATAATCTTTCGCTCCGAAGTGCTGTGAAAACAGCACGCCGAAGCCTACGGACATGCCGGTAAAAAAGCCGACCAGCAGCCGCGCGATATCGCTGCACGCGGTAACGGCAGCAAGCGCGGTCGTGCCCACGAAATTTCCGACGACGATGCTGTCAACGCTGTTGCACAAGCTTTGAAAGACCTGCGCGAATAAGATCGGGAACGCTATGATCAGTATTTGCCGGACGATGTTTCCGTGCGTGAGGTCCCTGCTGCCAGCTTTCAATTACTGCGCCTCCGTATCAAGTCCGGGTAAAACGAAAACAGTACAGGTGCTCGTAAGTATATGGGACGCGAAACCACCGCGCGTACGAGCGCATGCCGTACGCGGGACGGACGATCTTCACGTTTGTGTCGGGTTCTTTGCAGTATGGCGATTGCTTTTTAATTTCAAGGTTCGCTTTTGGTTTGAAACGGCCGCATTTCACAGGGTACCGTACGCATTTGAGCCGCTTTCGGTTGCCGGTTGCGGGACCCGTCAGCCGCGTTCCTCTTTCAGGATGCGATAGACTTCATATATATCGTTCACTTCGTAGTCAGGCGCGAAGCCCTGATAATCGCCGCCGTCCTTAACCGGCGTAAGCATCGAATTGATCTTGAAAACGCGGCCAAAGCCCATTTTGCGCGACCCGATAACATCACGTGAAATGGTGTCGCCGACAAAAGCGCATTCCTCCGGCTTCAGCCGCCCCTGGCACAGGGCGATCTGGAAAATGTAGGGATGCGGTTTACGGTATCCAACGATGCTTGAGAGCGTGATATCGTCAAAATACTGCCGAACGCCATACTGTTCGAGCGTACCGAACACCTGAAACAGGCTTGCGGTGTTACTGACCGCGGCGACATACAGCCCGAGTTCCTTGAGCCCCGCGAGCATTTCCGCCGCGTTCTTGCGCAGCGACCGGTCAAAATACGTGACCTCCCACATATGCGCGATCTCCTCGCTTACCGCAATCAGCTTCTCACGGTCAACCGCAATCTTTCCGAAGCCGTAATCCGCCCATATCTGCTCCGGTTTCAGTTCCATCAGGGTTACTTCCGCCTCGTCCTTGTAGCGCAGGATCTCCGGGTATACAAGGTCCCAAAGTTCCGTTTCGCCATACGCTACGTCGATACCGTGTCGCTGAAGAATGGCATAGAGTTCGTGCGCAGTACGTTTGATATTGGAATCGTCGAAGTACAGGTCCTCCAGCGTTCCTCCCATGTCGAACATAACGGCTTTTATCATATCTTCACATCCCTTTCTTTTTACCCGTAAATCACCTGTTTCAACCATATGCATGTCTGCGGAACATGTTTTCGCAAACGTTTGCACTGTATCGCCAATAAAAAGCCATCAGTTTGCAACTGATCGCATATACAGAATTCCAGCGTCCTGTGCTCAGGCAAGCACCGGGGCCAGCCTCTTAACCATAAAACTCGCGCTGAAAGGCAATCATGTCCTCACGCGTACCGAGGTAAGGACCCGGCGTTTCCATTTTCAGTGAAACGAGAGCGGCCGCACGGTTGAGAGCCGCCGGAATTCCCGTATGCAGGCGTTCTCCGAGATAGCAGGCAAACGTGGTGTCCCCGCGGCCGGTGCGGCCGGAGAGGCCGCGCGGCTTCAGCGGAGACGTATAGATCCGTTTGCCGTCGTAAACCAGCACCTCGCTGTTGTGCGTAATCATAATTTCCTTTGCGCCCCATTCGTGGAGCAAGCGTGCGGCCTCGGCGCGATCGGCGATCCCCGTCATCGCCTCGGCTTCCGCCGCATCCGTTTTCAGGAACGCAACGAGCGGCAGCAGTTCGCGTTTTTCGGCCCATTCCCGTAAATCCATGTGGCCGTCCGGCTCGACGCAGCGTAACATGCACTGCACGTCCAGCGCGAGCTCGCCGATATGTGCCGCGGCTTCGATCACGTCCGCGCCGATATCGCCGTGAACAAGTCCCGCAATATGGCAGACTGCGGCATCAATCCCCGCCAAATCTTCCGGCCTGTAAGGATCGATACACGATGTGCAGCGGCAGTCCCGCCGTTCGCGATCCGCGGTAAAGTACACGTTTTCCATCCGCGTGCTGTCCGTCGAATCCAGTGGCAGTATCGTGATCGGTTTGCAGCGGCCGTATGCCTCGTCCAGATCGATCGAATCGCGGTTTCTCCTTACGAGCACTGCCGAGCGGTTCCCCATTGCGGCGGATGCATAGCCCGAGAACAGCGCGGCGCCGCCGTACAGGTTCGATACCGTTCCGTCCCAGTCCGTATTTGTGTCCAGACAGACCTGCCCGATAATTAAAGTGTCGTATTTCATAAACCCATAGCGCTTTCTTTTATAACGGAATCGAATTCGGGGCACCAGAGGCGGTATCGGCCGCTCCTGACCGCGCGCATAACGTCGAACGAATCGTGGACTTCTCCCTCAAAATAGACAGCCGCCTGCGCTTCGTCCCCGGGACGATGCGCGTCCGACCCGCAAAGGCGATAGAGCCGTGGATTTTCCTTGGCCAGTTGCAGCGCAAGTTCATTGCGGTTCTTCTGGCGGGGATTGCAATTGACGATTTCGAGTCCGTGCACGCTGTCGTAATACACCTCGTCGCAGTCCCGGTACGGATGCGCATGCACAATCAGGATTTCATCTTTGAATTTTTGAAAAAACGACGCATGGTCCGTCCGGTAGAGATATGGATTGGAACGCAGGAAATCTTCGTCGATACCGTAGAGCAGATAGTCGTTGTCGTTTTCAGGAAAGCGCAGCTCCGCGCCGAGGATGACGTCAAATCCAATCGTATCTCCCATACGTTTCGCCTCTTCATAGCCGAAGAGAAACCGCGTTACGCATTCCTGCCAGTCGTCCCGGCAGTTTTGCAGGGAAATATAGGTCTCGTGCAGGTGATCGGTGACCACAAAGCCGTCGTATCCGTGATCCTGATAGATTCGGACGAGGTCCGACGCGGCGACGGTGCCGCATTTGCTCGTTTCGGCAGTATGAATGTGCATGTCGATTTTTACATAGTTCTTTCCGTTAACGCTCGTCATAGTTCATCCCTTATATCGCGGCATGAAGAGCGCACGACGAGCGTGGGCGTCAGGATCCGGTGGGAATAGCCGGAAGCGTCATCGGCAAACTTTTCAAACAATATATCCACCGCCGCGGTAGCCATGGTCTTTTTGGGCTGTTCTATCGTCGTGAGGCGAATCCTTGGCAGATCCGAATAGAGAATGTTATCAAAGCCCATCAGCGATATGTCTTCGGGGATGCGGATGCCCGCCTCTTCGGCGGCTGCAAAAACGCCGAGCGCGAGGGAGTCCGTCGCGGAAAAAATCGCCGTATACTCCAGCGGGCCGGCAAATAGCTGCCTCGCCATCTCGCAGCCGGCCTGGATGTTGCTCTGTTTATAATTGCTGTTGAAGATACTGGGCTCAATGCCAAGTTCGCGGCAGGCGTCCAGGTATCCGTCCGCGCGCGCCTGATGCGTCACGCTGCCTTTACGCAAGCCGAAGTAAAGGATTTTGCGGTGTCCTAACGAATAAAGGTATTCCGTACCGATATGCGTGCCCCGGTAATTATCGACGGAAACATAGCTCTCGGGCAAATCCCGGAGATTTTCACTGACAAATACCGTAGGTACTTTTGAAATCAGAGGCTTTAAGTTATCATAGGATTCGGAACTTGACGGCACAAGGATGATTCCGTCCACCTGCCGGCTGACAAGCAGTTCAAAAAGCTCGCGTTCCAGGTCCAGATCGTGGGATGAATTGCACAGCATCAGGTTGTAGCCATGTTCGCGCGCACGCGTTTCCACATGATACGCCATTTCGGACATAAAAGGGTTATCGATATTCGCAACGATCAGCCCGAGCAGCTTCGTTTTCTTCATCACCATGGATCGCGCGACATAATTCGTCGTGTAACCCATTTCCCTGCATATTTCGAGTACGCGCTTGCGCGTCTCTTCTCCGATTTCCGTGCTGCCGGAAAGCGCGCGGGAGACGGTCGCATATGAAACGTTGGCAACTTTCGCAACATCTTTGATCGTGACATTTTTCATATGTAATCCCCCTGCTTTTAGCGAAAGCTCGCTGCGAAATGTGTGTAAACGTTTTCGTCACAAAAAATATACTATGTGAAATTTATTTTGTCAATACACAGTTTTCTATCGATTTGATATAATATTTGTACGAACAGCAATCTATTTATCGTGTATTAAAAATATATTGGGTTCCATCTTGACAATAAATAGCCAATCATATACAATCAATTTGAAGAAATCCCGTAAACGTTTGCGCTTTATCGGAAAAACGTACCCCGAAAACAGGAGGATCCATGCAGAAGAAGATCAATGTCGTTTTGTTTGATATCGGCGGAACCCTCCACACCGTAACGAACAACGAAATCCTGCGCACATCGTTTGCAAAGCACCTGCGGGAACGCCTGGCGGACTACGGAATCATCATCACAGGCGAAGATCGGGAAATCGGCCTGCGGCTTCACGAAAACGCCGAGGAATATAAACATTATTCTGAAAAAACGCTGACCGAACTCCCGCAAAAAAGAATATGGAACGAATTCTATTTGAAGGAATACCGGATCGGCGAAGACAAGCTGGA
>Ga0116164_10003076_pt1 | contig 11586 bp, 6 predicted proteins | sample AD_UKC109_MetaG_FD_89888 | JGI IMG/M metagenome (GOLD analysis project Ga0116164, IMG submission 89888) | Active sludge microbial communities of municipal wastewater-treating anaerobic digesters from Hong Kong - AD_UKC109_MetaG | ecosystem: Engineered > Bioreactor > Anaerobic > Digestate... | reverse complement strand
CCGGCCGTCAGGCCGGAGAGGGCGACTTCGGTTTCGCCCAGCACGCCGGACATCTGTGCGCGTTCCACCAGTTCGTAGCGGGTCAGCTTCATCATTTCGGTGACGAACTGGTCCGAAACGGAGCCGCCGATCAGGGTAGTGCCGGCCTTGAAGGGAAGAATGCCGACTTTGGAGATGTCCAGGGCTTCGCGAGCGACATAGACATTGGGTTCGCCGGTGCCGGCACCGCCGGAGGTGGAACCGCCGGGTGCCGCGCAACCCGCCAGCAGGGCCAGGAGGGGAAGAGGAATCAACCAGTTGAATTTCATGCGGGTCTCCTATTTCATTTCCAGTTTCCGGACGCGTGAATCCAGCGACTGAAGACGGGTGACGGTCTGCTCCATCTGCTGCACCCGTCGTTCCAGTTCGGCGATGCGACGTTCGATGTTGTAGGCGATGGAAGGGGGGCGGGATCCCGGTCCCAAACGGGCTTCCAGGGCGTCCAGGCGTTGCAGAAGGGCCTTCCATTCGGCTTCGGTGACCACAGGGACCGGCGGGGGCGGAGATTCCTCCATGTCGGCCGGACGGGTCGGGGCGGTGCCGGCGTCGGGGAACACGCTTTCCACCGGGCTGACGACCTGGCCGGCGGCCGGCCCCGCGCCAAGGATCAGCAGGCAGAACAGAACGAGTGCGAACGGAGCGGTTTTCATGGGGAAGGTGTTCATTGTCCGGAGTTCGACATACCGATTTTCCAGCCGCATTTGGGACAGACGATCCAGTAGAGCACATCATCGCCGGGCCCCGGTGGTTGTTTGCCGCAGGGGTAGTGTTTGCAACGGGCGCAGACCAGCCACCAGTCACGAGGGGGCGTGGAAGAGGCGGGAGGCGTGGTACTGGTGGCTGGAGTTGCAGACGTGGAGGTTGTCGTCGGGGGGGTGTTGGTGGCCGTGGAGACGGTTTCGCGGTCGCAGATGGGGCACCGGGAGGGCCCGGGCGGCTTGCCGGTCCAGGTGTAACTGCAGCCATAGGTAATGGTGATGGTGCCGTCATCGTTCCGGGTGCTGCTGCTGACGCCGATGGGGTCCGTGGGATCGGGCGTGGGCAGGTCGGCGGAAGCGGTACCGGCACCGGATGAACTGGAACTGGAAGAAGCGGTGCCGGTGGGTTTGGAGCCGCCGGAGGAGGCGCTGGAAGCCGGGGGCTTTTTCTGTCCGGAGGAACCCGAAGAAGAGGAGCCGGAAGACGGGGAGGCGGCGGTCCGGGTTTCACCGGCGCCGGATTCCCCGGCGGCATCCGAATCATCTTCGTCCGAGCCGAAGATTTCGCCGACGACTTCGTCCGCGGCGCCCTGGCCGAGGGCCTGGCCGAAGGCCTTGCCGCCTTCGGTGATGCCGGATTCAACGGCATCGCCGATGGCCTTGCCCCAGCTGTTTTCCCGGTCGGCCTTGTTGACGTTCCGGGTGGAGTCGTCCCGGATATTCCGGGCATCGCGTCCGCCGGCATCCTTCGTGGTCTTGGCATCGCGGATCTGCTGGTTGCCGATATTGGAAGATTCCTCCATCTGGGCATTCTGGGCCATGGTCAGGGAACTGTCGGCCCCGCGCTGTTCCTGGTTGCCGGTCCATTGGGACGAAAAGTCGTCCGCCGTCTTGTATCCGTTGGCGGCCAGGTCCACATCCACATCGGCATCGGACGGGGGTTCGGCGTCGCGCAGATCGGGGGAACCCGGAGTGGTTCTGCCCTCGCCGGTGCCGCCTTCATAGGTGGTCTGCGAGATGACATTGCCATCCGCGTCGGTTTCGGTTTCCGTGGCGCTGACGATGTTTCCGTCGGCATCGCGGGTTTCGGTAAGCGTGATGCGGCTGCCGTCTTCGCCTTCGACATAGCCCTTGGTGATGGTGCTTTCGCCGGAAGAGGTGTCCGGCGCCGGGTCATCGGTTTCGTCCGGCATTGACGTATCGTCGGATTCCGGGATGTCCTCCGGTTCATTTTCGGCTTCGTCATCGGTGACTTCGGGTTCGTCCGCCGCGGTCTCTTCCCCTCCGCTGCTTGAACCCGTCCGATCTTCTTCCGCGGAGTCCGCAGTTTCTTTCTCTTCCGCGGATTCAGAATCGTCGTTGTCTTCGGATTCTTCGGTTTCTTCGTCTTCCGTTTCCGCCTGGGGTTCCGGGACATCGCCGGTCTCCGGCTCATCGCCGCCGGGCTCCAGGGAGGTGTCGGGCGATTCCCCGTCGGGCTCAACCGGTTCGGATTCCGCTTCCGGCTCGGTTTCCTGGCCGTCTTTCTCCTCCGGCTCCGAATCGGTGTTGCTTTCCGGATCGGCCGGGCCGGTCACCTTGTCATCCGCTTCCTCCGCTGCCTCTTCGTCGCCGTCTTCGTCTTCCTGGAGGATTTTCGGGAGAACTTTTTTGGACAGATCGCCGGCGATGGCGTCCGGGGAGAATTCCCCGATTTTCCTGGCGGCGTCTTCCAGCCGCTTGTCCCCGGTGACCCGGGCCAGGTCTTCGAAGATTTTCTGCAGGCGTTCCTGGCCTTCGCCGTATTTCTCGTATTTGTCCATCAACTCGTCGTAGCGGTCCTGGCCCAGGGCCTTTTTCAGCGCTTCATCGGCCTGGCCGAGCATTTCGCTTTTATACTCGCCGATCTTGTCCTTGAGCCGGTCTTCAATCTGTCCCTGGACAAAATCCCGGGCGGCGCCGGAGGGATCATCGGAGATGGCCTTGGCCTGTTTTGCGGCTTCCTCCATCCATTCGACAGCCTTGGTGGAGGTGCCGCCGGTGAGGGCGTCGAGCGCCTTGATATACGTGTCGGCGCCGGCGGCGACGCCTTGGCGGAGATCCTGTTCCAGAATATCGATACCGCGGACCTTCAGTTCGCCGGCGGTGATGTTGTAATCGCTGGAAGCCTCATCCGTGGCGGTGGTCAGTTGGGAGTGCATCTTGGTGGCCAGGCCCCGGCTGTTGTTTTCGAACGGGTCCATGACCGCCGGCGTGTCTCCGCGGGTATGGTCCTTTCCATCGAGGAAGTTCCGCCAGAACTGGCCTGATTTTTCGCCCCGGGGATCGTCCTTTGGACTGAACCCGTACACCTTGTTCAAGGCCTTGTTGTCCTGCAGAGAGCGGTAGTACTGGTCCAGTTTGCGCTGATCCTTGACGCGGGGTTTTCCCTTCTCATCGTAGTAGATGGCGCCCTGGTAGGAGAGGACACTCAGGATGCGCTCCCGGTCGCGCTTGTTCCGCTCGGCGGGATTGACGAACTTTCCGGCCGCCGAGTCGGTGATGTAGGTGCCGGCGTCGTTGACCTTTTGCTTGATCCCGCCGGCCACATAATTGAATCCGTCGCCGATGGCGTCCATGACGCCGGCTCCGGCGCCAAGAGGCAGGGCCAGCAGGCAGATCGCGCCCGCCGCCAGGCTGGAAACGAAGAATCGGCGGGGAGACATGGGGGGGCGGTTCATGCTGACCTCTCCTGGAAGTGCCATTGGCCATGGGCAGCGGGATCCATTCGCCGGATCACATTGAAGGGGGTCATTCGATTTCCACCGTGATCAAGGTGCTGCCTTTGACGAAATGGCCGTTGGCGCATTTATAGACGCGTCCATAGAGATAGTGATCGTTTTGAAACGTGACGGGTGCCTTGCAGACCGGGCATCCGGCCCGTGTTTTTTTGGGGGCGGTCGGCGGGGAGGCGGGGGCGGTCACGGCGGTTGCGGCCGGACTTGGGGACGTGGCGGTCGGCGTCGTGGGGGGTGCCGGAGGGGTGTTGGTGGCCGTGGAGACGGTTTCGCGGTCGCAGATCGGGCATCGGGCGGGGCCGGGGGGCTTGCCGGTCCAGGTGTATCCGCAGCCATAGGTGATGGTGATGGTTCCGTCGGGGTTCCGGGTGCTGCCGGTGACGCCGATGGGGTCGGCGGGATCCGGTGCGGGCAAGCCGGCGCTGGCAGTGCCTGCGCCGGACGAGCCGGACCCGGAAGAAGCGGTGCCGGTGGGTTTGGAGCCGCCGGAGGAGGCGCTGGAAGCCGGGGGATTTTTCCGGCCGGAGGAACCCGAAGAAGACGAGCCGGAAGACGGGGAGCCGGCGGTCTGGGTTTCGCCGGCGCCGGATTCCCCGGCGGCATCCGAATCGTCTTCGTCCGAGCCGAAGATTTCGCCGACGACTTCATCTGCGGCGCCCTGGCCGAGGGCCTGGCCGAAGGCCTTGCCGCCTTCGGTGATGCCGGATTCGACGGCATCGCCGATGGCCTTGCCCCAGCTGTTTTCCCGGTCGGCCTTGTTGACGTTCCGGGCGGAGTCGTCCCGGATATTCCGGGCGTCGCGTCCGCCGGCATCCCGGGTGATTTGGGCATCACGGATCTGCTGGTTGCCGATGTTGGCGGATTCCTCCATCTGGGCATTCTGGGCCATGGTCAGGGAACTGTCGGCGCCGCGCTGCTGCTGGCTGTCCGTCCATTGGGACGAGAAGTCGTCCGCGGCGTTGTATCCGTCCGCGGCCAGATCCACATCCACCTCGGCATCGGACGGCGGTTCGGCGTCGCGCAGATCACGGTCCGGCCGGGTGGTTTTGCCCTCGCCGGTGCCGCCTTCATAAGTTGTTTGCGAGATGATATTGCCGTCTGCGTCGGTTTCGGTTTCCGTGGCGCTGACGATGTTTCCGTCGGCATCGCGGGTTTCAGTGAGAGTGATGCGGCTGCCGTCTTCGCCTTCGACATAGCCCTTGGTGATGGTGGACTCGCCGGGTGCGCCGCCGGCATCGGGCGCCGGGCCGGAAGCGGGCGGAGACACTTCGGGCGGGGTCCCTTCCGCATCGTCTTCCGCTTCTCCGTCGCCGGCATCATCCGGGCCGGCGTTTTCCTCGGCGTCCGTGTCCTTATCGTCTTCGCCGTCCGGGGCAGCCTCTCCGTCGTCGGAGTCTTCGTCATCGCTCTCCGTTCCGCCGCCAACGGATTCCTCCGGGATGGAATCGTCCGGCTCGTCGGGAGGGGCAGTGGATTCATCCGGTCCGCTTTCGGCATCGTCCGTTTCGGGTTGATCCGGCTCGGATTCCTCCTCCCCTTCATTTTCATCGTCCGACGGCGTTTCGCCGGTTTCTCCGGTTTCGCTGTCGGCGGGCGGTTTGGTTCCGGTTTTCTCTCCGGCGGCGGTTTCCGGGCCGTTTTCGCTGCCGGGGGGAGACACCGCTCCCGGTTCCTTTCCCGGAGATTCCGGCTGGTCAGGGGCGGTGCCGGTTTCCGGCACGGATTCCGGCTTTGCTTCGGGCTCGGTTTTCCCGGGGGAAGCGGGTGGCTTTGGAGGAGGGGGAGGCGGCGCATAGGTGCTGACGGCGTATCCTTCCTCCTTCATGAAGGATTTCCAGTCGTCGAGCGACATGGTGAATGCGCCTTTTCGAAAGCCGGAAAACCGGCCTTCGGCGCCGCTGTGGTACCAGAGATCCATGACATATTCCTTGCCATCGACCTGTACAACGAGTGCGCCATGATTCCGGTTCACGTTGAAGGGGTTGTAATAGCCGAGGCCTTCCTGTTCCACCTCGATGCTGCCGGTCTGGAAGCCGGCGCCTTCCAATGCGGAGTTGATGTTCACGGTCAGGTCGCCGCAGGTCCCCGGGGCTTCGCCGATTCCCTGCCGGCCTTTGCCGAAATACCAGTTGTTGGGTTTGATGCCGGCGGCGTCATAGCGTTGTCCCACTTTGTCGGCCACGTACCTGGCCCGATCCAGGGGGGGCATTTTCTGCACATCCGGATCCTGGGCAATGGATTCCCCGTATTGCTTCCAGTCCTTGCCATCCCATTGGTCCAGCGGCTTGGTTTTAAACGAAGGCGCGGCGGGGGGGGCGGCGGGAGCCGGCACCGCGGCCAGCAGGACGCTGCAAAGAATCCATCGGCCGATCCATCCCGGCCGTTGAACCGGAGTCCGCGGGGGGCGGCCGGGAAACACCGGCAACGTCGGTTTCAATGAGCACCTCTGGGTTTGCGGATTTCCAGGGGAGGAGAGAACGGGCTTTCGAGGCCGTCCCGGTCCACGGCCGTTACCATCACCACCAGTTTGCGGGCAAGGGATTCGACGGGGAGGAAACAGTCCGCCGTTTCCGTCACGGCGAGTTCGTCCAGCCCCATGAAGCGCTTGTTCAGGACGCGGTAGCGGGCGATGTCGTCCTGCGGCGGGGGGTTCCAGCTCAGCCGGGCACCGTCTTCGCTCCATTCCACGTCGAGGTTCGCCGGAGCGTCGGGGAGGGATTTCGTGGAGCCGGCGACCACGTCGGACCAGTCGCTTTCGAGCCCGTCGGCGTCCACGGCCTTGACGCGGTAGTAGCGGGTCAGGTCCGGGGAAAGGCTTTCCTGCTTGAGACCGCGCGTTTCGCCGACGGGGATGCGGGCGGCTTCGGCGAAGCCGCCGTCCGGGGCGGGCGAGCACTCCACCACGTATTCGGCGATGTCCGCTTCCCGGTTGGCGCCCCAGACCAGGCCGATGACGCGGGCTTTGCCCTGAGAGATTCGCAGACCGGTCGGAGCATTGGGCACCACCTTGGTGACGGCACCGACCGGATCGCACCAGTCCGAGGGGGTGCCGGCGGTATTGATGGCCCGGACGCGATACGCATAAGCGGTGCCGTCCTGCAGGGGGGTGTGCACGCTGGATCGCATGAAGCGGCCGGTTTCGTCGCCGGTATCCGCATGGCGGCAGGTGTCGCGCCCATCCACCCGGGCGATCGCGGCAAAGGGGCCATCGCCTTCGGCGCGTTCGATTTCATAGGCGACGGTTTTTTCGTCGGACGAGGGATCCCAGGCCAGTTCGACCCGGCGCGGCAGGCCGGTCACGGCGGAGAGGCCTTCCACCGGCGGCGGCGGGGGGCGGGTGGCGGCCACGGCGATTTCCGAGTCTTCGCTTTCGGCGGACACCGAATTGACGGCGCGGATGAAGTAGCGGTAAGCCCGGTCGTCTTCGAGGCTGCCGGGGTCGCCGCCGCCGTCCAGCCAGGCGGTGGTTTCGCGTCCCGTGGCGGAACCCACGCGGGAGAAGGGGGCGGCTTCGCTGTCCGCGCGATAGATGTCGTAGCGGACGATGTCCGGCGCGGGATGGACGTCCCAGGTGAGAGGCACACAGCGGACTTCAAGGCTCATGGCTTCGAGGCCGGCCGGGGGCTCGGGCGGGGGCAGGGTGGTGATGTCGACCGGCGCCGAGGCCTCGCCCACCGAGCCGACGCGGTTGACCGAGCGCAGGCGGTACCAATAGGGAGTGGAATCCGCCAGCGGGGAAGCGGGGGTTCCGCCTTCTTCAAAGGGGGATTCAGACACGTCGCCGACTTCCACGAACTCCCCTTCCGGATCCCCGGCGCGTTCGATGCGGTAAGCGGTCACGCCCTCGGAGGCCGGCGGCTCCCATTCCAGGCGGACGGCCCGTCCGGCGGGGGCCGAGGCCTGGATGTTCACGGGAGGGGCGGGGGGAGGGGCGGTCATGCTTTCCATGGCCGGCGAGGGCGCGCTTTCGAGTCTGGCGCGATCGATGGCCACCAGCCGGTAGTAGTAGGTGGCGGCATCCTGCAGGGGTTCGCCGCGCGAGCCGGCATCCGCATGGCCGCCCCGGGAAGCCGCCACGGTGGCGATGGGAACAAAGGGACCTTCGGGGCGGTCCGCCCGTTCGATGCGGTATTGAAGGGAGCGGTCCGCCGGCGGATCCCACTCGATTGCCACTTCGCGCAGGCCGAAATCCGACACCGCGAAACCGCCCGGAGGGTCCGGCGGGCGGGTTTCGGGAATGGCCGCGGGGCCGGCGTAGCCCACCAGATCGTCGGGCCGGTCCCGATCGCCGCGGGCATCGTCCCGCTCCTTGCTGACCACGCGCTGGACTTTCCAGTTCTGGACCACCGCGGCGACCATTTCATGCACCACGTCCCGGGCATGTCCCGACAGGGTGTCGAGGGGCGATTCGGCGCGTCGGGCATGCCCCACGCTCCACATCACCCGCCCGGTGTCGCAGTCAATCAGCCGGATGGAGGCCCCGACGACCGGATAGGCGCGGCCGCGGTGGGCCACCGTGCCGTACTCGTCCACCGTGCCCAGAATGACGCCGTCGGCGCCCAGCATGCGCCCGGCTTCGATGGCCGCGGATTCCGACAGGCCGGAGAGCGCGAATTCGGTTTCCCCCAGCACGCGGTCGATCTGTCCGCGTTCCACCAGGGTGTAGCGGCGGGCCCGCAGCATTTCCGTAACGAAGATGTCCGAGACGGAGGACCCGATCAGGTCGGTGGGGGCTTTGAAGGGCAGCACGGCCACCTTGGAGATGGAGGAAGCCACGGGCGCGACATAGACGTTGGCGTCGGTCTTGGTGCGGGCGAAGTATTTGACGTCCTGCGCGGACGCCGCGGCGATGCCCAGGCATCCCGCGATGGCCGCCGCCAGCCCCATGCGTCTGGTCCAACCGTTCCTGCCTTGCCGCCAACCCGCCATCATAATCCAACCTCCGGACAAGTAGTTCTGCGTTCAGTTCAAGCATGCAGAATCCGGGCCCGGAAACAAGGCAAATTGCCCGCTTGGCGGATGATTTTGCCGTCCGGCCGGAGTGCGGACTAGCCCTTGCAGCCGGCGGGGATCCGGTACAGGCCGCCCGAGGCCGTCACCAGGTCTTCCAGCGAATGCGCAGGCAGCCGGTCGGGGGTGGCGGATGCGGGATCAATGCCGAGATCGGCGACGGTCCGGATGATGCCGGCGGAACGCAGGGTGTCGCGTGCCGCGGCGGTCGAAGTGGCGCCAACGGGTGTATCACCGGCCACCGCGGCCACAGCCTGCTGGCGGGTCTCCGGATCGGGGCACCGGTCGAGGTAGGCAATGCCCAGTTCCGTCACGATGTGCGTGACCTGGTCGCCCGCGATCATGACGGGCGGTTCCGGGAAAATGCCGTCCCGGTGCAGCTGCTGGGCGTCGAGCTCCTCGACAAAGACCGGAATGTTCTTCTTCTCGGAGCGGGTGGGGGTCATCTGGACCACCAGCTTGCGCCCGCGAAAGACCTGTTCGCGGGTGCCGCCCGCGGCCGCCGTGGCGGCGGTGTTGTGGCGGCGGCCCGGCGGCGTGCCGCCGAGATTGGGCGCGCCGCCGAAGCCGGCGATCATGCCCCGGATGGCGGTGGAGGAGTTGCCGAAGCGGTCCATCTGGAGCGTCGCGCCGATGAACAGATCAATGGCATAGAGGCCGGCGATGTGCGCGCAGCACCGGTTGGAGCGCATGGAGCCGTCGGGGCCGACCGCAAAAATGTCGGGACGCGCCCGGATATAGTCCTCCATGCCCGGCTCGCCGCCGAAGGCATAGATGTGTTCGACAAATCCGGCTTCAATGGCGGGGATCAGCGTGGGATGTGGATTGAGCACCCAGCGCGTGGCCACCTGTCCTTTGAGCCCGAGCTCTGCGCCGTAAGTGGGCAGGAGCAGTTCAATGGCGGCGGTGGCGTAGCCGAGCCCGTGGTTGAGCGCCTGCACGCCGTAAGGCTGGTAGATGCCCTTGAGCGCCATCATCGCCATCAGGATCTGCTGGTTCGTGATTTTGCCGGGATTGCGGGTGAACAGCGGCTGCAGGTGATAGTCTTCCTCCGTCACCACGATGAAATCCACCCACGAGGCCGGAATGTCCACGCGGGGAAGCTGCGCCTGCTTCTGGCGGACCTGTACGATGACAACGCCCATTTTGAAGCGCGCCGCTTCGGCGATGACCGGAGAATCCTCGGTGTTGCCTCCGGTGTAGATGTTGCCGGCTTCGTCGCAGGCTTCCGCGGCCAGGATGGCGACCTGCGGATACAGGTCCACGAAGTAGCGGCCGTAGAGTTCCAGATAGGTATGGATGGCGCCGATCCGGACCTGATTGGCGGCGGCCAGCTGGAAGAGGGCCTTGGACTGCGGGCCGGAATAGGCGAAGTCGAGGCGGTCGGCTATGCCCCGGCGGAACAGTTTGAGATGCTCGTCCAGGACCAGGGTGGATTGCGTCATGTGCAGGTGGTGCACCTCCGCGGGATCCAGGCGAATCAGTTCACGCGCAAAAAAATCGGCCTGCTTCTGGTTGTCGCCTTCGATGCATACCCGGTCTCCGCTGCGAATCACGGCCTGCAGCAGCGCCAAGGCATCGGATTTGGCCACGAATTTGCCGCGGGCGAGGGGGGCGGCCGCCTGAAGGCGGGAGTGGTAACTGTCGCGAAGATGGTCGAATTTCATGGGCACGGTTCCTCGGGGTAAACGCTGATCTTCTACCCGAGACAGCGGGAAAACACCAACGAAGAATTCCAATGAAGGCCGGGTCAGAGCAAGTCAAGCAGGGCGGCCTGCAGGGGATGCGTTGGCGGTTTCAGACGGTAGGAACGGCCATCGCGGAAGATCCAGCCGGTTTCCCGCAGGATGGCCAGATGCCGGGTCAGATTGGGGGGGGCTGTGCGCAACCGGCCGGCGAGATCATTCATGGATGCCGGTTGCTTCGACAGGATGCGGACCAAGGCCACCCGGCGTTCGCTGGCCAGCCCTTTGGCAAGCCTCTCGATGTGCGGGTCCTGGGAATGTTCCGTGGGCCAGAGGAATTGCAAGACGCGAAGCAGGGGCGCCGCCGAGGAAACCAGCGGATCCGAAACGGGCGTATACACGATCGCCGGGCCCCGGTTCGTCCGCCGGACGAGACCGCGTGACTGGATCCGGCGAAGCTCCTGGCTGGCATCGGATATCCCGACGCCCGTTTCCTGCGCCAGCTCCGAGACATTCAGGCCCGGGCGAAGAATGACGCGCCGAAGCAATTCCAGCCGCACGCGGCCGCTCAAGACCCGGCAGGTCCGCCAGATAGTGGGACTTAAAGGAGGGGTGGACATGGTTTCTCTGATGAAAGATATGATTGTTTTATAAAACTGTCAATATTATTGCAATACTATAACAAATAGGCAGATATGTCAATGAAACTTAGTTAATCAAGAATCATATATGTATGTTTTATAAAACAATCATCCCGGTTGACAGATGAAATGGGCTCCGGGCAGGGGCCGGGATGCGGATACCGGCGTTTCGGGAATTTTACCGGCGATCGATCAGGGATCTCAGGACGTAGGGAAGGATGCCGCCGGCGAGGTAGTAGTCGATTTCGATCGGGGTATCCATGCGGTTGCGGAGAGTGAAGGAGATTTCCGACCCGTCGGGGCGCCGGGCCGTGGCGTGATGGAGCCCGCGGATCTGCAGCGGGCCGTCGCTGCGAATCGCGAGGATTTCCGAGCCGTCCAATCCGAGGGTGTCGGCGGTTTGGCCGTTGGTGAACTCGAACGGCAGGATGCCCATCTCGACGAGGTTGGAACGGTGGATGCGCTCGAAGCTTTCGGCGATGACGGCGCGCACGCCGAGAAGCAGGGGGCCCTTGGCGGCCCAGTCGCGGGAACTGCCCGCGCCGTAGAGTTTGCCGGCGATGACCACGGCGGGAACGCCGGCTTGCTGGTAGGCCATGGCGGCGTCGAAGAGACTCATTTCTTCGCCGGAAGGCTGGAGGCGGGTCCATCCGCCTTCGCGGGAGGCCATGCGGTTGCGCAGGCGGACATTGGCGAAGGTGCCGCGCATCATGACTTCATGATTGCCGCGGCGCGAGCCGTAGGAATTGAACTGATG
>Ga0116164_10003075_pt1 | contig 11586 bp, 12 predicted proteins | sample AD_UKC109_MetaG_FD_89888 | JGI IMG/M metagenome (GOLD analysis project Ga0116164, IMG submission 89888) | Active sludge microbial communities of municipal wastewater-treating anaerobic digesters from Hong Kong - AD_UKC109_MetaG | ecosystem: Engineered > Bioreactor > Anaerobic > Digestate... | reverse complement strand
TGGTATCTGGTCGATTTGCCCGGCTATGGTTTTGCCCGGGTGCCCCTTACCGAACGCCGGAAATGGGAACAGTTTATCCGGACCTATCTTCTGAAACGCGAAAACTTGTTTTGTGTTTTTGTATTGGTCGATTCCCGCCACGAACCCCAACAAAATGATCTGGATTTTTTAAGCTGGCTCGGGAAAAACGGAATCCCGCTGGCCATTGTTTTTACCAAAACCGATAAACTGAACAAAGCACAGATGGAATCGTTCCGAGCGGCCTACGAAGAAAAACTAAACGTATACTGGGAAGAATTGCCGGCACTTTTCGTCACTTCGGCGCAAAACCGTCAGGGAAGAGACGAAATTCTGAATTTTATTGAATCCGTGAACATACAAAACTCCCCGCATCGTGAATAAAAGGATCATTTTCTGAAAGGAAAACGATCCAATTGATGGAAATGCACGCTGTAATTTATATTTTTGTCGCAGCAACTCAACCAAAACTACTGTAGCATGCCACGCAAAGCTCCTTTAAAAGTTTTTACGGGAACAGCCACGTCCTATCTTACCGAACAAATATGCAAACAACTGGGTATTGAATTGGGAAAATCGTCGTGCCCCCGATTCAGCGACGGGGAATTTGAACCCTGTTTTGAGGAAACGATCCGGGGCTCGTATGTTTTTATTGTCCAGTCGACTTTTCCGCCTTCCGATAATCTTTGGGAGTTGCTGTTGATGATCGATGCTGCCAAAAGGGCTTCGGCCTATAAAGTGATTGCGGTCATACCTTATTTCGGCTATGCCCGTCAGGACAGGAAAGACAAGCCCCGGGTGTCGATCGGTGCCAAACTCGTTGCCGATGTACTTTCCAAGGCCGGTATCGACCGGATTATTACCGTCGATTTGCATGCCGACCAGATTCAGGGTTTTTTCGATGTGCCGGTCGACCATTTGTATGCCTCATCGCTTTTTGTTCCCTACATCAAAGAGATGCGCCTGCCCAACGTGGTCATTGCATCGCCCGACGTGGGGGGCACCAAACGGGCAAACACCTATGCTAAATTGCTCGAAACCGACCTGGTTATCTGTCATAAAACCCGAAGCAAGGCCAATCTCATCGGGAACATGACCGTAATTGGCGACGTTGCCGGGAAAGATGTGGTCATCGTCGACGACATCATCGATACGGCCGGAACCATTACCACCGCAGCCAACCTGTTTATGGAGAAAGGGGCCAACAGCGTCCGGGCCTTTGCCACGCATCCCATCCTCTCGGGACCCGCCATCGAACGCATTGAACAATCGGCCCTCGATGCCATCTATTTTACCGATACCATTCCCCTTCGGGCCCATTCCGAAAAAATCAAAACCATCGGGATTGCGCCCCTGCTGGCCGATGTTATCGACAAAGTGTATTACTACAAATCAATCAGCTCGTTTTATATCGAATGATAAAATAGTAAATCTTCGGCGAAGGCAAGCAAAAAAAAACGACCTGCCTTCTTTTATTTTATAAAGATTCTTCTATCTTTGCACCGCTTTAAAAATTAGATTATTAACCTGTGTATGCGGTTTGTCCCTGAACGGCATGGGTCGGGACGGGAAGGGCTGAGTACCACAAAACAAAGAAGTATGAAAACATTCGATCTTAACGGAAAACTCCGTGAAACCACCGGAAAAAAGGATTCAAAAAAAGTTCGCAACGAAGGAAATGTTCCCTGTGTTCTTTACGGAACAGATAACCCGGTTCATTTTTATGTGGTTAAAAACGAATTGCTTAAACTGATTTATACGCCCAGCGTTTACATCGTTAACCTTGATGTTGAAGGACAAAAACATTTGGCCATCATGAAGGATCTGCAATTTGATCCGGTCTCCGACGAAGTGATTCACATCGATTTTAAGAAAGTATTCGACGATAAACCCGTAAAAATTGAGGTTCCTGTTGCTGTGCAGGGTTTTGCCAAGGGAATTCGCAAGGGGGGTAAGTTGCAGGTCGAACTGCGTCGGCTGAAAGTGATGGCGCTTGTAAAAGACCTGCCCGATGAAATAACCATCGATGTTTCTGAACTTGACCTGGGGCAATCGCTCCGCGTTAGCGATATTCAACTGGAGAATGTTGTCATTCTGAACCAGAAATCGGTACCCGTTATCCGGATCATGATCACCCGTGCTGCCCGTGCTGCCGCACAAACCAAAGAATAATTATTCCGACCGATGATATTTCCATGGACAAACAAACAGGTGTCCGGCACAAAGTACCTGATTGCAGGTTTGGGTAACATCGGGGAAGAATACAGGAATACACGACACAATATTGGATTCAGAATATTGGACGCTTTTGCCGGGGCGTCCAATGTTGTTTTTGATGCCAACAAACGCTATGGTGCCCTTTCCGAATGCAAAGTGAAGGGAAGAACCCTCGTCCTGTTGAAACCTTCGACCTACATGAACCTGAGCGGGAATGCTGTCCGTTACTGGATGCAAAAAGAAAAGATACCGCTCGAAAACCTCCTGGTCCTTGTCGACGATCTTGCCCTGCCATTTGGGTCCATACGCCTGCGCGGGAAGGGAAGCGATGCCGGGCACAACGGACTGAAACATATCAACGATACACTGGGAACCCAGGATTATGCCCGCTTGCGTTTCGGAATAGGCAACGACTACCCGAAAGGACAACAGGTCGATTTTGTCCTCAGCAACTGGTCCGACGAAGAGGAAAAAGCGCTTACCGAACGTCTCGGGCAGGCAACGGAACTAATCCGTTCCTTTGTGACCATTGGCCTCGACCAGACCATGAACCTGTTCAATAAAAAATAGTGGAAAAGGGGGTTCGCATCGATAAATGGTTATGGGCCGTTCGCTTGTACAAAACCCGCAGCCTGGCCACCGAAGCATGTAAAAAGGGTCACATCACCATTCAGGGAATGGAGGTAAAACCCTCCCGGGAACTGCACGCTGGCGCCATCATCGAGGTGAAAAGGCAACCCGTTGTCTACCGGTATAAAGTGCTGCAGCTTTCCGAAAACCGCATGGGAGCCAAACTGGTTCCCCAATTCATGGAAGACATAACGCCGCCCGAAAACCTGAAAATTCTCGAAGTGCAGCAATACATGCAATGGAGCGATCGCGATCGGGGCACAGGCCGTCCAACCAAAAAGGATCGGCGGGATATAAATAATTTTCTTGATTTTTAATTCCTTGTTACAAAGAATTGCTCACGCTGTAAAGTTACAAAGGCTATCGGGATCGAGATGACACAAAAGTTGAATGCATTCCGGAAAAGGATGTCATTCCGATCCGCCAGTTGGCGAAGAGGAATCCCTTGTTAAACAAGATTCGACGTACACCTGTTTTCGATAGCTTTTGAATATCAAATGATGTCTACAACGCGCTGCTGTTCCGTTCGATACAAAATTCTGCCGCTAAACCGGCCGGGTGGATCGAACGGTTCTTCTGCTCGCGTTCTCTTACCCAGGGGTCCACTGCGTTTCACCCGGGGTTATTGAAATTAAGCCCTGTCAGGGCTTTTCGTGCAACCCGGATTCGGGTTGTTGCTCTTTTTTGGAACATTGAATTGCCTCTACCCCGATGGACATCCCGGTTATAGGTATAGGTCGTTTTGTTTTTTTTGAAAACTATTGATATTTAGTGGTTTTTACTATCTATTTTTCATAACTTTGATTGTTCAATCAAAAACGTAAAGCCATGAAACGATCACCCCTATTTCTGTTGCTTGTGCTGCTTGCTTTTTCATCCTATGCACAAATCGATTTTACTGCGTACGAATCCTTCAAGTCCCAAAACGTCGATTTATCGTACCGGGGACTTGAGGTTATGTACCCCCGTCCGGCCAAATCTTATTACAAAGGTTGCGATGCCACCCCCGGATTCAGCGCTGTGCTTTTTTTCGATTCCCTTCAGTCGAAACTGAAGCTTTCGGCCGATGAAACCAGTCTGCTCGAACAGAATCACTTTTTTGTCAGCGAACGTTTATCGTATTCCAATTTTGGCAACGCAGTCCATACGGTCTACGCCAACGATCTTCCCCTTTATATATCCACCGATGCCATTCTGCATGCCCTGCATTGTTCGTACAGTTTTCTGCTGAAAAACATCGAGCGGATGGTGATGCTCGGTAACCTCGAAGCCTATCTGGCCGAAATGTACGCGCGTTTTCCCTCGTTTGCAGCGCCCTATTCCAGTTCGGAAGAAATTATTGAAAGCCTCAGGGATGCAGATCTTTACCTGGCCGTTGCGTATTCGCTTATAACCGAACAAATACACGTACCCCGGCTGTCCAGCCGCGGACAATACGACGAAATCATGCAATTAATCGAAAGTGGATCCCCCGGGGCTTGCAGCCTTTTTTGCCGGGAAAGCCGGAGCCGGGAGATCGATTTTTCCCAGTTTAAGGTTCGGGGACATTATGTATTTACCAACGAGGACAAGATGATGGGTTATCGTTCCCTCGAACCCTATTTCCGCACCATGATGTGGCTGGGCCGCATCGAATTCTTCTTAACCGCTCCCGCTCCGAACCCATGGGAGGATCCCTGGGGAAAGGACGAAATACGCCGGATGAACATCAGCGCCCTGTTGTTGAACAAGCTGAGCAGCGAATCGCCGAAAAAGAACTTGTTTGCCCAGAACGAAACCATCATCAACTACCTGGTAGGCGAGAGCGACAATGTGACGCCGAAGGAACTCGAATCGTACTGCCTGGCCAGGGGGATCGATGATCCCCGGAACCTGCTCGACGATGTGCGCTACGACGACTATTATGCCGGGCTGTCGCAGGAATCCGGTTTCGAACAGAAAATCATGGGGGGCATGCTCTTTGTCGATCCCTTTGCCAGCGCTCCCGACACCTTGCCGGTATCGTTCCGGCTTTCGGGTCAGCGCTTTATTATCGATTCGTATGCACTGGCCAATGTGGTGTACGACCGGATTATTTACCAAAATCAAAAAATTCACCGGGGACTGCCCGATCCGCTCGATGCCCTCTATGCTCTGGGCAACAGCGACGCCGCTTTTTTTCTGGAAGAAGAACTGGAGGAATATCATTATGCACCCAACCTGGCCAATTTACGTTATTTGATCAATCAGAAAGATGCCTCCTTCTGGGAAAGCAGTCTCTATAACAGTTGGCTGGGGGCTATCCGTTGCCTGAACCCGTCGGAAACGGAAGATCCTCTGCCGTTTTTTATGCAAACATCGGCCTGGCACCAACAGAAAATGAATACCCAACTGGCTTCCTGGAGCCAGTTGCGGCACGATAACCTTTTGTATGCCAAACCTTCGTATACCGGTATGACCGGTTGCTCGTTCCCGTATGTTTATGTCGAACCCTATCCCGAATTTTATGCTTCCTTAGCCCGTTTTGCCGAAGATGCCGGAGCCTTTTTTTCCACGCTGACTTCCGACAATTGGGAGTTTTATATGCTACAGAATTATTTCCCCCGTTTTGCCGAAATTATGGGAAAACTCCAAGGGCTGGCCCAAAAAGAAATCGACAATGTTCCCTTTTCCACCGACGAGCAAAAGTGGCTTCAATCCTTTCTCTTCGAAGGAGGTGGAAGTGGAGCCCCTCCCTACTCGGGTTGGTATAATAGTTTGTTTGTAAATGATTTCGATATAATCAAAGACGATTACCCTGTCGTCGATTTACACACCCAACCCACCGATCAGTTGGGGGTACCCGTGGGCTATGTGCTTCATGCCGGCACCGGGAAGGTCAATTTGGGAACCGTGATGGTGAAAACACCCGGCCTCGATCGGTATGTTGTGTACACCGGGCCTTTCTTTTCGTATTATGAAACCGTTACGGAACAATTTTTACGACTCACCGATCAGGATTGGTCCGACCGTGTAACGAGCAACACGGTGCCTGCCCGCCCGGAATGGACCCGCGCTTTTTTGGCCGGGCCCGATGGTTCGGTATCCATTTCGCCGGTTGAGTTGCCCCACCAGCGCCTGGTTACCGGGAGCCGCGATGTGCAATCCGTGACTTGGCATCTGTATCCCAATCCTGCACGGAACTCAATTTTCATCCGGGGTACGGGCTACGAACACCTGCCTTATACTATTTACAGCCTGTCGGGTGAACGGTTTGGCTCGGGAATTACCTGCAGCCAGAACCCCATTGATGTATCCATGCTCCGGCGCGGCTTGTATTTTATCCGGATCGGGAAAGGAACTTCCGTTTCGGTGATCAAATTCGTAAAGGAATAAACCGGCAAAGCCTTTCCTTCTCTTTGGGTTGAACGCGAACGTTCATCGGGTTCATTTTTTTGTTTATTTTTGCCGGATAAAAAAATTGTATGGTCGAAAATGATTCCGATTCGATTGTCTACTCGAAAAATGTAATCGAATTTGTTACGGTTGCCAAAGAGTATTGTGCGTTTATGGATGCGCATTCGGCACACAGCCGGAACAATTTTCTGGGCAAGGCCCAGAAACTTTTGCCGCTTCTTTATCTTAAGGCAGCATTATTGCCCGATATGGAAGAGATCGATGGAGAATCGCCCGCAAAATTTGTTACGGAAGTCGATTATGCGTTTTTGCAACAAAAAATCAGCGCGAAATTGGGAGAATTCGACAGTTATCCCGAAGTTTTCGATTCCGGAATGCAATACAGTGAAACAGCCCTTGATGCCAGTATTTCCGAAAATTTGTGCGATATCTATCAGGATATGAAAGACTTCATTATGGCATTTCGCATCGGCGCCCTCGACGAAATGACCGGTGCCCTCTGCGAAGTTCAATACCAGTTTAAAACGTACTGGGGACAAAAACTGGTCAACGTTCTTCGGGCAATTCACCATCGGATCTATTCCGAATCCGACCCGAACGATACAGCATACCCCGGGGAACAGCTTTTCGGGGCCGATCGCTGGTTAAACCAACATTTTAAGGGTCATTCCCCGGAAGAAGAGGGAGGGGATCATGACGTATAAGGAAGAGATAACCCGCGAGGAACTGGACCAGCTGCCCTCGTTTACGTTTGACGGTGAAATTACGGTGGTGAAAACCAAGGACCAGCTGCGCGAGGCCGTTGCTTATCTTTCTGGTTTTTCCTGCCTGGGCTTCGACACCGAAACCCGTCCTTCGTTTAAAAAGGGGCACACGAACCCGGTGGCCTTGCTCCAGCTTTCGACGGATGAACGGGCCTTCCTGTTTCGCTTAAACCACCGCGACTTACCCCGCAAAGTAATCGCTTTGCTCACCAATCCCGACATTGTAAAGGCAGGCATTGCTATTCGCGACGATATCAAAGCACTTCAGGCCAAAAAATCTTTTGTTCCGGCAGGTTTTGTCGAATTGCAGGATTTAGCCAAAGACCGGGGAATTACCAACTTCAGTCTGAAAAAATTATCGGGCATTGTTTTGGGCATCCGGATATCGAAAGCCCAGCAATTATCGAACTGGGAAGCCGAAGAGCTAACCGAAGCGCAACTTCGCTACGCGGCAACCGATGCCTGGGTCTCCCATCAGGTCTATCAACATTTTATGAACGAACACCATGGCTGATTTCACGTCAACCTTTCATTTGAAAAAGGGAAAGGAACAATCGGTGAAACGCTTTCATCCCTGGATCTTTTCCGGCGCCATTAGCCGAATGGATGGGCGACCGGACGAAGGCGACATTGTTCGGGTTCTGTCTTTCGACGGGGCCTTTCTGGGGTTTGGTCATTACCAGATCGGTTCCATTTCGGTACGGCTTTTCTCGTTCCGCAACGAAACAATCGACAATGCATTCTGGTGCCAAAAAATCCGTCAGGCTTTTCTGTTGCGAAAAGCGCTTGGCTTGACCGACAGTCTGGAAACGACTGCCTACCGGCTGGTGTATGCCGAGGGCGACGGCCTTCCCGGATTGATTGTCGATGTGTACGGTCCGACGGCCGTTATGCAATGCCACACGGTAGGGATGTATCGCTTACGCGAGAAACTGGCCCTGGGATTGAAAGAAGTGATGGGCAGCCGGCTGGAAGCTGTTTATGATAAAAGCGCCAAAACAATTCCCTTCAAAGCCGGGATCGATGCCCGGGATGGTTTTATATTCGGCACATCAATACCCGGCCTTGTGAAGGAAAACGGGCTCAGCTTCCGGGTCGACTGGGAAGAAGGCCAAAAAACAGGTTTCTTTATCGATCAGCGGGATAATCGTTTTCTTTTGCAGAGCTATGCGTCTGGGCGCGATGTGCTGAACATGTTTTGCTATACAGGCGGCTTTTCCTTTTCGGCCTTGCAGGGAGGAGCCCGAAGTGTCCACTCGGTCGATTCGTCGGAGAAAGCCATTGCCCTCACCCGCGAAAATGTCGATCGGAATTTTCCGGGCGATAAACGGCACCAGGCGTTCGTGGCCGATGCGTTTGATTTTATGAAAGACAAGAATGACCGCTACGACCTGATTGTACTCGATCCGCCTGCTTTTGCCAAACACCGCGATGCCGTACATCAGGCGCTTCAGGGATACAAGCGGCTCAATGCGAAAGCCTTTGAGCAAATTCGCCCCGGGGGGATCGTTTTTACGTTTAGTTGCTCCCAGGTTGTTTCCAAAGAACGATTCCGTGAAGCGGTCTTTTCCGGGGCTGTGCTGGCCGGTCGTTCTGTTAAAATGCTTCATCAGTTAGGCCATCCCCCCGATCACCCTGTCGACTTGTTCCATCCCGAAGGTGAATATCTGAAAGGGCTGGTTCTCTTTGTTGAATAACTGACTCTGATTATTTCCCCGAAAATTTGTATTTTGCGCTTCAGAATCGATAAACAAACCATTGAGAACAATCCCGTCCCTGTTGCCCATGTCTGTTTTTCGCAGCAAGTGTCATTTCGACGATCCCGATGGCTATCAGGAGGAGGAGAAATCCTTAGAAACACTCGATTCCTCCAACCCTGGATTGCATCGTAGGCACGCAGAAATGTCTCCTTCAGCCAACGATCGCAGGGGCGTTCGATTCACAAAGAGCGGGCAACTACCCTCATCGGGGTTCACGTATACCTTCCTGGTTTTCTGGCTCGCCTTACTGGCGCTTGTTGCCCTTTTCCCCCGGGGAACGATCGAATTATCAATCAACCGCTTATCCCATCCTTTTCTCGATTCCTTCTTCCTCTGCATCACCTTTATGGGCAACGGTTGGTTTGCTGCGGGTTTGGTGTTGCTGTTTCTGTTTGTCGATTACCGGAAGGCAGCTGTCCTGCTGCTTACACTTCTTGTTGTGGTTGTTTTGACCAATATTTTTAAGCGGTTTATATTTTTGCAGCACATGCGCCCAATGTGGCATTTCAGTTTCATCGAATACCACCGGGTGCTTTTCGATGCACCGATCCATTATTTGCGTTCGTTTCCTTCGGGACATACCATGACGATATTTGCCATGACGGTCTTCTTTTCCCTTGAAATCAAAAAACGCTCCATTGATGCTCTCTTGATCCTGCTGGCCATTTTGGTCAGTTTTTCCCGGATTTATCTTCTCCAGCATTACCTGGTCGATGTTTTATGGGGAGCCCTGCTGGGCGTTTTCTCGGGTATTACCGGCTATTGGACCGGGATTAACTACCTGCTTCCTTCGCTTGCCTTTCTTTCTGCGAAAAGACAGAAATACCGGGTAAAAAAGGACAAAAACCGAAAATGAAACAGATCGGTCGCATACGTCCTCTTTTCTTATTACTTTTAACCCTTCAGAAGAAAAAGCGTTGAACCGGAAACCGAATCGACTACCGTTATGAAGAAAGTCAGCCTGGTAATTTGTGTTTATAATGAGGAAGAAAACATACTTCCGCTTGCCCATCAGATCCGCGAGGCTTTATCGGCCTTTCATTTTGAAGCAATTTTTGTCGACGACGGATCGACCGACGCCACCCGGCAACGCGTCCGGGAAATTGGCGATGATCGTTTTATTCTGGCCGAACTCCGGAAAAACTACGGTCAGAGTTCGGCCATTCAGGCGGGAATCGATCTGGCCGAAGGCGAATACATTGTGACCCTCGACGGGGATCTTCAGAACGATCCGGCCGACATACCGGCCATGATCGAAAAAGCCGAAACCGAAGGTTGGGACGTGGTGGCCGGAATAAGGGCAAACCGGAAAGACGGGATATTGCTGCGAAAAATTCCCAGCCGCATTGCCAATGCCATTATCCGCAACACAACCGATGTCCGGATCCGGGATTACGGTTGCACCCTGAAGGTATTCCGGAACGAAATGGCCAAAAGCATCCGGATTTATGGCGAACTGCACCGTTTTATCCCGGTACTGGTTGCTCTCGAGGGAGGAACCATCACCCAGATGGACGTGCGGCACCATCCGCGCATTCACGGAAAATCGAAATATGGATTAAGTCGTACCATAAAGGTTATCAGTGATTTACTGGTTATGCTCTTCATAAAACGATACCTGCAGAAACCCATGCACCTTTTTGGCGCTATGGGCGGAATCAGCATGTTGTTGGGAATGATTATTTTCCTGTATTTCTTCATTCTGAAACTGTTGGGCAACGACATTTGGGGAAAGCCCATGCTCATTTTGGGCATGGTTTTGTTGCTGGGGGGCATTCAGTTGATAACAATTGGTTTAATTGCTGAAATACAAATGCGTACCTATTTTGAATCGCAGGATAAAAAACCCTACCGCATTCGGAAAATTGAACGGGTAGGGCCCACATCCCTCTTCTGATTCTTATCGAATCTCATTCAGTATTTTCAGTGTTGCATCGTAGTCGGGCTCGGTGGCAATTTCAGGTACAATTTCGACCAGCCGAACGGTTCCTTCTTTGTCGATCACAACCGTACCCCGGGCCAACAAGGCCAGTTCTCGGATCAAAAATCCATATTTATGACCAAATTCCCGCTCTTTATAATCGGATAAGGTTACCAGGGTGTCCAGACCTTCGGCAGCACAAAACCGCTTTTGGGCAAAAGGAAGGTCGAGCGAAACACTCAATACGGCTACATCGTTCATGGTGGCCGCTATTTCGTTGAACTTCCGGTTTTGTTTCTGGCAAACGCCTGTATCGATGGAAGGATAAACAGCGATAACCACTGTCTTTCCTTTGAAGTCGGAAAGGCGAACGGGTTCCAGTTTTTGATTGGTGCCGGTAAAATCAGGGGCTGTATCGCCCGCTTTAACCGGATTTCCGGTAAGGGTGACCGGATTCCCGGCAAAGGTCACCAAACCTTTTCTTTCACTCATGATGCAAATTTTTTATTGTTCGAATTGCTATTAAGACAAGCGATACTCCAAGTTTGTTCACGGAAAAGAAACAAAAGGACAAAAAGTCAAAGAAACAAAAGATCTCTCACTCCGCAAAGTCCCAATAACTATCGGAATCGAGATGACACAGAAAACGAGATGACAAAGAAGTCGAAGGCATTCCGCACATCGTGTCATTCCGATCCGCCAGTTGGCGGAGAGGAATCCATTCGAAAAGGTGTCATTCCGAGGGAAGCGAAGCGACGAGGAATCCCTTCGAATTGGTTGTCATTCCGAGTCCCCATCCCGGTTTCGGGAAAAATAATTTAATGACGTATGTTTGTTTTATGGTTTTAAACTACAAGATATAATAGCATGATATTTAAAAACTTAACAGAACGTCATTGTA
>Ga0116164_10003074_pt1 | contig 11592 bp, 2 predicted proteins | sample AD_UKC109_MetaG_FD_89888 | JGI IMG/M metagenome (GOLD analysis project Ga0116164, IMG submission 89888) | Active sludge microbial communities of municipal wastewater-treating anaerobic digesters from Hong Kong - AD_UKC109_MetaG | ecosystem: Engineered > Bioreactor > Anaerobic > Digestate... | reverse complement strand
GAGTGCTTCCTGGGACGGAGAAATGAACCCAAGACTAAAGCTCACAGCTGTGCCATACGCCTTCAACGCCAAAACAGCCTCTGAACTTACCAAGAGCAATGTCAGTGGTACTCTTCTCTCCACCCTCTCTATACAAGCTCCCACTGGCGGTAACCAACTCTTCCAGATTCCTGACCAGGGAGCAGGGGGAACCTACACACTTCTGACCCAAAATACTGCCAACGGAGCATACATCCAAAACCAAAACGGTGCCGCCCAAGCTGCTAACTACTGGATAAATGGTACCGCCCGAGCCGATACCGCCATCATCACCCCGGCCCTCCGTCCAACTGCCGATGGCACTACAGCTTTCCAGATTCAAAACGCCGCCGGCACGGCAACTGTCATGAATGTCGATACTACAAACGGCACAGCAACCTTCCAAGCTATAGATACTAACGGTGCTACCATTACTACCAACACTGTCCTGGTCATAAAGAACGCCGCCGGACAGGCTAACGTAGAGATACGGGCCAGTGATAACACAAGTAATACATTCATAGGCTTGAATAGCGGGCAAGCCAACACTACCGGGGGGTATAACACCACTCTCGGCTCCAACTCTCTCCAGTCCAACACTACCGGGGGCTATAACACCACTCTCGGCTCCAACTCTCTCCAGTCCAACACTACCGGCTCCTACAACACTGCATTTGGCTATAGCGCTGGTTATCAAGACTCTGGTAATCAGTTTAAGACCCTCAACAACCTCCAGCGCTCTACTAGCATAGGCGCCTATGCCCAAGTTACCCAAGACAACAGTATAGTTCTTGGCTCTGTCGATACACTTACTAAAGTCGGTATTGGCATAACTAGCCCACAGAACCAGCTCTCTGTGTCTCCCGTTAACCTCAACAGCACAAGTATCACTGCCACCCAATCTGGCAACACTGTCACCAGCTCTGGGGCTATATTCTCCGCTGTTAATGTTGGCGAAACTCTGGTCTGGGCCGATGATGGCACAACAGCACAGATTACTGCCTACACAGACTCTACTCACGTAGAGGTATCTACATCTGTCACCAAAGCAACCGCCACCTACTTCCGTACCCACAAGGCTGGACTGCAGGTCACAAATACTGGCAAAATTGGCATCGGTACAGTAAGTCCCGCGTCCAAACTAACAATTGCCCAAGATAGTCAAAACGCATCAGAAGGGCTGAGTGTTATGGAAGGTGGGGCAGGCAGAATCGGGTTATATACAGGGACAGGGGGAGTTTCGTATCTTGACTTCACAAACAATGCCGCCAAGATACGTCAAACCAATCCAAGCTCTACACTCGGAATAGAATCTAGTCGTGAAATTGTGCTCAGCACCTCAGCTAATGTCAGTTCAGGGATGAAATTTGATGTCATGGGCAGTAGAGTGCTCAATATCGATACCGCGGGCAATGGCACGGGTGACGCCTTGTTCAGGAACCGGCTTGACTCTGCTAGCGCATTCGCTATTCAAAACTCTTCTAATACTTCGCTGTTTACCGCTGACACCACTAATTCTCGTATACAGGTAGGCTCTGCTACTACCGACGCTACTGCAATTTTGTTTGGTCTAGATAGCTACAACAACGGTACTGACCCTACCGGCTTCAATGGGGCTATGTACTACAACACGAGCACCAATAAATTCCGCTGCTTCGAGAACAGTGCCTGGGCAAATTGTGCAGCAAGCGCGGAAAATGTTATTCAAAACCAGAGTGCGGCTGCACAAACTACGGCTACATTCTGGATACAGGGGAGTGGTCGGAGTAATGCCAGTTTCTTGGCCCCACAGTTCGACGCCGCAACTGGCATTGCGTTGAGCCTTGGTACAACAAATGCCACAAGTATTACTATCGGCAAGGGGGCAGTGGGTACAGTACTAGCCTCGAGCACTATTACGGCCGGCACTAGCGGCAGTGCGACAACGTTACAGGGTGCAGCACAGCTGACTGCGAATACAGCTGGGAATGACTTTACTATAAAAGGGAGCGCTGGTAATGGTACGGGTAATGGCGGCACGCTGCTTATCTCCGGTGGTGATGCCGGGGCGACCGGTACTATGGGGCTGGTGAGCTTGAACCCGACCTCGTTTGCCGCCCAGACCGCCCAAACTCTAGGTAGTTCACAGACCCTCAATCAGGCGTGGATCGACAACTATAGCACCTTGCCGCTCATCGCCTCAAATACCGGTCTGACCTTTACCGTTTCTTCGCCGGCGATCTCTACTGTCGGTCGTGTGTACTATATATCAAACGCTGGTACAAATGACTTCAACATTCTGCTGAACGGTACAAACATAAACATCGCCCTCAAAGCCAACAGTACGGCTACCCTTATATGGAATGGCAACGGCTGGACGGCTGCAGGTGCATCTAGCGCAACTGACCTTCAGGCTGCTTACAACAACACGCTATCCAGCGCCGGTGCTGCCGAATTGGTTCTGAACGCGCCGGGCGGGGCAGCAGATGGTTTGACCATACGAAACAACGGCACCCCGATTACCGGTGCGCTGTTTGAAGTCCAAAGCTCCATTGCGACCAACCTTTTCAGTGTCAACAATAATACAATTGAGTATGCAGTCAACGGTGGAGCAGAAAACACAACATTAACTGCTTGGTCAAATTACAACGCTGGTGTCACTACAAAAACTACGGCTGCAGGTACATTTGCAACCGGACTTGCCGGTGTAAATGTTGCAACATCTGCTACAAACCAAGGTGCAAAAAACACACTTTCGACTGCTTTGCCTGCCGGCAATTACGTAGTTTCGTTTGCTGCAAAACTAAGCTCGGGTGGGCCTAGCACTTTCAACATTTGGTATAGCGCGAACGGTACTGCGCAGACCGCAGCATGTAACACGTCTTTGCCGGGCACAGGCTATACTATCTCGCCAAACTTCACTGTTTCTACCAGTTGGACAAAAGTGTCGTGCTTTATCATCGTACCAAGTGGTGGTACTGCTACCAATGCAATTCTCATCGCTAACCAGTCAAACATCAGCTTCTATCTCGACAACCTCAGTGTGATCTCAAACGCGGCTACTACTACGCCAGCGAATGTCCAAATAGGTGGTGGTGCTACTGGTGGTCAGCCGACACTCTTTACACTCGATCAGTTTGCCGGTCCCCCGATGAGCACGACTAATGCCGCGTATTTTGGCTCAATGTACTACGACACATCGATTGGTGCAATTCAGTGCTACCAGTCAAGTGGTTGGGGTGCCTGTGGTAGTGCGCCGGACGACATCATTTCAATGACACCAGAATATACGGGGGCGGTGTTGAATGGTACTGGCGTAGGTACTATGACTGCAGATTTCTGCGCAAACTCGGCGGCGCTTACTGTTGGCACGCTCTGCTCTAGCAACGAAGCGCGCAACTTCTATAAATGGACATCACCTCAGGCGACCGCTCAGTCGTATAGCATCTATGTGACCTACCGCCTGCCATCTACCTTTAAGTCGTTCAAGAACGGTACGATGAGCTTAAATGGCCTAACAGACAGCACCACGAATGCTGGCGTAAAGTACGCACTGTTTAGAAAGTCACAGGGCGGTGGGGTTGCCCAGTGTAGTGCAGATACTGCGGCGCTTGGCTCAGCAAATACTTGGACGCAGATTGCGCCAACAACAGACATCACATCTAGTACTTGCGGTGTTGGTCAACCGAATGCCTTTGTTGCTGGTGATACGCTTATCATTCGCATAACTGTAAATGCACAGAGTAACGCTAGCGCTTACGTAGAAAACTTAACATTCCAATACAGTAACAAGTAGGCCATAGACATGAAGAACCAACCACAGCCCAACCAGCCGAACTCCAACAAGACGCCTGTTGCTGGTGCTACTGAGCGTAGAACCTACAAACCACGCACCCCGATCACTCGTATCCACAAACAAATCATGAGCGACCCTTTTATATTCACGATCTAGACCTTAAGATTACGCTAGAGTTTACATCCGTTGTTGTGCTACTATGATAGGTAGTTAAGCACAAGAGGTACGGCGTGCAGGGGCGCCAGATTCACACAGTGAAAGACAGAAATAATTTAACTCACGTGAGGAGAGATGGGGTGCGCCATGGTGTTACGCTTAGGTTTACCGTGCCGCGGTTTCGATGGCCAGACGGGCCCTTAGCCGAGCTATATATCTGGAAGAAGTTCTGGCGGATTATAAACCGCTATGAGAGGCTGATACTGCTACGACTACCGAAGCGCATCGCTAAACCGCTCTACAAACTGAGGCCGAAACGCCGACAGCATCCAGTGCTGACGCGTCTAGCATGGGGTGGAATAGCGGCATTGATGCTGAGTACGGTTTTTATAGAAACGTTAAACATGAGGGGCCAACAAATCAGCTATGCGTTATCAGATGCCGCGCGAACTTTGGTACCGACATCGAGTGCCGTTCGAGCAGCGTCTTTAAAATACGATGCCAAAACGGGAGTATATGAGTACAATAAAGACTATCAACCTGGCACTAATGCGGCTGGTACGGCTCCAGGCCCAAAGTTCACCGCTAGTGTGGCACGCGACCTCTCCAGCCATGGTTTAAAGGTCACAGATCCGGTAAATAATGTATGGCTAAAAATGACGCCGACATTTTCTGTTCGGCCTGCAGAGCAACAACAGAATCAACTCATATATCCTGTGGTCGGACAAGATGCACAAAAAGTTTATACATTTGGTGCCGGCGCGGTAAAAGAGGACATTGTTTTAAATACTTCACCTGGTAACGAAGCTCAATACTCGTACGAACTGTCACTGGCTTCTGGGACAGAGGCTCGTTTAGAAAAAAATGGTGACATTGCTGTGTATGGTGTTAACTCGGCTTTGCTGGGAGATGTGTCGACTGCCACTGAAAAAGATGCACGTTTGCTCGAAAAAGCGCGCAGCAACAGCCGTAAAACAAACCTGCTTTTCAATCTGCCGAAACCTGTCGTACTTGAATATGGCAAGAAGGTAAGTCAGGTTAAAGCCTGGTTTAGTATGAGCGGTGATGAGGTCACCATTCATGCCCGTGGTTTAGAAAAAGCAAGTTACCCGCTGACCATTGACCCAACTGTGTACATTGAAACCGCTCAAAAGCTCATGCTGGGAAATAATGAAACCAACACTGATTTTGATGTGGCAAATGAGCTGATTCAAAAAAGCCAGACGACCGGAGCTCGTATCGACGCCTGGTCAAGCACAACCAATCTGAGTAATGCAGTCTGGGGGCAGGGTACGGCCGCTGCAGGCGGGTATATTTATTCTGCTGGCGGCACTGGTCCGCCTACAACAGTTACTGCGGAATATCGATCTTCAGGGACGAGTACATTTACCGTTCCGGCTGGAGTAAATAATATAACGGTTCAGGTATGGGGTGCAGGCGGCGGCGGTGGTGCTGGAAGCGGCGGCAGCGGACCGGGAGGGAACGGCGGCGGCGGCGGATACTCTAAAGCTGTGCTTTCGGTTACGCCTTCTGAAAGCCTCACTATTTTGGTTGGTACCGGAGGATTGTCCGCCCAAGCGTTGAGTGACGGTGGGAATGGCGGCGGCTACAGCGCCGTAAGACGCGGTGGTACTTTTTTGTTGCAGGCGGGCGGTGGTGGCGGCGGTGCAGGCAATCGTGGGAAGGGCGGCAACGATCACGGCGGTGCCGCTGGAGGTGTAAACGGCCTAAACGGTACCGCAGGCACCGGCGGGGGTGGTCGTGGCGGCACGGCAACGGCAGGGGGTGCAGGTGGTACCGCTGGTGCTGGGGGCGGAGCCGGGGCCGCTGGCATAGCAAATGCGGGAGGAGATGGCGGCGGCTCTGGAGCAAGCTGTAGTACGAGCGTTACGGGGCAGACGGGTGGGGCAGGTGGCACCGGCGGCGGCGGGAGACGAGGTAACGCAGCATCGTGTGAAGGTGGTGGCGGTGGCGGCGGCGGACGCTACGGCGGGGGTGGTGGTGGTAGCGCGTCTGCTTCGAGAAACCGTGCCGGCGGCGGCGGCGGCGGCGGAAGCGGACTGGCTACTGGTTCAAGTCAAGTACAGACTGCTGGTAGCGGTCAGACCCCTGGCAATGCCGGGGATGCCAATCGTCAAAATGCCGGGCAAGGTGGTGACGGCGCGACCGTGTTTGGCGGTACGACATCAGGCAGCGACGGGACAGTTTACATAAGCTATCTCGACACATCGTCGACTATAGCAAACACTGTTTCTTGGGCGCATTTTAACCCGACAACTCGAGCAATCGAGGCTCCAAATCCGGGGAGCGGAGCCTGTAGCGGCTGGTGTTCCCAAAGCGCATACAATCTTCCCGCTCCGCGCAAAGGTCTTTCACTCGTTGCTTATAATGGCTATCTGTATGCGATTGGGGGTTCTGACGCAGCCGGTGCGCCACAAACAAGCGTCTACATAGCGAAAATAGGCGCGAACGGCGAGCCGCAATTGTGGCACCCAACAGATACCAATAAAAGTAACTGGGTGTACTGGTATAGTGACACAGAGCTGTCGAATGCTCGGAGCATGTTCGGCGCGGTCGCCTCTAATAACAGGCTATACATTACGGGCGGGCTTACGACGGGCAATACGGTGCTGGGCACCAACACCGTTCAGTTTGCCAACATGTCACCAAATGGCAAACTATCTTCCTGGAGCACAACCGGCATGCAGCAGCTCACGAGCCCTCGTTACGGCCTGACCGCGCAGGTCTATAACGATACTCTATACGTTATCGGAGGCAGCACAACGTTTACTGGTACTCCAGTGAACACGGTTGAATATGCGCGGCTGAATAGCGACGGGACCATGAATGCATGGAAGACAACGAGCAGTTTGGCTACGTCTGGTCGTGTAACTATGGGGGGTAGCTTTAGTACGATCTGGGGCGGTTACATATATGTCGCTGGTGGCTGCACGTCAGTCGATACAAATGGCTATTGTGCCGCTTTTGCGTCGGATGTCCAGCTAGCCAGTATTAACGCCGACGGCAGTCTGGACAGATTCAATACCATTCTCAATCTCACCAATATCCGTATCGGGCATACGCTTATCGCGTGGCAAGGCGGTTTATACCGGCTGGGTGGCTGCCGGGCACAAGACTCTGCGACTGGGGGGTGCACCGACACTGTTTTGGATGTTGACTATGGCGTGATTAACCAAGAGGGCGAAGCAAGTACGGTTGCGAACTCTGTATCAAGTGGCAATGCTCCATGCTCAGGGGTTAACCCTTACGGTTGTGATTTGCCAGGCACAAGTGTAGGAGGCAATGTGCTCAGCGGAAGCGCTATCATGAATGGCTACTTGTATATCTGGGGAGGGTGTAATAATACCAACTCTGGGTGTGGTTCGGTTTCGAGATCAGTTATGTATACATCGATTGGTAGCGATGGATCATTGACCAAGCCAAGTTCATGTGGTTCTTGGTCGAGTGTAGATTCGTATTGCTTCAATACGTCTTCTTTGCCTGGAAGTGTGGGTGCACCGGGTGCTGCCGTAGCCGCCGGCCGGATCTATTCAATCGGGGGTTTTACCGCGAGTGGCATGGTAGGTAGTATCTACTACGCAACTCCAGACCCAAGTAATGGGTCCATTGCAAGCTGGTCGACAGTGAGCTTAACGGGAATCGGCGCAACAAGTGTATCCTACCCGTATACATTTGCAAGAGCAAACCCCACCCAGGCCAGTACAGTGCCTTACAACCTGTTTATTCTAGGAGGGTGTATCGGCGCGACGGGTATAGGTTGTCCATCTACAGGCGGTTACACGCCAAACGTGTTTAAATGCAATATCAATACATCTGGTGTGCCCTCAAGCTGTTCAACAACAAACCAGTTACAAATAGGGACTGTGCCAGGCGCAACAAGCGCCGGTCTCGGAGCAATGGCGGGAACTGTATATGCGAATTATATTTACCTCATGGGTGGCTTGGCAGAGGGAGCGACCGACCTTAATACGACCAGATATGCCAAGCTAAATAACAGCAACAACATTGTCGCCGTGAGTGGTGGAGCTTGGGTAGAATCGCCCAATGAGACATTTTTCGGCAGGCGACGTGGTGCGGGGTTCGGATACAATGGCTATTTGTATGTTGTCGGGGGGTACGATGGTTCAACGGGTGGTGGTGGTGTTCTGGCGGACATTGAGTTTGCTAAAATAAATGTGAGCGACGGCAGCATCGGTACGTGGAGTGTATCTTCCGTTAACATTAACCAGCGCTGGGGGTTGGCGGTTGCGGTGTCTAATTCTTATACATATGTTATCGGCGGCTGTGTAAATGGCGCGGCTCCGACATGTAGTTCTGGCGGACAAACCAATTCTATTCAAACTTTTCAGATTTACAATAATAACAGTGGTGCAGTAGCGCAATATAACTCAGGCGCTAGCCCAGGTGTTGATCGTATCGGCGGGAGCGCAATTATAAAAAATGGATATATTTACTATGCCGGAGGGTGTGTTGATATTGCTTGTAGCGCAACGTCAAACGCCACGTACTTTGCGCCCATTAGTATTTATGGTGATGTTGGAGGCTGGAGTGCCGGCGGCACCTTGCCGGCGGCTGTTGCATGGGGAAAACTGCTTTCTTCTGGCGGAACGCTGTATTACGCGGGCGGTCAATCTGGGGCTGCTGTCACAACGGCGCAGTCGGCGGTGTACTATACAACAGCTATAAGTTCCGGCAACCCAACATGGGGTACGACAAGTACTGCTATAACAAACACAGCAGGGACTGCGCAACCGCGCACACAATTCGGTGCGGCTATGTGGAATGGGCGGCTCTATATAGTGGGGGGCTACAATGCTGGAAGCGCGGTACAGACGTCTGTACTCGTCAGCCCACAGTTATCGTCTGGCGGAGATATCACCTCCAATTGGTCATCTAACTCGACGGCCTTTTCAGCAGCTCGGGCTGGAGCAGCGCTAGTGGCATATGCTAATAATTTATATCTGCTTGGGGGGTACGATGGCACCAACTATCTAAGTGATGTGCAATTTTCGCAGATCAATGGCTCAACTGGTGACGTCGGCGCGTGGACGTACACCACCAACCTACCATCACAAATAAGGGATGGGGATGCTTTTGCAGCAAACGGGTACATATATGTTGTCGGCGGAAGATCAGCAGCGACTACCTGTCGACCAGTGACATTATTTGCACCTATTAGCGCTAACACTACCATCGCTACTGGGAACAATCCGACGGGCGTTGGGGCATGGTCTGAAACAAACCAAAAATATACAGGCGATAGATACGGCGCAGCCGCAACGTATGCGGACGGACGAGCGTATCTGATTGGAGGTGGTTGCGCGAGTATGGTTAGTTCGGGCGACAGAATGTACTACACGACCTTAAAGTCGCAACCGCAGGTCGCAAAGTACTCTCGGCTTATCGATACAGACTCAGACGTATTCCCAAATGGTTTCCTGATGAATGGACTCGACAACTCTATTGGCGCTCGTTGGCAAACCCGGTATAGGTCTTCGACAGCGGCGAATGCGTCTTGGGGCGCAGATACTGACGTAGGCGACACTACCTTAGGATCCGTTTACCCGTATGCGCCCAAAGACGGCACGGGCACAAACACTAGTTTCGCTAGGTATTACTTCATACACGTATCCATTGACGCATCGCAGACATTTGGCTATCCAGAAGATGTGCTGAGGGGACCTACCATCGCCGATATTAGCTTACTTTACACTGCCGACCCATCGAAACGTATGATCCACGGCAAGACATTCACCCAAGGTTTACAGCAGCCACTTGATACGCCATGTCGACGAGGGGCGGCAGTGCCAGGTGATGCTAATTACTACTGTCCTCTACCGTAATATAGGGTATACTTATAATCGACTATGGCAGTATTTGGTTCTAAAAAACATGATGATCAGGCGTGGATTGATTGGCTCTCTGACCAGAGTGAAAAACCTACTGATCGACATGCTCCACACGCTCGTAAACTCCCCTCGGCTCATAAGCATCCTTATAAAAAGCCGGCCAAGCCATTTGACCTGGCAGCCGCCCTCAAGCAATCGGTAGAAGTGCCCAAAACACAGGTAAGGGTAGATAATCGAGAAAGAACACCAAACGGTAGACCGAAAACAATTGAAGTGGCGCTTAATCTGCCACGAGTGCGCCTACCCAAGCTACCTACTCGTTGGCTCTATGTTGCCATAGTTGGCTTGGTAGTGGTTGGGCTTGTTTTCATGTGGTCGCGGCGCAACGATGCCTCTAGCCCCATTAGCGGTATTGGCAGCTCTTCTGGTGATTTTGGCGGCGGTAAAGCTCCTGACTTCTCTCCGTTGGTGCCAAGAGAGCAGGGTAATGTAGTAAATCGTGGCTACGATTCAAAACGAGGTGTATATACTTACCAAGATCGTTATAACGGCGTCATGATCACTGTCAGTCAGCAACTTTACCCCGATTCCTTAAGAGATAAAGTCGCTTTAGACAAGATGACGAGTAGCATACAAGCCACTGAGCAGTATTCGACCGTTCACGGGGTGCTTTACCTGACCAAAGCAAGCGACCAAAGCTCCCAATGGATAGTCTTGGCACATCGTCAGCTGCTTGTTTTCTTGCAGAGTACTGGAGCCCTTAAGCCTGCAGAGTGGGTAGCATATGTGCAGACGTTGCAATAAAAGCATCAATTTCTAGGGGTGCGAACGCAGGCCTTGAACACAAAAATTGCTTTACTTGCAGTAAACAGAACTGTATACTAGTGATAGATCTTCAAAAAACAAAAAAGATCAAAAACAAAAAACTTAAACAAAAAAGTACTAATGAAAAAATCAAGAAAGCGTCAACAAGATCGTATGCTCAGCCATCTTTCTGGCTATGAGCGTCGCAAGCAAATGCGAATTCGTCGACAAATTATGACCGACGACTTTATGTTTGCATAAGAAGACCAATTAAGACTAGTTGCGATACGTCTTCAAAAAATCTCCTACATTGTGGGGGATTTTTTGTGCACGTAGGAAATGGCATTTCTGCCATAGACTAAACAATAAAATGCTTGTGGATAACTATATCGGCATAAGACGCTTGCATATCTGTAGTTGTAAACATAACATCATTAAAATAATAAGTGATATCAATATATAAGCTATAGAGACAACAGTGATATAAGTTGTTAAAATACTTTTTGTAGTAATAATAACATCTACAATATGTTATATCCTATATATTAATTTACAACAATATACTAATAAAATATTGCATAAAAAATAGTTGAGTTTGTTTGCTTCTCGCGTCAGAATAAGGGTCAGAGTATTCGGAAACAAAAAGCAACCAAATACTAAACCAAAACAATCAAACAAAATGCGTGTAAAATATCGGCATACGACAGTACCTCCTGAGTATAACCTCTGGCCTCGAGCCAAGAGGCTTTTGTCGTTGTTGGATCGGGCTCTTGCGCCTCGCTTGACCATGGCCCGCTTAATGCTTCCACTCCTCCTGCTCGCCCTACCCCTGTTTGCCCTTACGCGCGTAGGCACGTACGTAGGCGTGGGCAACGACCACGCCTATGCCGCCACCAGTGACAACCTCAACTTCCAAGCCAGGTTAGAAACCGCCGCTGGTGCTATTGCTGCCGACGGCTACTACAACCT
>Ga0116164_10003073_pt1 | contig 11593 bp, 11 predicted proteins | sample AD_UKC109_MetaG_FD_89888 | JGI IMG/M metagenome (GOLD analysis project Ga0116164, IMG submission 89888) | Active sludge microbial communities of municipal wastewater-treating anaerobic digesters from Hong Kong - AD_UKC109_MetaG | ecosystem: Engineered > Bioreactor > Anaerobic > Digestate... | reverse complement strand
GCTGCGCGTAGGATATATGATGATGAGTTGAGTTTGGCAGGGATTAAAAATCTTGACCCGGAAAATAATCCATCCCAGACAGGTTTTGTCGTTAAAAGACTCAGACGAATCGGGATAACATACCTGCAATTGAAAAAATTCAGTGGCATATCAGTTCTTAAACTGAAATCCACCGAATTCGACAGATAAATCATTGACCAAGTAAATAGAAAATTCATAAGGATATTCTTTTGATGTCCGATTTTTCTATTAAAACTATTTTCCTGATTACAAATCAACTCAGATACATAATCAATGGTAAAACTGAATGAAAGCACAATGAAATTCACAATAATCTTTTCCCAATCTTACATTTAAGGGTGGGGTAAAAAAGTATTGACAAAGGTGGTTGCCGGTGGTATCTTTTGTATAGGTTAGCACTCTAGTGGCAAGAGTGCTAATGAAAGGAAAAAGAATGAATCATAGGACAAAGGCCATACTGAGGGCCATCATCGAGGAATATGTAAACAGTGCAGAGCCGGTAGGCTCTAAAACTGTTGCAAGCAAATATGACTTTGGCGTCAGCAGTGCAACAATCCGCAATGAAATGGCTTTGCTTGAAAACCTCGGTTTTATTGCTTCACCCCATACTTCAGCTGGGCGTGTACCCATGGAGAAGGCCTATAGATTCTATGTAGATGCCATAATCGACGAAAGCCTGAGTGATTTTGGCGAAGAATTCCTGCAGATGTCGAGTTACCTCGAGCCTGAATCATTCCGCCGCATCGTGGAAAAGGTTTCGAGGGAGGTGTCAGCATACACACATTATGCTTCAATAGCAATAATAGCAGCAGATGGCAGGGACACAATAGACCTGGTGCATTTCATTAGGATTGGTACAAAGGAAATCCTCTGCGTCATCATGATGGAAAGCAAGAAGACAATAAGCTTCACTACAGAAACATTTGATGATATACCAAAGGAAAAGCTTGATGAACTCTCACAAAAGATGACTGAAAAACTGAAGGGAGTCAAAAGCTTCAATGTAGCAGAAAAAGAACTGGAAATACATGAATTTCCGCGCGATGTTGAAAAAATCCACCAGATGATTGCAAGCCACATAGCAGCCAACTGCGACATGGATGTAATTGTTGAAGGAACCTCGAACCTTTTTGATTTCCCTGAATTCCATGACTTCAACATGGCAAGGGAAATAGTCAGGATTTTCAATGAGCAGCAGATGCTTTGCAGCATGTTCAGGAAACCGGGCAGGAACGAAATTGAAGTAAAAATAGGAAGCGAGAACGAAATCGGAGCATTCAAAGGCATGACTACCATGTACAGAACCTTCGATTTCAACACCAGGGGAATGATATCCTTCGGTGTTGCCGGACCGCTTCGAATGAATTACAGAAAAGTAATAGCATCAATGCGTGATGTAGACAAACTCATACGCGAAATGCTGCTTATGATATAAAGGGGAGGATAGACATGACCGCTGAGAAGAACAGCAAAAAGGCTGATGAAGCCGAAGTGGAAAAGAATGAGGAGAATGTGACCATAGAAACCGAAGAAACGGTAAATGAGTCCGAAACAAGAATCGCTGAACTTGAAAAGGAGGTTTCGGCACTGACTGACAGCTATCAGAGGCTGGCTGCTGAATATGACAATTTCAGAAAAAGGACTGTACGGGAAAAGGATGGAATATACATCAGCGCAACCTCAAATCTGATCGAGGCGTTCCTGCCGGTCATGGACAGTATTGAGATTGCAAGTAAAAGCGCCGGGTCCAATGCAGACAAGGGTGCCCTGAAAAAAGGTATAGAAATGATGTACCGTCAGTTCAGGGAAATTCTTGACAAACTCGACATAGAAATAATCGAAAGCGTCGGTGAGGAGTTCAATCCCGAATACCACCATGCCGTGGAACACATTGATGATGAGAAATATGGGGAAAACGAAGTGGTGGAAGAACTTGTGAAGGGGTATCTTTACAAGGATAAGGTAATAAGACACAGTCTTGTCAAAGTGGCAAACTGAATCATAAATAGATAACATCCATAGGAGGAGATAAAAATGGCTAAAATTATTGGAATAGACCTTGGAACAACAAACTCATGTGTTGCCGTCATGGAAGGCGGCGAGGCAGTAGTAATTGCAAATGCAGAAGGCGGAAGAACAACTCCGTCGGCAGTGGCATTTTCAAAGACCGGAGAGAGAATGGTCGGCCAGGTGGCAAAAAGGCAGGCAATTACGAACCCTGACAGAACCATTCTTTCAATCAAGAGAGACATGGGAACAAACAGGCGTGTTGACATAGATGGCAAAGGATACACACCCCAGGAGATTTCCGCAATGATTCTGCAGAAACTCAAGGCAGACGCAGAGGCATATCTTGGAGAAACAATCACCCAGGCTGTCATTACGGTCCCTGCGTATTTCAGCGACTCACAGAGGCAGGCCACCAAGGATGCAGGAAAGATTGCAGGAATGGAAGTTCTCAGGATAATCAATGAGCCGACGGCTGCAGCACTGGCATACGGAATGGACAAGGAGCAGGACCAGAAAATCATGGTATTTGACCTTGGCGGAGGAACCTTCGACGTATCCATACTTGATATAAGTGACGGAGTCTTTGAAGTTCTTGCAACAAACGGTAACAACAGACTCGGTGGTGATGATTTTGACGACAAAATCATGGATTACATGGTGAAAACCTTCAAAGCTGAGAACGGCATTGACCTAAGCAGTGACAAGATGGCCAAACAAAGGCTGAAGGAAGCTGCAGAAAAAGCAAAGATTGAGCTCTCAACGGTTATGTCCACAAACATTAACCTTCCGTTCATAACCGCTGATGCAACAGGTCCGAAACATCTTGACATGACCCTTACAAGGGCCAAGTTTGATGACCTGACATCCGACCTCGTGGAAAAGACCATGGGTCCCACGAGAAAAGCAATGCAGGATGCCGGTCTTGATCCTTCTGACATCCATAAGATATTGATGGTCGGAGGATCCACAAGGATTCCGGCCGTGCAGGATGCAGTAAAGAAATACCTCGGGAAAGACCCATTCAAAGGTATCAACCCCGATGAATGCGTAGCACTCGGTGCAGCAATCCAGGCCGGTGTTCTCACAGGTGATGTCAAGGATGTACTTCTCCTTGATGTAACCCCATTGTCACTCGGTATTGAAACACTTGGCGGAGTATTTACGAAACTCATCGAGAGGAATACAACCATTCCGACAAAGAAGAGCCAGACATTCTCAACTGCAGCAGATAACCAGCCGTCCGTTGACATCCATGTTCTCCAGGGCGAAAGGGAGATGGCTCAGTACAACAAGACACTGGGCAGATTCCAGCTTTCAGGAATACCTCCTGCAATGAGGGGAATTCCTCAGATAGAAGTAACATTTGACATAGATGCAAACGGTATAGTCCATGTTTCTGCAAAGGATCTTGGTACCGGCAATGAGCAGAAGATTACAATCACAGCTTCAACCAATCTGTCCGATGATGACATTGAAAAGGCAGTAAGGGAAGCCGAGGCACATGCAGCCGAGGACCGTAAGCGCAAGGAAGAAGTTGAAGTAAGGAACAATGCTGATTCAGCAGTCTACCAGGCTGAAAAGACAATGAAGGATCTCGGGGACAAACTCGAGGCTTCAGATAAATCCAAGCTAGAAGAAGAGATCAACAACGTCAAGGAAGCCTTGAAAGGAAGTGATTCCGACAGGATCCGGAAGGCTAATGAAAAGCTGACCGAAGCCTTCAATGAGGTTTCACAGAAGATATATTCACAGAATCCGGGAGCGCAGCCGGGAGAAGGCCCTGAAGAAGGACCCGGAGCGGCAGATGAAGGTGATGATGTATACGACGCAGATTATGAAGTCGTGGATGATGAAAACTAAAGAATGATAAAGCCGCCCTTCCGGGCGGCTATATTCAAGGAGAAACCTGTGGCAGATAAGAGAGACTATTATGAAATTCTTGGGGTATCACGTGATGCTGGTGAAGATGAAATCAAGAAAGCATACAGACGGCTTGCAAAGCAATACCATCCTGATGTAAACAAGGATGACCCTAACGCCGAACACAACTTCAAGGAAGTCAGCGAGGCTTATGAAGTTCTGAGTGATGCCAATAAAAGGGCAAGATACGACCAGTTCGGACACAATGATCCGGGCATGGGAGGAGCCGGAGGTTTCGGCGGGTTCGGAGGTTTCGGCGGCGTTGAAGACATCTTCGAATCCTTTTTCGGTGGATTCGGCGGTTCATCCCGCAGAAACGGCCCAAGAAAAGGGGCTGACATCAGGGAAAGCGTTCGCATAAGCTTTGAGGAAGCCGCATTTGGTGTCAAAAAGACCCTGAATGTCCTGAGGCATGAGAGCTGTGATGTCTGCGAAGGAACGGGTGCTGAACCCGGTACTGAGCCTGAGACCTGCTCAACCTGCAGGGGCAGTGGCAGGGTAAGGGTCCAGCAGAATACGCTTTTCGGTCAGATAGTCAATGAAAAGGTATGCGATACTTGCGGAGGCAGCGGCAAAATTATTAAAAACCGCTGTCATGAGTGCAGGGGAAGCGGTCTCGTCAGAAAGACCAGAAAGATTGATATCAACGTTCCTGCGGGAATTGACAACGGACATACAATATCCCTTAGAGGAGAAGGCGAACCAGGCTCAAAGGGAGGCCCATCCGGGGATCTTTTGGTGAATGTATCAGTAGAGCCACATGAATTCTTTGTAAGAAATGGCTCCAATATTCTTCTTAGTGTACCAATATCATTTGAGCAGGCTGCACTGGGGGATGAAATACTTATTCCTACTATAGACGGCAAAGTGAAATACAAGGTCAATGAAGGAACACAGCCCGGGGACAAATTCAGACTTCGCGGCAAGGGAATGCCCTCCCTTAGAACAGGAAAAAGGGGAGACCAGATAATCGAGATAACCATAGAGGTGCCGAAAAAACTCAACCGGAAACAAAAGGCTGCCCTGAAAGCTTATGCAGATGCAATGAGCGGAAAGAAAAACTGAGCATAATATGAAATGGATTGAAGTAATCCTTGAATCAGATACAGATATAACAGAGGAAGGTTCCTATGCACTAATGGAGATGGGGGCAACGGGTACCAGAATAGACAATCCCGAAGAAATAAGATCCCTGATTGAAGAAACCGGCGCACCTGAGCTGGCAGATGTCGGGGATTTTGCCGATTTACTCTCAAAATACCGGGTTACGGCATATTTCCCGTCCTTAAAAAATTTTGAAAAAACCAAGGGTGCCCTAAAAGTAAAATTCCCCGATGTTGAAATTTTCGCAAGGGAAGTCGATGATTCACAGTGGAATGAGAACTGGAAGAAGTATTACAAAGCCTTCCAATTGACTGAAAAACTCATGATAATTCCTTCGTGGGAAGTCGAGGAGGACCCAAAGGACAATGAAATTATCATGGATCCCGGAATGGCTTTCGGGACAGGCACCCATGAATCAACAGCGTTATGTGCTGGTCTGGTTGAAGAAAACATTGCAGAAGGCGACACATTCCTCGACATCGGAACCGGAACCGGCATACTTTCAATAGTAGCAGCAAGGGCAGGGGCAAAAAGCATTACGGCAATCGATATAGATGAAGCCGCAGTCAGGACAGCAAGGGAGAATCTCACAGTAAACAAGATAGAATCTGCCACTGTTTTAAAAGCAGACCTTTACGAAGCAGAAACCCTCTTTAAAAAAATGAATTTTAGGGCACCCTTTGTTTTTGATGTGGTAGCCGCGAATATAATTTCTGATGTAATCATCGAAATCGCACCTAAGGTCAGGGGAATTCTGAAGGAAGGGGGAAGGTTTGTCTGCTCGGGAATCATCATCGAAAGAGAGAATGATGTCATGCGGCAGCTTGAACTATCTGGTTTCAAAATCAGAAACGTGCTGAGAAAGAATGAGTGGACGGCCATAATTGCTGATGCCTAGATTCTTTGTGACGGAATACGAACTCCTGCCCGGACGCACCGCATATATAACAGGGGATGATGCCCGACATCTGAAAAAATCCCTGAGAATCAAGAAAAATGACATGGTGGTGCTTTGCGACGGAAGAGGCAATGACTTCACTGCCAGGGTTCTGAACCTTGAAAATGATGCGGTGCTTGTTGAAGTGGTAAGCCAAATGGAAAACAACAACGAACCAAAGCTCCAGGTAAATATCTTCATGGCAATTACAAAGGGCGAAGGATTCGAATATGCCATACAGAAGTGCGTAGAAGCGGGAGCGGCATCCATACAGCCTATAATTACTGAACATACTGTCATCGACATACCCGAAAACAAAATTGACAGAAAAGTGGAAAGATGGAACAAGATTTCTGAATCAGCTGCAAAACAATCCGGAAGAAGCAGGATACCGGTGGTTTTCTATCCGGTGCAATTTTCCGAGGCTTTGAAAAAGCCAAAAGGAGCGGAACCCTCGATTATCTGTTATGTAAAAGAGGGCACCCTTAAACTGAAACAATTCCTCGGGAGGCATCCGGATACAGAAGTTCTCAATGTGTTCATCGGTCCTGAAGGGGGTTTCAGCCCGGTTGAGTGGGAAATTGCAAAGCTTGCAGGTCTGTACAGCGTTTCTTTGGGTAAAAGGATATTAAAGGCTGAAACAGCAGGATTTTTTGTTACTGTTGCAGCTATGTATGAATACGGTGAACTAGGTCAAAAAGACTGAAAAAGCAAGAAAAGGCAAGCATACTACAGTAAAAGGCAGTATATCGGAGAAACAAACAAAAAATACTGGAAATCCAGGCCCTTTATGTTATAATGATTCAAGGCAAAGTGAGGTAGATGAATGGCGGTTAGTATGACCGGGTACGGCAAGAGCGTACTGGACAATGGTGACATATCAGTAAAAGTGGAAATCAAGTCTGTAAACAGCAGATACCTGGATGTAAATTTCAAATGTACCAGAGGCCTTTCCTTCATGGAGGAAAAGGTCAGAGCCATGCTCAAGGACAGGATTGACAGGGGCAAGATAGACATTTACGTAGGTATCCGCGGGGAGTATACAGACAAAAAGGAAGTACAGGTGGATGAAGACACCGTCGCCGCATATATTGAGGCCTTTTCAAAGCTCAGGAAGAAATACGGCCTGAGGGGAAAGGCAGACCTGTCCATGATAGCATCAATTCCCAATCTGCTGACCATCGATGAGACTGAACCCGATGAAGAAATGCTTGCTCCTTACGTGACTTCAGCGGTCAGGTCAGCCATAGACAACCTAATGGAAATGAAGGAGACGGAGGGCCGTGCAATTGAAAAGGACATGCTTCTGAAAGTAAGTGAAATGAATGGGACGGTTGCTGAAATCGAAAAATATTCCGAAGGAATAACATCGGCCTATGCCCAGAAGCTTAGGGAGAGGATCAAGGAACTGACCGATGATGCCACTCTTGATGAAGCAAGGCTTGCACAGGAAGTTGCATATTTTGCAGACCGGAGCTGCATTGATGAGGAAATAACCAGGCTTCGAAGCCACATCAGCCAGTTTGAGGAAAATCTTCCCAAAAGGAACATAGGCAGGAAGCTTGATTTCATAATTCAGGAGATGAACAGGGAATCAAATACTATAGCATCCAAATCTGTTTCCATCGATCTTACCAACAGTGCAATTGAACTCAAGAACATCGTTGAGAAGCTCAGGGAACAGGCGCAGAACATAGAATAAAATACCGGGGGCGAAGGTATGAAGTTAATTAACATAGGGTTTGGAAACATGGTGTCCACTTCGAGGATTATATCAATTATAAGCCCGGAATCAGCGCCGATAAAAAGAATGATACAGGAAGCCAGGGACAAGGGAAGTCTGATTGACGCAACCTACGGAAGACGCACAAGGGCGGTCATAGTCACCGACAGCGGACATGTGGTTCTTTCAGCACTTCAGCCGGAAACCGTAGGCCACAGGCTTGATGACAAAACCACGGAGGACGAGTCGAATGGCTGAAAAGGGCATGCTGATAGTTGTTTCCGCACCGTCGGGCACAGGTAAGGGGGCCATAATTGACCGTTTGATGTCAGATGATTCCAACATCAGGCATTCTGTTTCGGCCACAACCAGGGAACCAAGAAACGGCGAAGTAGACGGAAAAAGCTATTATTTCATCAGCAGGAAGGAGTTTGAACGGATGATAAATGACTCCGAACTCCTTGAGTGGGATGAATACTGCGGAAATTATTACGGCACACCCAGGAAATATATTGAGGAAGCAACTGAAAACGGTACTGATGTCATACTTGATATCACAGTGGCCGGAGCCATAAGCATCAGGAAGAATTACTCGGATGCAGTCATGATATTTGTACTTCCTCCGTCCATTGCAGAACTGGAAAACCGTATAAAGAACAGGGGAAGCGAAAGCCAGGAATCCCTCAGGAAAAGACTTGATTATGCATATTCCGAGTTCAGGCACGTTGGTGATTATGAATATGTTGTAGTCAATGATGACCTTGAGACGGCTGTCGGTGAAGTAAAGACAATAATTAAGGCAGAAAGAATGAAATACAGAAGAAATCCAAGCATATTGGATGAACTATATAAAGGAGAGATCAAATGATACTACACCCATCACTCGAAGAACTTGAGAAGAAGATAGGCGTTAGATTTTCCGTTGTAATGGCAGTTGCCAAAAGAGCAAGGATGCTGAACGACGGATCAAGGACCTTCTTCAAGGGCAGCGAAACCAATACACTTAGCATCGCAACCCATGAACTTAACAGAGGAAACGTAATATGTGTACCAAAGGGAGAAGGGTACATAGAAATTCCTAAGGGCGATACTACGGCATCAGAATAGACGGGAGAATATATGGCTACAGAAAAAACCATGGACAAGATAGTATCCCTGGCAAAACGAAGGGGAATCATTTTCCCGGGCTCCGAAATATACGGAGGCCTTGCCAATGCATGGGATTATGGTCCGTTGGGCGTTGAGCTCAAGAACAATGTCAAAAAAGCCTGGTGGAGCAAGTTCATCCAGCAGAATCCATATAACACAGGCGTTGACTGTGCTATATTGATGAATCCCAAGGTATGGGAAGCATCGGGTCATATCGGTGGATTCAGCGATCCTCTCATTGACTGCAAGGAATGCAAGACAAGGCACAGGGCCGACCAGATAATAGAGGATTACAACAAGGAAAAGGGCATTGAGGTCCATGTAGAATCAATGGATGAAACTCAGCTGATTGATTATCTGAAGGAGCACAATGTTCCATGCCCGTCCTGCGGTAAAAGCAACTTCACCGATATCAGGAAGTTCAACCTGATGTTCAAGACATTCCAGGGCGTAACCGAGGACAGCGCAGCCGAAATATTCCTTAGGCCCGAGACGGCACAGGGTATTTTCGTCAACTTCAAGAATGTACAGCGTACCACAAGGAAGAAAATACCATTTGGAATCGGTCAGATAGGAAAATCATTCAGGAATGAAATCACACCGGGTAATTTCATATTCAGGACCAGGGAATTCGAACAGATGGAGCTTGAGTTCTTCTGCGAACCCGGTACGGACCTTGAATGGTTCAACTATTGGAAGAATTTCTGCCACGACTGGCTGATAGGTCTTGGCATCAGTGAAGAAAACATAAAGATGCGTGACCATTCACCCGAGGAACTGTCCCATTACAGCAATGCAACCACTGACTTTGAATACAGGTTCCCCTTCGGTTGGGGCGAACTCTGGGGCATTGCCGACAGGACCGACTTTGACCTGAAGCAGCATGCTGAATATTCCGGTGAGGACATGTCATACTTTGATCCCGTTACAAACGAGAAGTATGTACCGTATTGCATAGAGCCTTCTCTTGGTGTTGAAAGGATGCTGCTGGCATTCCTTTGCGAAGCCTATGATGAGGAAGACCTTGGCGACGGGGATGTCAGGACAGTCATGAGGTTCTCTAACCAACTGGCGCCTTATAAGGCTGCGGTTCTGCCTCTTTCCAAGAAGCTTGGTGAAAAGGCCGAGGAAGTATTTGCAACCATATCTGCAAAATATACCTGTGAGTATGATGAAACAGGAAGCATCGGCAAAAGATACAGAAGACAGGATGAAATTGGAACCCCGTATTGCTTTACATTTGACTTTGAATCACTTGAAGACAACTGCGTTACGGTAAGGCACAGGGACTCAATGGAGCAGGAAAGGATACCCATCGACAAGGTTGTGGAATTCCTTGATGATAAAATGAAATATTAATTTGGAGGAAATAAGATAATGGCGAAGTATGTATACCTCTTTACGGAGGGAAACTCAAAAATGAAGGACTTGCTTGGTGGCAAAGGCGCAAACCTGGCTGAAATGACCAGCCTTGGTCTGCCGGTCCCCAGGGGATTCACAGTATCCACCGAAGCATGTACCAGGTATTACAAAGACGGCAAGGTCATTGCCGATGACATTCAGGAAGAAATCCAGAAGGCCCTGGCAACAACAGAGGAAATCGTCGGCAAGAAACTCGGGGATCCCACGAATCCGTTCCTGGTTTCAGTTAGAAGCGGAGCAAAGGTTTCGATGCCCGGAATGATGGATACGGTTCTGAGCCTTGGCCTCAATGATGTTGTTGTCGAAGGGTTGTCCGAGCTTACAAACAATCCCAAGTTCGCATATGACAGCTACAGAAGGTTCATCATGATGTTCTCAGATGTAGTCATCGGTGTAGACAAGGCGATCTTCGAAAGAAAGCTTGACGCATTCAAGGAAGCAAAGGGTGTTGAATTTGATACCGAGCTGACAGGCGAGGACATGAAGGAAGTAACTAAAATATTCAAAAAGCTCTATCATGATGAAATGGGCACTGACTTCCCGCAGGATCCGAAGGAACAGCTCATGGAAGCAATAAAGGCTGTTTTCCGTTCATGGGACAATGAAAGGGCAATCATCTACAGAAGGCTCAATGATATCCCCGGTGACATCGGAACAGCAGTCAACGTACAGGAAATGGTCTATGGAAACATGGGCGATGATTCCGGAACGGGCGTTGCATTTACAAGAAATCCATCCACCGGCGAAAAGGTCCTCATGGGCGAATTCCTTATGAACGCACAGGGAGAGGACGTTGTTGCAGGTGTAAGGACACCTCAGAAGATTTCACAGTTGAAGGACACCAACAAGGCAATTTATGACCAGTTCATTGAAATAGCGGAGAATCTGGAAAACCACTACCACGACATGCAGGACATAGAGTTCACAATTGAAAAGGGCAAACTTTTCCTCCTTCAGACAAGGAACGGAAAGAGAACAGCGAATGCAGCTCTTCAGATAGCCGTAGACCTGGTTGAAGAAGGAATGCTTACAAAGGAACAGGCTCTGATGAAGGTAGACCCGAAGCAGCTTGACGCAGTGCTTCATCCGACCTTCGAACCCAAGGCACTCAAGGCTGCAGAACCTCTTACAAGCGGACTGCCTGCTTCACCGGGTGCTGCAACAGGTAAGGTTTATTTCACTGCCGAAGCAGCTGCAGAAGCATTTGCAAAGGGTGAAAAGCACGTTATCCTCGTAAGGCTTGAAACATCACCTGAAGACATCGAAGGAATGCATGTATCACAGGGAATTCTTACTGCAAGAGGCGG
>Ga0116164_10003072_pt1 | contig 11594 bp, 6 predicted proteins | sample AD_UKC109_MetaG_FD_89888 | JGI IMG/M metagenome (GOLD analysis project Ga0116164, IMG submission 89888) | Active sludge microbial communities of municipal wastewater-treating anaerobic digesters from Hong Kong - AD_UKC109_MetaG | ecosystem: Engineered > Bioreactor > Anaerobic > Digestate... | reverse complement strand
GAAGCGGACGCGCGGCAGGGCATTCTGGTGCTGTTCCGAATCAACAACGATTCGGGGCTGTGGTTCGAGTTCAGCGCAAGGGATTGCGCCAATATCGTCATGGATTTGACCGCCCCGCAGTTCCCCGCGGTGGGGATGTCCGCACAGCCGGAGAAATACCGGCATTTTGGCAGCGAGGCGTTCACGTTCGCTGAGGGGGAGTGGTATGTCGCGCTGTTTGCCGTGGATCCGTCGCTGGAGCTGGGGCTGTACCTGTGGCAGGACGGCGACCCGCACAACATGGCCTGGTACCGCACCAACCTCGCGCGGGACGACTGGTACGCGGACGGCGCGGATTTCAAGGACCGGTCATGGGAGCTGTACATGGATATGAGCTATGTGGACGCCGTGGATATCGACATCGCGGGATACAGCGTGATCAATTTCTCGGGCTTCCGGGAGTAGCGGGGTGAGGGGAATGCGGATCAAAAGAACGGTTGCCGCGGCGCTCCTGCTGCCGCTTCTTTTGCTTGCCCTGCCCGTGCTTGCGGAGTCCCCGCGGGTGGAGATCAGCAGCCTTGCCGCGATGCAGCGGGTGAAGGATGCGTTCGCGGCGGCGGGCGTTGAGGTGGGGGACGCGCCGACGATGGAGCAGGCGGCGGCGCTGCAAACGCTCGATCTCTCCAGCTGCGGGCTGACGGACGTGAACTTCCTGTCCGCGTTTCCGGGGCTGACCGCGCTCGATCTCAGCGGGAACGACCTTGAGGACATCGGCGCGCTGGCCGGGCTGACCCGCCTGCAAACGCTGGACCTATCCCACAACCGGGTTGCGGCGCTTGGCCCCCTGCGCGGCCTGACGGAGCTGACGGCGCTCGACCTGACCGATAATCTGGTCGCCTGCGCAAAGCCGCTGCAGGCCCTGCCGAGGCTGACGGTTTTAAGCCTTGCCGACAACCGCCTCACCAGCGTTTCCGATCTGGCGGGGATGACGGCGCTTATCTCCCTCGACGTGAGCGTATCGCCGTTCACCGAGAACTACCGCATGGCGACCAACCACGACGAGGCGTTCAAGCGGCTCGGGTTCCGGATTTCGAGCATCGAACCGCTTTCCGGTCTGGTCAACCTGCAAACGCTCAACATCGCGGGCAACCGGGTGGAGGACTTAAGCCCGCTGGAAGGGCTAACGAAGCTGGAGACGCTCAACATCAGCCGCAACGACGGCGTCGTCTCGCTGGACGCGCTGGCGGGGCTGACGAATTTGCAGACCCTCGACGCGGATTTCATCGGCTGGAAAACCGAGCAATACTGGAGGAAGGAGCGGAAGGGCCGGCTGGACGGCGTGCAGGTGAAGCTGGAGACGCTGGATGCGCTGGCGGGGCTGACGAAGCTGAAACACCTGAGCCTGCGCGATAACATTATCACCGATTTTTCCCCGCTCAAAAACTGCACGGAGCTGGAATATCTGGATATCGCCAACGAGTGGGACATGAATCACGATCTCACGTTCAAAAATCTGGACCCGCTCAAGGGCTTTGGGAAGCTGAAATATCTGGACCTCGGGTACCACTTTGTGAAGGACCTGTCGGGGCTGAAGTACTTTCCGGAGATGGAGCACCTGTCGCTTTCAAGCTGCACGCTGGGCAGCACGGAGATGCTCGCGGGGCTGACGAAGCTCAGGTATCTGGATTTCGGCGAGCAGGAGCTGGAAAGCCTGGACGTGCTGCGGAATTTCCCGGATTTGGAAACGCTCAACATCGCGGGCTGCATGCGCAAGGGGTACGAGCTGCTGTCGCTGATTCCGCTGCGCTACGTGCAAGGCCTCAAATCGCTGACCCTGTCGTGCGACACGGTTGTCGGCTTCGTAAACGTTTCCTACCTGACCAATCTGGAGGAGCTCGTCGTGCGCGCCTCCGCTCCCATCGAGCAGCCGTGGCCCGATCTGACGCGGCTGACACGGCTTAAGGTGCTGGACGCTGAGAGCATTGCGCTGTACGACCTGACGCAGCTCGGCGGACTGACAAGCCTGACGACCCTGAAGTGCAGGATCATGGATTCGTTCGATTTGGAGGCGCTGCGCAATCTAACCCGGCTGGAGACGCTGACGCTCGACGTAAGCGACGCGGGCGCTATAGCGATCTCCGATCTGTCCCCGCTGGAAGGGATGACGCACCTCAAACAGCTTGAAATTGGCTATGGCACAACCTCGATTGCGGATATCACCCCGCTCCAAAGCTGCCCGGAGCTGGAAACCCTGCGTATCGACAACGCGCGGATTGCGGATATCTCTCCGCTGGCGAACTGCGCAAAGCTCCGGCACGTGTACCTGATCAATAACCAAATCCGCGATATTGCGGCGCTTGCGAGCTGCCCGCAGCTGCGCGACCTGGAGATCCGGGACAACGGCGTGGCCGATCTCTCCGCGCTTGCGAACTGCCCGTTTCTCGGCTCCCTCGATATCACAAACAATCCCGTAAGCGACCTCTCCGTCATCACGGTGCTGCCGCTGCTGGGCAGCGTTTACGCGGACAACGTTCCCTATGAAAAAACGGACGCGGTGGAGGACAGGCTCTACAGGATATACAACTGAGGAATGAGGAATTAGGAATGAGGAATTAGGAATGAGGAATGAGGAATTAGGAATGAGGAATGGCGGTAAGATTGCTTCGCAATCCTTTGATTGTACAATCTGCCGCCATTCCTTGCGTATATTCTTTTTGCATGATTGGGGAACAGGAAATGGAATCATCCGGTTGCGCAAGCAACCGCACCACAATTCCTAATTCCTAATTCCTAATTCCTCATTCGTTGAAGTTCCTAATTCCTCATTCATCTAAACTATTCCACCGTGAACGTCATCTCCGCCACGGTTTCGCCGTCGAAGTAGGCGGTGACGGTGTAATCCCCGGTCGGGATGGCGCCGTAGTCCGAAAGGATGTCCTGCAGCAGATCGCTGAAGGGGGAGTACTGCGAAAGCGTCGCGCTCTTGTGCGTGTACCACACCAGCTCGTCGGAGGAATACACGTCGCCGTTTGGCAGGTGCAGCACGAGGGTGCAGTGCATGGACTTATCGTCGTCCGATGCCGTGAGCTTGAACTGGAACATGAAGTTGTAGTCGTAGTCGTAAATTTCGCCGGGCAGCGTTTTGCTGTTCAGGGCCGTGGTGACCTCTTCATAATCCTTCTTGCCGGTGCGGGATTTGTACAGCCCGGTGCCCAGCAGATTGAAGTGGTAGCGCGAATAATCGGCCGCCTCGTACGTTGTGAACGCGATGGAGGACTGCCCCCCGTTGTAGGTGGAAACGGTCAGCACGTAGTCGGTGCCGGGGCTCAGGTAATTGAGGCGGTAATACAGGTCGGTCGTCTGCCGCTGCTCGCTGCGCTCGATCCCCGCCACGTGGTAATCCAGATAATAAACCTGCTCCTCCTTGTACGTGCAGTTCCAGGAGGCCTCGGCGGAGATCGACTTGATGATGCCGTTGGACAGATCGCAGATCAGGCCCTCCGCGCCGGAAACCCCGATGCCCGTCACCAGAAAGACAAGAAGGAGGCCGAACGCCACACATTTCTTTTTCATGATCCGAATCCTCCGTATTTTTTAGGTCAAAAACAACCACAGGGCATACGCCTTGCAGCATGATCGTATCACGATGTCGGGGCGAAATCAAATGATTCGGTGGATTGTTACAACAGCAGGGGCAAAAAGCGCCCGTTCGGCCGGGCGGGTGTAAAACGGCGTATTATCTGGTATAATTATCCAGTAACGATGATATAAAATCATCAGGGTGCGTTGCCGCGTAAGAAAAACAGAACCTGCCGGGGAGTTGAGCATCGGGTGTTACATAAACGGGGAATCTTGTTTTGCGCTTTGCTTTTATCGGTCTGCCTCTCGGCATTGGCCGCGCTGGCCGGAGATGATACGGTATCCTATGCCGTGGACGGCGGAAATCTTTATTTTTTACCGGATACCGGCGTGATCGTGGATGCGGATCAAACGGTGACCGCCGTTTCCATTCCGGCCGGCATTGGTGGCGTGCCGGTGACGGCGATCGGTTCCAAAGCGTTTTCCAACTGCGCCGCGCTGACGGACGTTACCTTTCCCGACAGCGTAACGGCAATCGGAACGAAAGCGTTTGCCGGGTGTACGGGGCTGACGGAAATCGCGCTGCCCGCGAAGCTGGAAACGCTGGGCGCCGGAGCGTTCAGCAATTGCGAGTCGCTTGCGTCGCTGTGGGTGCCGGTCAGCCTGACGGCGGTGAAAACCGCCGATTATACGCCGAGCGCGTTCGGCGGCTGTCCGCTGCTGAAAGAGATCACGTTCGAGGACGGGATTACGGCGATTCCGGGACACCTGTTTACGAGCTGTACCGGGCTGGAAAGCCTCGTGATCCCGGACACGGTAACGAAGATCGGGTACAATTCGTTCGGTTACTGCACGTCGCTGCGGGAGATCACGCTGCCGCAGGGACTTATAACGATCGATAGCCATGCGTTTACCAAGTGTTCGTCGCTTACGGAAATCACGCTGCCGTCCGGGCTGGAAACGCTGGGGAATGAGGCGTTTTCCGGGTGCTCGTCGCTTTCGCGGGTTGTGTTTTTAGGTGAGGTGCCCGCGTTTGATCAAAGTGTATTTGAAGACACGGCCCCGGAGATCGCCTTCCTGTCCGCGCAGGACGGCGCGGCTTTGCTGGCGGTGGAGATCGTGGACGCGCAGACGCTTGCCCCGCTGGAGAACGCGGCGGTGCGCGTATACGACAGCGACGGTATACTTGTGACGACCGGCACGACGGATGGCGTCGGCGTGTGTTCGTTTTACCTGGCGGAGGGAGCATACAGCCTGTCGGCGTCCGCCGGATACGGGTATAAAACGCGCACCGCCCAGTGGACATCCGGCGCGGAAGAAACGCTGACCATCGGGTTGACGCAAACGGAGCTGGTTTCGGTTGCGTTCACGCAGCATGAAATGACGATGGAGGAGATGGAGCAGGCAGGAATCGATACGGAAGCCAGCGCGAACCAGCAGGTGTTTGCTTATGAAATTGAATTGGAATACAGCGCGCATCTCACGATACCGTTTAAAAGCTATATCAACAACGAGCATGAGGTGAAGCTGTCCACGGCGGCCGGCGTCGCGGTGGACTGGGGCGAGCCGCTGGAGGTGCAGGCGCCGTATGAAGGAGACGGCGTACTGACATCCGGCGGCAGCGCGAAGCAAACGGTGCGTATCTACCCGATTTCCGAGCAGTTTTACCTGATCATCTGGGGCCGGGATACGTGGCTGAAGGAAATGTTCCACGTTCAGATGCTGGTCATCAACCAATCCAAAACCGATACGCTGACGGACTGCGTCTGCTCCCTCGAACTGCCGGACGGGCTGTCCCTTGCGGCGGTGGAGGGAGACCGGAATCCACTCAACGTCGGGCTTGGCACCGTCGCGTCCGGCGGCAGCGCCGTGATTGACTGGTATGTCCGGGGTGACGCGGAGGGTTCCTATGCGATTTCCGCCTCGCTCAGCGGAATCTTTATGCCGGTGCAGGAGCCGTTTGCCTACCAATATACCTGTGAAGAGCCGATCGAGGTGCTGGCGGGCAGCGCGCTGCAGCTTACGCTGTCCATCGAGAGCGCGGCATACAACGGGCAGGCCTATCCCGTGGAACTGGAGCTGAAAAACACGTCCGACAAAACGCTGTATAACGTGACGCACCGGATTGAAGCGGTGCGTGAATGGCAGCTGGTCGCGGTGGATTTTTCCATGCGGGAATTTACCGAGGAGGATCTGCTGTTTGAAACGCTGGGCGACGAGGCAAGCGTGACCGTGAGGGAGCTGCTGCCGGGCGAAACGGTGACAATCTCAATGACCATCCCCATCAAGTTCAGCTCGATCCTGGAAAGCATTTCCAGCCTGGGCAGCGATTTGGGCACCAGCTCAAGCATCGCGGCGATCCTCTCGGGCGGGGAAGCCGCGCTTGCCGTGAAGATTGTATCAAAGGTGCTTTCCCTGATCAAGGTGGAGTATCTGCTGAAGTCGGCGACTGTAACGACACTGGACGGCAGTACAACGGAAATCCCGGTGACCATTCAGGTGCTGCCTGCCGATAAAGCCTATCTGCGGCGGACTTGGATCGCAAAGGAAATGATGAGCCTGACGACGGGTTTGTTGAGCAAGTTCAGCGGAACGGGCACACAAACCTTCGGCAAGCTGTTGAATTACTATGGGAACGGCTGGGCGGTGGAGGCCCATGAAATCAAAGCGCTCAACGACCAGGAGCCAACGGCCCTGCTGATGGGGCAACTCAGCGAGGTGCCGGTGTCGGTTGGCGAGTGTGTGAATTATACCCTGCACATTCCGCGGGGGGAAGCAACCTTGCATGTGGATGAGCAGACCGAGCTGCAGACAGCCGACGCAAAACGCTCGCTTCTGCCGCATGCCTGCGCTGCGCAGGCATTTCGCGCGCGGGCGGTGATTACGCCGCTGGAAGGCGCTCAGGTTAACATTCACGGCAATACCGCGACGGTGACGGGCGGGGACGCGGAGATTACGCTGTATATGCTGGAGGAAGGCGAAGCGTACATGACCGTGGAGACGGAGGACAGCCTTTCGGCGGTCAGGCTGATTACCTCGGACGGCATTTGTGTGTCGAATGAAGAGGCCGGGACGGTGGATACGGCGGCGCTTGCCGTACCGCGGGTAACGCTGGTTTCGCAAACCGGGGAGTTTACCGTGCACAGGGCGCTGGTTGAGGCGCTGCTGTATGACGACGCCGGTTCGCTCAAGCTGGAAACTCCGGAGCAAACGGTGATATTGCAGTGGTACTCGCTTCTGGCGCTGGGGCTTGAAATGGGGGAAGAGGACGCGCTGCGCCTGACCCTCACGCGGGACGGCGGTACGATTGCCCTGCGGTGTGAAACGATGGACGGGGACGCGGTGGACGTCACGTTTCCGGGTGACGCGTATCTGATTTTTTCGGCCTCCGGGGATCAAAGCTACGTGCTGCCGGAGGATACGCTGCGGGAGGACGCGTGGATTTCCGCACCGGTGCGCGAAACCGGCACATTGGTTACGATACGCGCGGAGAGCATGTCTATTTTGAATCAGATTGGGCTTGCCGGGCTCGGCGTGCTTGCCGTTATCGGTCTGGTTTGGCTGTTCAGGCGGAAACGGTAACACGCCCAGCGGCGTAAAAACGCCCGCACAGCCGTGCGGGCGAGAGCCAATGAGGAAGCAGAAATTTGCGGTGCGGCTGCTACCGCAGCCGTTTGATTTGATTTCATAACACAGCGGCATGAAGAGCGAAATGAAAACAAACGACACCCATCACATCTGCAATCGATAGATTGCGCAGCAATCTATCCGCAATTCCTCATTCCTCATTCCTCATTCCTAATTGGAAGAATTCTTCCGTCATTCCATCGTAAACGTGGTTTCCGCGGCATAGTCGTTGCCGATATAGGCGGTCAGCTTGTATACCCCGGCGGGGTATTCGCCGTAATCGTTGTAGAGCTTGCGCAGCGCGGAATTGAAGGGCACGTATTCCGTGATGGTGGTGCGGCTGCCGGCGTACTCCAGCACGTTTGATACCGTGTAGGCGTCGCCGTTGGGCAGGGTCAGCACGAGCTCGAAATCCAGATACTTCTGCACGCGGGTGGAATTCAGCTTGAAGCGGAACATGAAGTGGTACTCAGTATCTGTCAGCGTTTCCTTCAGGCCCGCGCCCGTGAGGGCGGTGAAGGCGGAATAATCCGTTTCGTACTTGGTGGACTTGTACAGCCCGGTGTCCAGCAGCTGATAGCCGAAGCCCGTATAATCCTGCGGCACGGGCATGATCACGGTGGCGGAGGAAGTATAGCCGCTCTTGGTGCTGACGGTGATAACGTAGGTGGTGCCGGGGCTCAGGTTGTTGATGGTGCAGTAGAGGTGGTAGGTGCGCCGCTCCGTGGAGTAGTCGGAGCCCTCCGTTTTGCAGGTGACGGTGTACAGCGGATCGCCCGCGATCGCGCCCCAGGAAACGCCGATGGACGTTGTATCGTAGGGCGTTGCCTGCAGGTTGGGGATGGGCGGCGCGGCGAGTGCCACGGTCATGCCGGAAAGCAACAGGATCAAGGCCAGTAATACGGCGCTCATTTTTTTCATCTTATATTCCTCCTTTGTTCTCGTGGAACCGGTACGGCGGAGCGTGCCTTGCATTGTGTACTGCTATCGTATCATGATTGCGGCGTTATCGCAAATAGGAACGGAAGTTTTTACAGATTGGATACATTATCGTTGCAGACAATCGCTTTGAATGAAAAACGCGCCCGATCAACGGGACGCGTCTTTGGTCTTATGTTTGATTGAATTGGTTTTCTCTTGCTTCCGTCTCCTTTTCCTAAAAGAGAAGGAAGGGAAGTTATACCGTCAGCAGCTTTCTGGCCGCCGCGGTGACCTCTTTGAGCAGCGCATCGGCCTTCGCCCTGTCGCGGTCGTTGACGTTGACGTAGAGCTTGATCTTGGGCTCGGTCCCGGACGGGCGCACGCACACGAAGCCGCCGCCGTGGAGCGCGAAATACAGCACGTCGCTTGCGGGATAGGGCAGGGTCTCCACGGCTCCGCCGGCCAGGGTCTTGGTGCCCTTGAGGATATCCAGCACGGCGTCCACCTGCGCGCCGCCGATTTGCTTTGGCGGGTTTTCGCGGATGTCGGCCATGATCGATTTCATCTTCTGCACGCCGTCCATGCCGGGCATTTCGGCGGATTCGACGTGCTCCAGATAGTAGCCGTAGGTCTTAAAGATCTCCTCCATCACGTCGGAGAGGGTCTTGCCCTGCGCCTTGTAATAGGCGGCGGCCTCGGCGATCAGCAGGCTTGCGTTGACGCCGTCCTTGTCGCGCACGGCCGTGCCGGACAGGAAGCCGTAGCTCTCCTCAAAGCCGAACAGGAACGTATAGGAATGATCGTCCTCGAACTGCTGAATCTTCTCACCGATAAACTTGAAGCCCGTCAGCGTGTCAAACAGCGCCACGCCGTGGGCGTCGCAGATGGGCTTGGCCAGCTGCGTGGAGACGATGGATTTCACCACCGCGCCGTTTTTGGGCAGCGTGCCCGCGGCCTGCTTGGAGGAGAGGATGTAGTAAATCAGCAGGCAGCCGATCTGGTTGCCCGTCAGCAGGCGGAACTTGCCGCTCTTTTCGCGCACGGCGACGCCCAGGCGGTCGCAGTCCGGGTCGGTGGCGAAGCACACGTCCGCGCCCGTCTCGTTGGCCAGCTTGATGGCCAGATCGAAGGACTGCGCGTACTCGGGATTGGGGGCCTTCACGGTGGGGAAGGCGGAATCGGGCAGCTCCTGCTCCTTCACCACGCTCACGCCCGTGATGCCGACCTCTTTCAAAACCCGGCGCACGGGCACGTTGCCGCTGCCGTGCAGGGGCGTGTAGACGATCTTGAGGGATTTCCCCTCCCTGCGGATGATCTCGGGATTGACGGACAGGGTTTTCACCATCGCGATATACGCGTCGTCCACCTCCTTGTTGCCGACGACCTGCAGCAGTCCCTCCTTCGTCGCCGCCTCGCGCGTCATGGTTTTGGCCGCCGTATAGGAAAGCGCGTTGATCGCCCGGGTTACCTCGTCGGCAACCTCGGGGCCGATCTGCGCGCCGTCCGCCCCGTATACCTTGTAGCCGTTGTACTGCGGCGGGTTGTGGCTGGCGGTGATCACGATGCCCGCGTCGGTTTGCAGGTGCCGCACCGCGAAGGAAAGGATGGGCACGGGCCGAAGCGAATCGAAAATCTTGGCGTTGATTCCGTTTGCGCACAGCGTGAGCACGGATTCCGCGGCAAATTCGGGGCTCATGCGGCGGCTGTCGTAGGCGACCACGACGCTTGGGCGTTTCCCCGTTTTGACCGCTTCCGCGTTCAAAAAGTTCGCCAGTCCCTGCGTGGCGCGGCGCACGGTGTAGACGTTCATGCGGTTGGTGCCCATGCCCAGCACCCCGCGCATGCCCCCGGTGCCGAACGACAGCCCCGTGTAAAACCGGTCCTCGATTTCCTTTGTGTCGCCCGCGATGGCCGTGAGCTCCCGGACCGTCTGCTTGTCCGCGGCAAAATCCGCAAGCCATTGATGGTATGTGTCCATATAAGCCATAGGTTTCCCTCTTTTCTTTTTTGAAAGGTTATCTATATTATAGCGTTTTTTTCCGCACAGTTCAACATCGGGCGGGCGCTATTCCTTCAGGGTGTTGATGACGCGCAGCCGGCTCCACGCCGTGTGCGGCAATTGCCCGTCCCGCGCCAGCGCCCGGAGGACGGCGAGCAGGATCGCCGCGCCGTACAGCGCCATCAGGAGAAACCCGGTCGTAAACAGCCGCGATTCCAGCAGATATTTTTTCACAACCACGATCAGCAGCAGGACCGCAACCAGCGGGATGGACGGGTACCCGAAATACAAAAACGCGTATTTGACCAGCAGCTGTAAAAACCGGGGCGGGGCCTCCGTCCGGCTGTCCGCGCTGCGCAGATGGGTGATCCGCTTGCCGATCGTCCGTCCCTTGCCCAGCCATTCCCCGAGGATGAAATACAGCAGCACGGCGGCGGCGTACAGGCCGACCGCCGCAAGCAGCCGCCATTTCCAGCCGACGTCCAGCAGATGCCGGCGCAGCGGCGCGAACACGAACAGCGCCAGCGCAAGAAGGCCGCCCAGCACCAGCCAGTCGACCAGCGCGGCGGTTGCGCGCCGCAGAAAGCTGACATGCCTGCCCTTGCGGTAGGCGATGCCGCTGAGCGCCTGCTGGGTGGGCAGCCGCCTGAGCAGCGGCCTGGAGATCCAAAAGCCCAAAATACCGCCGAGGGTATTGGTGATGATATCATCCACGTCGAACATCCGGTAGGCGACCGGGGACAGCCCGAACAGCCCCGACAGCTGGATCAGCTCCAGGATCAGGCTGAAGCCGAAGGCCGCCACCGCCGTTTTGCCAAACGAGAAATCAAAATAATAGCGGAGGTACATGCCCAGCGGAACCATCATCACGACGTTGGCGACGATATAAAACGCGCTGCGGCTCAGAAACGCGTCCTTCCACGTGGACGGGTCCGACAGCGAAAAGCCCGTAACCTCCACCCAGCGCCGCAGGGCGGTCAGGGGGATAAACTGCGGCTGCTGCCGCTGGGAGATGGCATCGGACGCGGTGGCGGGAATGGGCAGGATCGTCAGCAGCGCGGTGCACATGAGGTAGAACACGAAGGAATAGACGATCACCGTGCGCAGGAGCAGCACGGCGCCGTAGCGGTGGTACTGGACAATCATGTAGGGGAGCGTAATCAGCAGCGCCACAAGCGGAAAAAGCCGGACCGCCGATAAAATCGTGTCAAGATATTCCCGCATGCATCCGCCCCCTTATGCGGAAATTCTAATGATTTCGGGGGGCCGCGTCAAGGAGCACCTGTAAATCTTCAGGGGTTGCCGCGCTTACGGCGCAAGGAAGGAGGGCGCGAGCCTGCCCTCGTAGACCGGGGTTACGCTGCCCCGCATGAAGAGATGCCCGTCCGGCGCGATGCGGATATCGATCCGCCCGCCCGGCATGTGCACGGCCACGGCTTCATCCACGAGGCCCAGCCGGTGCGCGGCGGCCGCGGCGGCGCAGCTGGAG
>Ga0116164_10003059_pt1 | contig 11638 bp, 5 predicted proteins | sample AD_UKC109_MetaG_FD_89888 | JGI IMG/M metagenome (GOLD analysis project Ga0116164, IMG submission 89888) | Active sludge microbial communities of municipal wastewater-treating anaerobic digesters from Hong Kong - AD_UKC109_MetaG | ecosystem: Engineered > Bioreactor > Anaerobic > Digestate... | reverse complement strand
CTCGATGACCAGCACAAATGACCCCGCCTGCGTCGGTGATACCAATGGCTCTTTATCAATCAGTCTTCAAGGAGGTGCCATGCCTTATGATTATAAATGGTACGAAGAGGGAAACACGAGCAACGTTTTGTCACAATCGGCTGTTTTGCCAAATATAGGAGCCGGTAATTATCACGTCAGCGTGACGGATCTAGCGGGCTGTGTCTATGAAACGACACTTACCTTGAATAATCCGCCACCGGTCGTTGCTCAGGTATTAAATGTCAATCCGACCAAATGTTATAATGGAAATACAGGTAATGCTCTGGCAATGGCTTCAGGAGGCTCAGGCCCACAGGCAGATTTGTATTATTTCTGGTCATCTGGTGAGTCAGGGGTCAATGCCACTATGCTCGAAGGTGGTGAACAATGGATGTATGCCATTGTAGATAACTGTCCGACGGATACCGTGTTCTTCGATGTTGGAGAACCTGAGCCACTTGTAATAGACTTAGATGCATCGACCATACAGCAACCAGATTGTGGAGACAATTGCAATGGTCTTATCTTTCTTCAAGGTAAGGGAGGAAATCCTGGTGTCTATCTTTATGAATGGATTAATCTCGGAGGCAATAGTCCACTACAACAAAATCTCTGTCCCGGCACATATTATATTGAATTGACGGATCAGATGGGATGTAAAAACACCGATTCCATTACTTTATTAAAAGTGGATCCTATCATTGCCCAGATTGATGAAAATTTAACTCAAGATATCAATTGTTTTAGTGAAGACGGCGGCTCAATTGCGGTCTTTGCGACAGGAGGATCACCGGATAGCTATCAGTATTTTTGGACACCCAATGTCTCTAATGCACCGGTAGCAAGTAACCTTCAGCCCGGAACTTATCAAATAATTGTATATGATGATACCCAATGTCGGGATACCGTGAGTTATACACTTACTGCACCGATTCCTGTGGAAGCGGAATTATCCACTCCGGAGGTCATCCAATGTTATGGCTATCCGACGTGTATCGGGGTATCTAGTGTCTCTGGGGGCTCGGGTAGTGGCTATACTTTCACTATAAATAATGGCATAAGATATCCCATTGATAGCTGCGTCGCTATATATGCGGGGGACTATACCATTAATGTATTTGATAGTGATGGTTGTGATTATGAACAAAATCTCAATATTCCACAACCCGAGCAGATTTATATTAATGCCGGAGAAGATCAGGAAATAAAAATTGGTTTGTCGAGTGAAGTGATGGAGGTCGAAGTGTATTCAGAATCACCAATCGATACTTTAGAATGGATGCCAAACGAATACTTGGAGTGTATCGATGCAGATTGTTTTAAAGCGGTTTCTACACCGCCGGCAAGCATTTTGTACACGATTCAAGTAACCGATGTTAATGGGTGTAGGGCAAGTGATGAGATTCTCATTAAAGTAATCAACGATAGACAAATAGACTTCCCGAATGCCTTTAGCCCCAATGGTGATGGGTACAATGATCAATTGGATATTAATCTCGGCCCAGAAGTCGTATTACTCAAGAATTTTAGCATTTTTGACCGTTGGGGTAGTTTGGTTTTTCAAAGAGAAAACTTCGAACCCCTTGGAAATGATCCTCTGGCTTGGGATGGAACAAGTAATGGGAAAAACCTCGAACAAGGGGTTTATGTGTACTTTATCAGTGCGGTATTTATTGATGGAGTAGAAGTCAATTACTCTGGTGATATTACACTGATCAGATAGAATATTGATGCAAGGGCTTGGCTTATTTACTCCAGTAATCATTCCATCTTCTGGCGTAAAGATTAATCATAAAGACAAAATTCTCAGTCTAGGTTCTTGCTTCTCTGACAATATTGGTCATAGGTTGAAAAATGCTGGATTTAATGTCCATATTAACCCATTTGGAACTATTTTTAATAGTCACTCCTTGGCTAATATTCTTGACTCTATAAATAATCCTGAATACATAGTCAACGAGGCTATGTTTCAAAATAATTCTGATGGTCAGGTGTTTCATTTTGATTATACGAGCAAACTGAATTGCGATACAAAAGAAGATTATTGTAAAAATCTCAAGAACATAGTTAATGAAATCGAGGACATCGACATTCTACTCATTACATTAGGAACATCGTATGTGTACGAATTGCAATCGGTCGGAAATATAGTTGCTAATTGTCATAAACAAAATCAAAATCTTTTCAATAAAACGCTGCTCAGTACGGATTATCAGTATGAAAAACTGCATAGTACAATTAAGCAGTTAAAGACTCGAAACGAACATCTGAGAAAGGTGGTAGTGACTGTCAGCCCTGTGAGGCATACCAAAGATGGGATGGTCGAGAATACGAGGAGTAAAGCAAGATTGTTAGAAGTGTGCCATAGATTAGTTGAATCTGATGACATGATTGAATATTTCCCTTCTTTCGAAATTATGATCGAGGAATTGAGAGATTATAGGTTTTATTGTCGGGATTTAATTCATCCCAATGACTTGGCCATAGATATTATTTGGGAAAAATTCTCGCAAAGCAATTTTAATCTAGAAACGATTACTATTTCTTTGCAAATGGAAAACTATAATCAATTGAAACGGCATATACCAATGAGTCAATCAGGCAAAGAAGCTCAACTAAAGAAATTAATCTCAATGCAAGAAGTACTAATCCAAAAGTACCCTGATTTAAATTTTGATAAAAGGTTTTGAAAGAGTTTGACCTTCCTTTTCAATATTTAGGAAATACTGTCCCGCCGGATAATCTGAAACATCCAAAGAAGTTTTAGAATCCAATAATTTTAATTCATTCATAACTTTTCCTGAAGCGTCAATAACGGTACATTTTCCATTTTCAAGATTTTCAAATTTTTCAATTGAAATATTTAAGAATTCACTGGCTGGATTAGGAAAGAGATCGATGGCAAAATCAAAGATAATTTTGTCAAAAGTGGAAACCAATTCTTCTACATTAAAATCCCAGATTCCACGTCCATATGTTCCAAATCTTGCCGTTTCTATCTCATCTACATATTCTACACTCCAGAATGTCTGGTTAGGAGTTTCAGCGCCAGTCAATGGAAACCATTCTTCTTTATCTACAACATAGACATAAGGCCCTGATTCAGTAGCTGCAAAAATCAAAGTTTCATCTTTATTCATGGCAAGATTGAAACACATAGTCTTAGGCATTCCATTTGACATGGGTGTGAAAGATTGGCCTCCGTCATAGGAGACATATACTGGTGAAAAGTTATATCCATTACCTGAAATATATACGATATTAGGATCTACATTGGAAGGTAGCACACATGAACCGTACAAATAGTGAGATTCTGATATGAATTCTTGCACGAGCTGGAAGTCCATTCCTCCGTCTGTCGATCTGTAGCATTGACCATTTGTGGTCAATACGAACCATAATTGGTCATTAAAAGGACTAATTGCCAGGGCTGAAATTGTTCCACCACCCTCTGAAAAATCAAAAGGCAGTTGAGAATAAGCGATAAATCCATCAGAATTTTCTATTCTTATAATGTATGACCCGTTGTCTTCTGGGTCGATGCTTCCTCCGGCGGCATAAATTACGTCTTCATTGGCATTTGATGAAGGTATTATTGGCGGTATCCAGACTGTTTCGTTACTAGAGTTGATTTCATAAGAAGCGGTAGGTCCTGATTCTATCCTCGGGCTCTCGTAAACCCCAATCCATCCACCAGGATAGACAGTCCATAGGTGCTCGCCATTGTGAGTAAAAACAAGATGGCCATAGTCACCAGATATATTCTGCACTAACTCGCTGGGTGAATCATCACCATTGATTATTCCTCTCTGAAGTCCTTGGTCTTGCGTCCCTCCATACACATAAAATGGATCATTGGGGTCAGTCTTAACGTCATAGAACTGTCCTACATTGAGACCAAACAATGAAATATTGAAATTATTTTCCCCATAGTCTTCTGTATAGTTAATTCCCCCATGATTACTTATCAAGCAAAAATTGATTCCGTCTCTAGTGGTAAATTCCTTAATACTCATGATATCGGCATGAAGTTTCGTCGCAGGATCTCCGTAATATTCCCACCATCTATTGACATTGTCCCATCCCAAACCACCATTTGCCGATTTGTAGGCATCCACTTCTCCATAGAGCATTTTATCTGGATTTGAAGGGAAAGCGAATAAGCCCACATCCCAAGGATTGGAAGGTATAGGCATATTTTTATTCCATGTCAATCCTAAATCAATGGAAGTGTAGATATAATTGTTATCATCGAGAAGGAACATTTTTACCTGATCCTCCTGGTTGGTAACTTCGAAACCTCTAATATTGATTTCTTGAGCCTCCGGAACGGTTACTTTATCAACTATTTTTTCAAATTCAAGGGAATCACCGTTCCATTTCCAAATATTAATTTGTTTTGTACCAATTTTTTCGGCGGCATACACTTCGTTATTCGCTTTTCTTAACCTTACAGTATTTGAATCATAAGATGAAAATCCAAGTTTTTTCTTGTAAGTCGTTCCATTTTCTGAAAAATAAACGCCTAGATTTGACCAATAATCCTTTTTATAAAGAATGAGTAATTGATTATCGACTTCCAGACCTGAGGGTAGATAATTTCCAGACACAACCAATCCAGAAGACCTCGTCCAGTTCACGCCATAATCATCAGAATAATACGGCGTCCCACCAATGGCAGAGATTAATCGTTTTGAATCATCTTCTAAAGTAATTAATTCTAAAAAATTTCCATTGAATCGATAGTCATCATTGACAAGATGCCATACATTATCATCAAAAGACATTTTGTAAAGAGAACCACCTCCACCTAAACAATAAACCGTATTGGAAGGAGCATCATATTCTGTGATTCTGATATTTCCAGCCTGATTGACGCTTCCTCTTTCTATCCACTTTCCTGACAAGGCATTCTCTGCAAAATACTCAATTTCTCCTCTATTAAAGTGCCTTTTTTTCTTTTGAATTAGCACTGAGGTGTTTGAAGAATTTTCATCTTCTATCGCTTTCCAATTACTTGCTTCTCCTCCATGCATCAAGTCAAACCATGCTTGTCTGGATCCGCGATGCTTGCCCTCGTTTTCGAGCATATATTTGCTTACAAAAGTTTCCGTTGGTGCCGGAAAATTGCAAAACAGGTCTGACTCGCTCTTATTCTTACAAGCCAAATAGATTATCGTAATGAGAAGGAAAACGAGAGACTTTTTCATCTGATTTCGAATTAATACTTATTCAACTACTAATTTTTTCACTACTTGTTTTGAGTCGGATAGAAACTTTACTAAGTAAATTCCAGAATTCAAATTTTCGATATTAATATTAGTATTCTTATTAAAAGTACCGCTTAAAATTGCTTTCCCATCTACAGAGAATATCGAGTATTCCACGTTGTCTGTATGATTTCTTGCCACTAGATTGAGAATGCTCCTTGTAGGATTGGGAAAAATTTTAAAATCGTCTTCAAGTAAATCCTTTGTAGATGAAGTGTTTTTTATATTGATATTAAATTGAGTTGTGGGAATCCACCCTCCATTACCATCTGAAACACTAAATTTGAATAAATCAGTCGTTTCTAATTCATCAAAAATTGTCCAATATTTAATCTTTCCCTGATTTATATCTTCTTGAGTAAATTGGTCACCTTCAAGTATAATTTGCTGATCTTTATAAAGGTTTCCTTGCACTGGAATGGTAGTGACTGTGTAGGTCAATTCATTAGCACTGTTGTCACTGTCCTCACAAAGTAATTGATTAGATTGTAACACGATGGTTTGATTATAAGTCGTTTGAATTGCTACATTATTGACCAAGTAAGGTGCATTCAGCGCCACAGAACTGCATATATCAAGGATGACATTATCTATTCGACCGCCTTCTCCAGCCTCATTATCTTTTACTCGCATAATCCATAATCCTTGAATCGGCTCACCCTCAAAGTCCGATAGATTGCCTGTAGGTTTCACAGTGATACCTTTGTCATAGTTACAAGCGAAATCAATGCCTTCATCATCAAATGTTACACTGATTACTTTCTGTGTAGGACATTTTCTATTTACTAGTACAACTTCTTTCAGAGACGGAGAAATCAAACTCAATGTAAGATCATTCATTCTATTATGTTCTCCTTCTATCGTGACACTGATGTCATCCAGTGGTACATTGTCAGATACGACTGTGCTAATATCAACAGTAGGCAAGCCAGATCCAGAAATGTTTTTTGGAACATTGGTTGAGGCTGTTGTTTTACAAGATTGAACTTTAGTGCTAAAAGCTCTTATGTCTGAAAAAGAACCAACACCACATTGGTTTACAGGTGCAACTCGATAGTAATAAATGGTTGATTTTTCGAGTGTGGATGGAAGGCTTACATTATCAGCTGTAGTGGATTTTTCATAAAAGTAATTGGCCGTATTCGAATTGAATTTCGGATCATCAGATAATTGGAATAAGTAACTGTCCGCATTGATGCTTGTAACCCATTCAAATTCCGGAGAAACACTAATTCCTACCGAGTTATCAGCAGGTAATGTGACATAAAAATCACTAAAATCCGTACCTATGGTCGTCAACGAAATCTTGCGGTACATAGTATCAGCATTTTCTGACGTAATACGAAGGGATAGTTCATAGTCATTGATACCATCCATTTGATCAAAATCCAAATATAGGGTACTGGTCTCGCCAGGTGTCACCTCATCTTGTGAAAAATTGGCAGAAATGCTTTCAGGCAAATCAATTACTTCAAATTTCAATTTATCGTTAAAACCACCAAAAGCTTCAGTCGTAAATGAAAATTCTTTAGATTCAGGAAGACAGACAGTGGTATGTTCACAAATGTTTGATACGTTGAAGCTTGGTGTTGAGGACTCTTCTACACTGAAATACTTATCACTAATGTCGAAAAAAATATTATCACTGGCTTTAACCAATATTCTTCCCTTTGCCGAAATAAAATTTGGAATTATAACTTCGTGTTCTCCATCATTAGGCACTTGACAGGCAAGTATGACCATATCGTCTCCTTCTCGTTCTGGTACAATGGCACCATTGTGAGAAAAATAAATATCCACGAATTTTGCATTTATTGGGGCTTGATCGGTTTGTGCAACATCCCAAGTCACATCTACGACATCACCGATATTAAAACTGGCTGTTTCATTTGGGTAGGTTATTGCAAAAGTCCCTTCTGTTAGTTTTGAATGGAAAGAGACAGATTCCCATTCGGTATATCCACCTTCAGGATTATTGTCTCTAACTACAAAATTAAAGTCTAAATCTCGTGATGTTTTAGGTAAAACCTCGACGTTAAAACCAATATTATTTAGGATGCTGCTTTTCTGTGGGAATATTCTAAAATCTTTGTCTGACGGTGGATAAACGACGAAGAGTGGTGAATTTCCAAGAGGATTCCCTAAAGAGCTAATTGGACCTGTATTTATCTGTTCCCAACCGTAGGTAAGATTGTCATTATTGGCATCTGTTGCATGTCCTAATAAATAAAAGCTGGTATTGGTTGGAATATAAAATCCATCTTCATAATCAAGCTGAATATCAGGTGATATGTTACTTGTCGGATATATAGTAGCACATCCTTCAGCAGAGCCACCGTTTCTCGTATGAGATTCTATCTGTGACAAAGATATACTGTGGTAGAAATCATAATTGTCAGCGAGTACATTATTACTACCACAAAGTCCTGCATAAGACATAATTGTACTTCCGCTTCCGGGTTCTACACCGAATGCACTCTCATTTCCTCCACAATTGTTAAAAGTATGTTGAGCACTGAATTGGTGTCCCATCTCGTGTGCTACGATAGAAACCGTCGTGGGAATCACACTATTATTAGCAAAACAAGTACAACCACCTGCTTTATTGCTAGGGTTACATACCGAGCTTAAAAATGCCACACCACCCACATCAGTACATCCTACCGTAAATACATGGCCGTAATCATAATTTGAATGGCCTAAATAGTTATTAACTATCGTTGTGTTAACGGGAATTAATTCTCCTCCTGTTCTAGAGATCGCGGTGCTAAAGGGATCTGTTGCCGCATCTATGAATACAATTTTGTCATTATCATTAATTAAAATAACACGATAGGCAAGTTCATTTTCGAATATTTGATTCAACCTGTTTACAGAGGTATTCATATCGGCAAGCGCTTTTTCTACGGTTCCTCTTTTTGCTCCCCATTCACCAGTACAGGATATTGCCAATTCATATTCATATACATCTACATTGATACCACGAGTAGAAGATTTTTTTGATCTGGTGAATTCAATATTTTCTCCAGTTACTCCACAAGTATAGTTGGAACCGTCCTGCTCACTACCGAAATCCTTGGTATAGTAAACTATTGAATTTTTTAAGTCCTCCTTCACATAAGGATCGATATAAAACTCACCCTTATTTGTAATTACGGAAGCTCTCAAACCATAAGGACTGATGTCGAATCGGGTAATATCTCCACTTTCGCTAATGCCTTTAAAAGATTTAATTGATGGATATTTAGCAGACAACTTTTCTTGCATACAAGGAGATTCAAAAACCTGAAATTCAACGATACTTCCGTCTGGATAGGGTAGAGACATAGATATTCTTTGAGATATATCTCGCAATCCTTCTTTAGAAGCAGACTTTAATAGTGATTTTATTTCATCAATGTCCGAGGTAAAGACCTTATACTGTGATGGAATAATTTCTCTTTCTGACGAATTTCTAGTTGCTATTCTTGAATCGTCTATTTCTTTCCAACTCTGTGTAAAGGATGTAGTCGCAAATAATAGAACTGCGGCACAAATAAAAGTTCTAAGCATGAAAATATTATTTTATCAATTTTAAAATTTTAATGAAAGGAGTTTTTATGTCGAACTCTGAACAAATATAAGTTTATTAAGATAATGCGAAGTTAAAATATGTTTAAAAATATGGCTCTCAACCGAATTTTAAGAAATAATGTCGTGTTAGGCACTAAAAAATCTGGATTATAAAGCAGCATTTTTTAGTTTTATTGATGTTAGGTAGTTTACAAATTATACTTTCTCCAAAATTCTAGAAAACACTTTTGATATCAAATAGCGTAAAAAAACTCTATAATTTTAATTGTATTCATAGAGATTGTAAAAGTTAAATGAGGGTATTTAATGGGTAAAATAGTTACTAACTTCTTTATTGATTTTCCTACCTTTACCCTAGACTGTTAGGATATTGAGGGAAACAGATCATGTCTGAATTAATTATGACACATATGTTGGGATGATTGGTTTTTATGTTTGATTTTGATTAACAAACTAATTTTACATACATGAAGGAGGGTTTTAAAAAATACCAATATAAAGAACTGGAGGATTCTGCAATTCTGCAAAATTCGATAACCTACCGTAATAACCTTGAAAATCGTAGATCAATACGTTTTTTTTCGGACAAACCTGTTGATAAGCAGGTTATTGAAAATATAATCATGTCAGCTTCCTCAGCTCCGTCAGGTGCCAATAAACAACCATGGACATTTTGTGCTATCAGTAATCCTGAATTTAAAGCAAAAATTAGGAAGGCCGCCGAAATTGAGGAATACGAAAATTATCATGGTCGCATGGGTGAAGAGTGGTTGCGTGATTTAGAGAAATTTGATACTGATTGGCATAAGCCGTTTTTGGAGACGGCACCATGGTTGATTGTCGTTTTTAAATCGGCTTATGATGTCGATTCAGAAGGAGTAAAGCACAAAAATTATTATGTCAATGAGTCAGTAGGTATTGCTTGTGGATTTTTAATCAGCGCCATCCATCAAGTGGGATTGGTGACTCTGACGCATACACCCAGTCCAATGAATTTTTTGCACGAGATATTGGGTCGACCGGAAAACGAGAGAGCCTACTTATTGCTTCCGGTTGGTCATCCGTCAGATGATGCAGAAGTTCCCATTCTAGAAAAGAAAACTTCTGATCAAGTCATTAAATATTTTGAATAAAATTAAAACTTTTCTATTCATTGCTTTGCTTCACGGAAGATGGTAAGCTAAGATTTCTGAGCCTTAAATTCTTTCAATTTTTCATCCATCATTGCCTTGACTTTGCTTATGTCCACTTTTGAGACATCGTCAATACCACGTGCGAAATTCATCAGTACTTCGTCCTGAAAGCGACCCTGAGTCATCGCTTCATGATAGCTAATATCTTCATTAAAGGTCACCAAACTATACTTGGCATAATAGTCAGGATACAAGTTTTCCAATTGTAATTCAAGGGCTCTTTTTCTTCCGAAAACCGGATCTTTAGTGGCATCCCTCATCTCGTAAAAATTATCTACTGCCAAGTCGCCAATGGCATCGGCATCAGGTTTTCTCTTGTCGTCATATTCTGTAATGATACTATCCCAATCTTCACCATGCTTTGCCATCAATTCGTCTAGTACGGTGACATCTTCAAAGGAGGCATTCATACCTTGTCCATAAAATGGAACTACGGCATGGGCTGCATCTCCCATGATAAGGCTTCTCCTGTCAACTGACCAAGGAAAACACTTGATGGTACCCAATGAACTGCTTGGGTTTTGGTGATAATCTTCTACAAGGTCTGGCATGTGGGGAACTGCGCTTGGAAAATGAGTATTAAAAAACTGCACAATTTTTTCGTCGTCTTGTCCCAAATATTCAAAAGAATTAGAACCGGTAAAAGGAAAAAATAAGGTGACAGTAAAACTACCATTCAAATTAGGAAGTGCAATCATCATAAACCCATCGCGAGGCCAGATATGCAAGGCATTTTTTTCTATTCTAAAGCTGCCATTCTCCCCTGCAGGAATTTCGAGCTCTTTATAACCTGTATCAAGATATTGCTGTGAAAAATTAAATCTCAATGAACTGCTTCTCTTACTCATGGATGTTCTTACAGCAGAACCGGCACCGTCAGTTCCAAAAACTAAATCGTAATCATAATAACTGATGTTCCCATTGACATCTTGCAATTGTATCTTGTGATCTTCGAAAAGCACATTTTTACAAGATTGGTTAAAATGTAACTTGATGTTTCCTGTTTTTTCAGCTTCATCGAGGAGCATTGCATTCAATCCCGGCCTAGAAATCGAATTTATATAATCCGTCTCTCGACCACTATATTTCATAAAATAGGTCTCCGCTCCTTTTGGGTGAATCATGCGACCATGCATGGGTATGGAAATGGCTTTGGCGGCATCTTCGAGACCTACTAGACGCAGGCCTTTCAATCCTCTGTCTGATAGCGCCAAGTTAATTGACCTTCCGGCATCTAAGGTCACTTTTCGCAAATCGGGTCTTTTTTCGAATACATCTATCTGATATCCAAGTTGGGCAAGTCTTAATGCCAATAATGAGCCACAAAGTCCGGCTCCTACTATCGCCACTTTCTTTTTCATATTAATACTTTATCGTGGCACAAAATAACAAAAATCAATCCAGTCATGACATTATTATGGTGGAATCTGCCCCATTCCGTATTATTTATTCACAGTCTAAAATGGGGAGATAGATGATCGTTTTCTAGATTGAGATAGAAACTTGGGAATACCAAGATAAAATGAAACAGACCATGTCTGATATAATTAAGACATACGAAGATAATGATTAAACTACATG
>Ga0116164_10003058_pt1 | contig 11640 bp, 10 predicted proteins | sample AD_UKC109_MetaG_FD_89888 | JGI IMG/M metagenome (GOLD analysis project Ga0116164, IMG submission 89888) | Active sludge microbial communities of municipal wastewater-treating anaerobic digesters from Hong Kong - AD_UKC109_MetaG | ecosystem: Engineered > Bioreactor > Anaerobic > Digestate... | reverse complement strand
TCGCCGGCATACAGAACCCCCAGTGTGCTCACCACAATTTCCTTGGCCACTATGCCGGAAAGCAAACTGACCCCAATTTTCCAGTCGAAGCCAATGGGACGGAGCACGGGTTCGATCACCCTGCCCAATTGTTCCAGATACGACGGATTCTGTTGCTCGTCGTGTTGCCATACTTCCGGCGTTTGGGAAGCGAAAGCGATTGTATCAGCAGGTAGGACATGGTCGTTCATAATCCTGTTGTCGCTTGCTGTTTCCTGGATTCCGGAAACCCGGTTCTGTTGTCGTTCTTTGGCAACTCTTTTGGTGTTATCGCGGGGAAAATAACTCAAGAACCAAACAATGATGGAGGCCCAAAGAATGATTCCGGCCATTTTTTTCAGGTATTCGCGGGCTTTGTTCCACATATGCCGGAGGGTCGATTTCAGGGTAGGGACACGGTAAGGGGGAAGTTCCATGACAAAGGGAGCCTCCTGTGCCCTGAAAAGGGTACGTTTCAACAATAGGGCGGTCAGAATGGAAATCACAATGCCGGTCAGATAGATCAGAAAAATCACACTGCCTGCTTTGCCTGGGAAAATCGCCCCGGCGATGAGAATATACACCGGAAGGCGGGCGCTGCACGACATGAAGGGGATGATGAGCATGGTGAGCATACGATCGCTTCGGTTTTGAAGGGTTCGGGTGGCCATGATTGCCGGGACGTTGCATCCAAAACCCATTATGAGCGGAATAAACGACTTTCCGTGCAGCCCGATCAGGTGCATCAGCTTGTCCATGATAAAAGCCACGCGTGCCATATAGCCCGTGTCTTCCATAATGGATATGAAAAAAAAGAGGATGACAATGTTGGGCAGGAACACCAACACACCACCTACTCCGCTGATAACTCCTTCAACCAGCAAATCTCTCGCCGGTCCGGCAGGAATCAGTTGTCTCAAAATGCCTCCCAGCCAGGAAACACCCAGGTCGATCCAATCGGCCGGATAAGCGCCCAGCGAAAAAGTTCCCTGGAACATGAGCCAGAGAAAAAGGAGAAAAATGGGGAAGCCTGTATACTTTCCCGTTAAAACCCGGTCGATCCGGTCGGAAACCGATTCTCTGGCTTTCCCGTCCCGTTTTTTCAGGGTCTCTTTCAATGCGCCGTTGATAAAACCATATCGGGCTTGGGTGATCAGGGTTTGCGTGTCTTCGTTAATCAGGCTTTCCAATCGGGCAATCTCCCGTTGAGCAGATTCAAATATTTGCGCGGAGTTCCCGAGATAAGCCATGTTCTGCCGGGTGTGCTCATCTTTTTCGAGCAAACGCAAGGCGAAGTATCGTGACGAATATTCCCGGATGTAATTATTTGCCTGCCAGATCACCTTCTGGATGGTGTTGATCGACTGTTCCAGTTCGGAGCCATAGTTTATGTGGATGTGGCGGATATGGGGATCGCGGTTTTCAACCACATCCACGATTTTTGAGCGTAATTTTTCGGCGCCTTCACCCCGGGAGCCAACGGTGGGTACCAGCGGGATCCCGGTAAGGGTCGAGAACTGCTTTTGATCGAAGCAATCGCCGTTTTTCTGCAATTCGTCGTACATGTTCAGTGCAATCACTACCTGGATGTCCATATCGATAAGCTGGCAGGTCAGGTACAGGTTGCGTTCCATGTTGGAAGCATCTACTACGTTGACTACTACATCGGGGTGTTGTTTCAGGATGTAGTCGCGAACGAACAATTCATCGGGTGAGTCGGGCGAAAGCGAATAGGTTCCGGGGAGGTCGGTTATTTCCAATTCGTAGCCTTTGAAGGGCAGTCGGGCATTCCGGGCATCGACTGTTACACCCGGGTAATTGCCCACATGCTCCTGCCGGCCTGTCAGGGCATTGTACAATGAAGTTTTTCCGGAATTCGGATTCCCGACAAATACCACTCTGATTTTTTTTGATCCGTTTGCCGGTCGATCTGCTTGCTTGCTAAACTTAAGGGTGCCAAAATATCCGGGTTCCTGTCCGTTCTCTTTATCGACCGGTTCCACCTCAATGAGGGCTGCCTCGCTGCGCCGTAACGAGATATTGTATCCCATGATCTGATATTCAATGGGATCTTTAAAAGGAGCATTTTTTTTAACGAAAATTTCCTTGCCTCGAACAAAGCCCATCTCGGTGATCCGGCGCTTAAAAGAACTTCGCCCCAGAACACATTTAACGATAACTTTCTCCCCTGTCTTTATGGTATCGAGCGTAATCAAAACAATCCTGATTTTGCGCCAAAAATATAAAAGATTTCAGTAGCTTAAAATTTATTAAGATTATTTATAAATAAGAAGGTCAAAAATACCTTTAAAAAGCGATAGAAGTTCTATGGTAATGACTTCGATTGTTTGTATTAATGGAGATTCCAGGTCGCGAAGGGATTTCACCTTGTTCTGCTCCAGGAACCCCGGCATAAATGCCGAGGCAAAGGATATCCGCCAGAGCTTCCTATCCTTGTCATTTTCAAATTGTGCCCTTTTTTAAAGGGTGGGGTCTCGGAATGACACCTCTTAAAAACTGTCTTTTCGCATTATGCTCAAAAAAGACCGCAATATTGTTTCGAATCACTCAGGGGCAAAGGGACGTATTCTCAAAATAGTCCACAATTTCTTCGAGTGTCCGTAGCACGGGCGCTCCGTTTTGGATCAGTCGGCCGTATGCCTGGTGTCCGTTCCCGATGAGCAAACAGCGACAGCCGATGGCGTCGGCCACTTCACGGTCGTGCAGGGTATCGCCAATCAGGCAGACACAGGAAGGGTCGAGGTTGCTTTTTTTCAACAATGAAAGACCGATTTCGCTTTTTGAATGGGCAAAGATATTATCGAGTCCGGCAATATCGTCGAAAAAATCGCGGAGATGAAAATGCGCGATAGCCGTTTCCAGGTTTTTCATTTCGGAGGCCGACAGCAGAAGCTGTTGGTAGTTTTTCTTGCGGAAATAGGTGAGGGCTGCGATGGCCCCGCTGTGGAGCCTGCTCTCCGGGAGCCGGGCATGATATCGTTCGATGTATCGTTGGGCGGGTATTTCAAAAGGTTCTTTACGGAAATCGAACCCGATGGACTGGTAATATTTTATAACGGGAAAGTCGAAAACCTGCAGGTACTCTTCACGACTCAGCGTCGGCAGGTTCCGTTCCTGCAGCAATTCATTGATCGATGCCACACAAATATCGGTATCGTTTAACAGGGTTCCGTTCCAATCCCATAAAATGGTGCGAATTCCCTTCATTCCGGAAAGTTTTTCTCAAAATTGATGACCGGATTGGCATACATCTGCAGGTACATCGGTATCGATTCTTCCCGGTCGAAGGGGATGCTTGCGGTTTCCAAATCCATTCGTGCCCAGAAGGCTTCTTTGTCTTCGGGGGCATAGTAACCCTTGTACCGTTCTTCGTTCCGCAGCAGGTCACTGGCGATGTAATTCGAAGGCCACCGTTTGTAGTTGTAGTAGATTCGTTTGTCGATGTATTCGACGACCGACTGGATGGCTTCGTTGGCTTTCTTCCCGTGAACAAGCTCCACCAGTTTGAAATTCAAGGGATTTCCAAAGCCGAAATGAACCCGTCCCTTGGGCATCATAAAGCCGCCGGCCATACTTTTCAGGTCGTCCTCCTGGGTTTTCAAAAAACCGGGATTGTGTTTCCGGTTCAACAGTTCGGCCACTTTGGAGATGCCGCAGGGTTCAATTTCGTACGATATGGCCATGGGGACGATATTGAGTTCGAAAAAACCTTCGAGCAGACTGCCGTCGTTGCTCATGTTCAACATCTTGATCAGGGCAGCCTGGGTCAGGTCGTTCCCGTCCTTGGTCCTTCCTTCCCGCTGGGCAATCCAAACTGATTCCCCTTTCCGGGTCAGGGTATGACGGATGTAGGCCGATAATTGGTTCGAAGCGGCCAGTTGTTCCCGAATTCCCAGGTTACGTTTCACGATGAAGGACCGGTTGATGCGCACCAGTTTTTCTATCCAATCGTAAATTAATAAATTATCGCCGATGGCAATTTCGGTTTTTCGAAAACCGTTCCGGTGCATGACAACATTAAGGAACGCCGAATCGAGAATGATGTCGCGATGGTTCGAAACAAACAGGTAATTATCTTCGGGATGGAAATGGTTCATGGTACTGAACGTAATCCCCCCGGTGCTCATCGTTTCAATTCGTTCGAGCAAGGGATAGATCACGGAGTTCTGAAACTGATCGATGCTTTCCAATGCGGGTAGCATCCGGAGCACCTGTTCGCTTTCTTTTCCGTAAAGCATTTCTGCTACTTTTCGGAAGACCGGATCGGCAATCAACGATCGCATTTGGTTGTGCATTTCGTCGTCGGTATAAGGCCGGATATCATCGAAACGTTCCATACATTGATTCATGTGGCGCAAAGGTAATGAAAAGGTGCAAAGAATCATGGGATTTCCTTAGAAGCGGTAGCGCAGATAGACTTTAACATCGGATTTGTGTGCCCCTTCGATTGTCGAATAGCCTGTTCCTACGCTTGTCTGATCGAAATACCGGCTTTGTGCTATTTTGATCCATAGAGAAAGTTTTTGGGAAAGACTTAGTTTGATATTCAGATAAAATCTCAGTCCATTCCGGTAAAACGACGGAATGGAAAATCCAAAAGGTACATCGTTTTCATAGGTGTAGATCCGTGCATCGTAATTGCCGGCGTTAAACCAGGCAATCCGCCCGTTGCAGCTGATCCATCCCGAAGGCGAATTGTAACCCAGGTTGATCAGCAAAAGCCATCCCGTGTTCATTGAATCACCCTTTATGCTGCTGCTGCCTTCGGCCCGGAACCGGATTTTCAGGTTCTTTCCGATCGGGTGGTCGATGTTGAACCGTGCCCGGGAGGTGATTTGGCGTATATCGTTTCGGATGATTTCTCCCGAAGGGCCGATACCATTGCTTTCTTCTCTTTTCAGGCGTACATAAAGGGTTGTTTCCCGCTGGGGCTGGAACGTGCCCTGGATGGAAAAATCGGACCCCGTAACCGGCAACAGGCTCCCATATCGCAGGAAGGGCGAACGGTACACATCGTAATAGGCCGAAAGATGGATTCCGGCCCAGGGATGGACAATGATCCCGGTATACAGCCCTTCTTCGTTTTTCACTCCGCTCCACTCGGCAAAGGGATTGCCCGAAAGCGTATGGAAATTTTTCGCGTAATTCCGGTAGAGAAAATGAAGACGAGTCCGGCTTGAAGGGAATATTTCGCTGCCCAGTAACAGTGCGCCTCCTCCCGAACGGCTAATGGCCCCTTCGCCGAACAGGGTGAAACGGTTAAAACGGACTGTACAATCGGCGCTGATGTTGAAATTTTCTTCTCCCCGGAAATAGAAGGAAGCATAAATTTTGTCTTCCGGAATGAGCGGGCAATTCAGCCAGGTATATCCTCCGCCCATCCCCGCTGAGAAATAGAGTCGGGAATACGACGCATGGATCCCCAGGGTTTGGACAAGCAGGGCATCTTCGCCGGTAATTTCATTCCGGGTTCGGTGTAAACCCGATGTTCGTAGCGACGTGACAACTGTGGGTAATCCGTCTTCATCGGTTTCGCTGACAGTCGCATCGCTTTGTTGACAGGAATAAAATGCGGCAATTTTTATCCGGTTGAAAGCCACTTCTGTTGCGATCCCCCGGAGTATTCCGTTTTCCCCTGAATAGAGTGAAGGCCGGATTCCCTGGCCCGTATGTCGAATATTGGGAAGTTCGACCGATTTGCGAAGGCCGTAACCCGAACCGAAAACCAGTCCTTGTCCTGTTTTGATCCGGAAATCACCCACGATGAGTTTTCGAAGCGCCTTTGTTCCGTTCAGAGAAGCAAAACCCGAATAATGATCGAAACCCTGGGGATTGTTCCCGTCGAAAAAGCCTTCGCCGGGATCGTTTTCGGCCAGCAAACCCCAGCTCCATTGTTTTCCTTTTTCGCCCCTGTATTTCAGATAAAGACGGGGTTCGATTCCTTCAAAAACAGGCGCTTTGTTGTTTTCTGCCTTAAAGCCTTCCGCTTTTTCAAAGGTATATGCCGAGCCCAGGTTGATTTGATGCCGGACATAATCCCGACCGTTGTTTTCCTGTTTGGGTTCTACCCTGACAAACCGGGCCAGCAGTCCGAGGGTTTCGGAATCGAATCCTTCGAGGGTGCTTAATTCGTAAATTGAAAAAATCTGACCCATTTGGGTGCGGTATGCGATCAGCCGATCCTTCTGTCCCTCGTCCAGAAACGGGAGCGCATCCAGGCCGTCGCGGGCAACGGTGTTCAGATCGACTGTTTCATGGATCTGCTGTTCGATTTCTTCAAATACGCTTTCCAATTCATCTTCCGATTCGTATTCGCTGCTTTCGGCGATTTTCTCCAGTACATCTTCCCCGGGAAAGAATTCTGTATCCTGAGCCAGGAGTGCCGGACTGTTTCCTGTCAGGATCAGGGTGACAATCAGAATATTTCTTTTCATCGGATTGGAGCGCATAGGGTGATGAACGAACGGTATCCCAGGCGTTGGTGAAATTGAAGGGCAAAGTCAATTTCGACGATGGAAAGGGAAAATCCAAAGCCTGCGAAAAGAGCCGATGGGTGGCTGTTTATCCCCCAGCGGAAAAAGAGGCTGTCGAGGGCTTCCCACTCGAGGCCTACCTTTCCGTTAAATGAAGGGTTTTGTGCGAATTCGGCTTCCGCTGTAGCCAGCAAGCCCTTTTGGATGGTCCATGCAACGCCTCCCCGCAGCGACCAGGGAATCCTTTCGTTGTACTGCAGGGTGCGGATGGGCAACGACCAGGGGTTACCGGCGGATAAACCCACCCGGAGGGCAGGGGAGCATTGCCAAAGCAAGCCCGCACTGAAGCCTGCCGACGAAAGCATGCAGTTTTCTTCCGGAAGGACATGTCCATAATAGTGGAACTGCAAAGCAACCGAAAAAGCGGGCAAAATCGTTTTGGCATAGGTCAGGGAAGCATGGGTCTCGAGCCAGGAGGCAGGCCCGAACGTGGATGCATGCAGGGCGAAAACCCCGCTCCCGGAAGGCAGGATGATGGCCAATGCTGGTTGCGATAAGGCAGGGAGACGAAACCAGGTAGCATAGTCGGCAAGAAGGGTTCGCTCTTCCACCTGGGCAATCCCCGCCGGATTATGGAAAAGCGCCGAGGCATCGTACCTGCCTGTTACAGCGTTACCCATTCCGGCAGCTCGGGCCCCAGACGGAAATACATTGCTCCGCGCCAGGCCGGTCAAGACAACGGTAAAGTACAGGAAAAACGTTACGAATACTTTCAACATTTTAGCCGGGGTTTTGCAGCAAAAATCGATTGAAAGATACAAAAAAAATCAGTTGCCGGAAAGGAAAAAATCGTTTCGGTTAGTTCGTTTTGAATGTAAAGGTAACAGACGATAGTTCTTCGTTGGCTTTAACAATTTTCGTTTTCAAATCCACTTTGAATTGAACCAATTTCTCCGCAATTTTTTCGTCACCTGCAGCCAAAATTTGAGCGGCCAGGATTCCGGCATTTTGAGCTCCGTTAATCCCGACAGTGGCCACAGGTATTCCCGGGGGCATCTGGACAATGGCCAGCAGGGCATCGAGTCCATCAAGGCTGGCGTTAATTGGAACGCCAATTACCGGCAGGGTGGTCATGGAGGCGATAACCCCGCAAAGATGTGCGGCCATGCCGGCTGCGGCAATAATCACTTTTATGCCGCGCTCCTTTGCTCCTTTGGCAAATTTTTCCACTTCATCGGGCGTGCGATGGGCCGAAAGGGCATTCATTTCGAACGGGATTTCAAACGAATCAAGGATTTCGGCAGCTTTACCCATAACCGGCAAATCGCTGGTGCTGCCCATGATAATGCTCACGAGTGGTTTCATGTATTTTCAATTTTTGTCCTCGGGCAATTTACCAAATTTTTACTTTTCTTTCACAATCCCGTTTTTTCGTTTTAAATTGTAGGCATCTTCATTTTTTATGAACTTATTTGTGCGCCTAAAACCGATACACGTATGGACAGGGTGAAATTGCTCGATAAAGAATTTAAACGGTATATACCGTATGTTAAAGTAAAAGAAGCGGTTAAGCGAGTTGCCCGGGAAATAAGCCAAGACCATGCCGATGATGATGTGCTCTTTATCTGCATCCTGAACGGTTCGTTTATGTTCACTTCCGAATTATTGAAGGAAGTGAAACTCGACCAGCCGGAAGTAACCTTTCTGAAACTTTCGTCCTACGAGGGGACCGACACCACCGGACAGGTAAAAAAACTGATCGGTTTGAATGAGCCGATTGAGGGAAGAACACTGGTGATCGTGGAAGACATTGTCGATACCGGATTGACCATTGTCGAAGTAATGAATCTGTTGAAAGAGCACAAACCCAAAGCAGTTAAAATTGCCACCCTGTTGTTGAAACCCGGAAAATTTCACAACAAAATTCCGATCGACTATGTCGGAATCGAAATTGATAATGAGTTTATCGTCGGTTTCGGACTCGACTATAAACAGAAAGGACGAAATTTAAAGGATATCTATAAGGTGGTGGAGGCGGAAGGCTGAGAACAGAGAGATGGCAACAACAATAAAGCGGGTCCTTCCACGATTAGACGCATGTTGGAAGGGATGCAGAAGAGTAAGACCTTAACCATATACGTTCGAAGATGTTAAACATTGTTTTATTTGGACCTCCGGGCGCCGGGAAAGGAACCCAGGCCGAATTTTTGATTCAGAAGTATCAACTCATACACCTCTCCACGGGTGATTTACTACGTAGCCAGATCGCAGCCCAAACCGAACTGGGTTTGAGGGCAAAGGCGTTGATGGATAAAGGAGAACTTGTGCCCGATGCTGTAGTGACGGGTATGATCCGGTCCAAAATCAAGGACCATCCCGGTGCCCCGGGTTTTATTTTCGACGGCTTCCCCCGCACGGTTGCCCAGGCCGAAGCGCTCGACCTTTTGTTGCACGAACTGGGCTGCCCCGTTTCGGGTATGCTGGCCCTGGTAGTTGACAAACAAGAGTTGATCGACCGCTTGCTCGAACGAGGAAAACTTTCGGGGCGGAACGACGATCAGGATGTTTCCATCATCGAAAACAGGATCCAGGTATATCATCAGAAAACAGCTCCGCTGATGGAGTACTACCGGGCTCAGGGTAAGTTCCACCCCATTGCCGGAGTGGGTTCGATTGAGGCGATTGCCCTTCGGATTGAGACGGTGATCAAGCAATGGTGACTTATTATTCGAACCGGGAACTGTGTTCGTAGATTTCCTTCAACATTCAAGGATATAGCCTACTTTGGGCACGTTGTTGATCCGGATTGCCGGATCGGAGCGAAGATATTTTCTGAGCTTGGCGATAAACACGTCGAGGCTGCGTCCGTTAAAATAGTCGTTGTCGCCCCAGATGGAAAAGAGGATGGTGTCGCGTGTGACAATTTCGTTGGGCGAAAGGCACAAAATGCGTAAGACCTCGCTTTCCTTTTTTGTGAGCCTGCGTACCACACCGTTGACTGTAAGTTCTTGGTTTTTATAGTCGAAGAGTGTTTGGCTAATGGAAAACTGATGGCCTGTCATTTTCTTTTCGGGTTCGATCTGGTAACGGTTCATGATGGCGTTGATCCGGCATAGCAGTTCATCTTCATCGAACGGTTTGGTAATGTAATCATCGGCGCCCAAATCAAACCCTTTGATTTTGTCGGGTTTCATCGAGCGGGCAGTAAGAAAAATGACCGGGATTGTTTTGTTTTCTGCCCGGATGCGCTGGGCCAGCGAGAATCCGTCCATCCCCGGGAGCATCACATCAAAAATGCAAAAATCAAATTCCCCGGCCTTGTAGCCGTTTAGCCCCGATTCGCCGTCGCGGTATAATTTCACATCAAAGCCGTTCGATTCAAGAAAATCGACCAGCAGAAAGCCCAGGCTGGTATCGTCTTCAACCAGGAGGATTTTGATTCGTTTCATGGTGCAAAGGTAAGGCAATTATGAAAACAGAGCCTCCGCTTCGCGAAGAAGTAACCCATATTTTCCCCTTGTACCGTTCAACAAGCTTTTTTACATAGGTCAATCCCAGGCCAAATCCTTTCACGTTATGAATGTCTCCGGTCGATACCCGGTAGTATTTTTCAAAAATACGGTTGCGATCTTTCTTCTCTATGCCGATCCCGTTGTCCGACACGGATAATTCCAAAAAGTTACCAACGTTTCGGGTTGCAATTTCTATGTGGGGTTTTCCCCGTGTGTATTTGATAGCATTGTCGATCAGGTTGCTTATAATCAAGCGAAGATGATCGGGCGATATCGTCAGTGTATGCTCTTTTGCATTCATTTTTAGGTCGATCGATCCGGCCGATTCTTCCAGCCGGGTCGAAAACTCGTGGGCCAGCGGGCCGATAATCCGGTGTACATCGCAGACTTCGATTTTTTCTGTTTGATTGTCCGGACAGGCAACGTTTAAGATTTTACCGACATTTTTCTCCATTTTTTCGTTCTCGGTCAGAATGACCGAAAGGTAGTCCGAGACCTTTTCATCGTCGGTTTTCCTTTTTTTAATCAGGTTGGCGGCTAGCCGGACATTGGCTATGGGTGTCTGAAATTCGTGGACCATATTATTGATGAAGTCGGACGTTTGCCGGGCGGTTTGTTGCTCGCGCCGGTACATCGAAAAAGTAACGACGAAGGAAATCATTACAAAAAGAACGGAAAGAATCGCCAACAGAAAGGCTCCCTTCATCTGGGCAAAAATAAACTGGTTTCGTCCGGGAAATTCAAGCCGGATCTGGATGCCGTCCTTTTCGAGCAGGCCGTTCAGGGTCTTCAGGTAACATCGGTTCGAAAAAAGTCCGCTCCGGCTCCCGGTTGCTGTCGAGTCCGTTATTTCAAAAGTGTAGGCCAAATCGATATCGTAGTGCTTCAACCGGGTGTGAAGAATACTGTCGATTTCTTTAATTTTATTTTGGATAATCGTCTCTTTGCAAGGTTTCCCACACAGGTAATTCTGCATATCGGCACACGTCGAAGCCGTATTCCCAATCGCTTCCCGTGCTTCGTTCAGGGCTTTGTTCACTTCCCTGTTGAAATTCTTTTCCTCGATGCGGGCTGCTTTCAGCAACATATCGACCTGTACAGCCAAAAGAACGATCAAGGCTAAAAAAGTGAACAGAGCCAGAATATAATGCCTGTTTCTTTGTTTCATAACCCAAAAGTAGAAAAAAGGAAGCATCGTTTTTCTTGCATTAACATCGTATTAACATGAAATAACATCGGGATAACAAAATAAAGACAAAAGCATCTTAATTTTGTGGTATGAAAAATAGTATCAATAACCTTTAAAAATAGTGTGTATGAAAAAGCAACTTATTTTATCGTTTGTCCTTGTATTCACTCTTGCTCTTGCCGCTCCGGCCATCAGTTATGCCCTTGATAACGATGCATCGGTGGTAATGGTGGATAATAAGGAAAAGAAGGACGAGAAAAAAGCAGAAGCCAAATCAAGCAATTGTGCCGATGCCCCCAAGTCGACCGAAGCAAAGAATTGCGGAGAGGCAGCCCAGGCAAAATGTGGCGATGCCGCTAAAGCCGAAGCAAAACCTTGTACCGAACAGAAAAAAGCTTGTGGCGAAACCAAAAAGGAAAAAGAGTAG
>Ga0116164_10003056_pt1 | contig 11643 bp, 10 predicted proteins | sample AD_UKC109_MetaG_FD_89888 | JGI IMG/M metagenome (GOLD analysis project Ga0116164, IMG submission 89888) | Active sludge microbial communities of municipal wastewater-treating anaerobic digesters from Hong Kong - AD_UKC109_MetaG | ecosystem: Engineered > Bioreactor > Anaerobic > Digestate... | reverse complement strand
ATGGCGATCGAAATCATCGATTGCGTCAAACAATTGACACCCGAAAACATGCGCAGCGCCGCCAAGATGCTTTCCGTGATGGTTGCCTATATGTGCAAGGAAGAGTCGATTTTCCAGAAACAACAGGCCAAACTCACGTAGCAACAAGATAAAATAGCCGATCTAATGGCCGAAAGAAGAGTCAACGCCGTCAGCATCGACACAATCGAAAAAAGGAACAAATTTCGTAAATATCCTTTCGAACTGGAAAAAGAATTGATTGCTTTTCTCCAAACCGGCGACAAGCAGAATGCCATGAAGATCCTGAATTCTATTTTAGGAGAGATATTCTCGCAATCGTCCGGAAACCTTGATATCATCAAAGCCAACATCTACGAACTGACCGCTGTTCTCATGCGTGCGGGCGTTGACGCTGGCGTCGCTTTGACCGATTTGAGTCCGATTCTGAAAATAATTACCAGGATCCTTTCAGACGGTACGGAGTATGACGAAGTCTGCCTTTTGACAAGCGAGGTCATGGAAGAGATCAACCATGTTATTTCCTCAAACAAATTCACCAAGAAAAGCAATGAAAATCTGATCAATGCGATCAGTTACATCAAGAAAAACTACCGAACCGATGTCAGTCTCGATGCGGTCTCCAAGCAAGTTTTTGTCAGCAGTTACTATCTTTCGCACCTTTTCCGGGACGAGCTAAACATGACATTCTCCGATTACGTGAACAAAGTGAGAATGGACGCGGCTATCAACCTGATGAAGGAAACTAAAATGACGATCCAGGAAATATCGGAGCAATGCGGTTTTTCCGATTCTGGTTATTTTACCAGAATTTTCAAAAAATATCACGGAATCACTCCGAAAAAATACATGAGTCTGTATTTTTGAGTATATGAAATTGGTTATAAGGCACAACCGTCAAGAGTTGTGCTTTTTCTCTATAAAAGCAATATAATCCATTTTTAAAACAAAGAACCCGCTTATAAATGTAAGCGCTGTTAGGTATAATATCCTTGTAAAATGGGACAAAGGACGGTAATTGGTATGATTCTTGACGATATCAGCACGCTTTTACAAAAAGGAAAGGCCAAAGATGTCAAAGTCTTGGTCCAACAGGCTTTGGACGAAGGCATCGCGCCTCAAAAAATCCTGAACGAAGGTTTGATCATGGGAATGACGGTCATCGGCGGGAAATTCAAGTTAAACGAGGTGTACGTGCCGGAAGTTCTAGTCGCTGCCAGAGCCATGAATGCCGGATTGGAAATATTGCGTCCAGCCCTTGTCCTAGCCGGAAACAAGTCCGTGGGCAAAGCTCTGATTTGCACGGTTCTGGGTGATTTGCACGACATCGGCAAAAATCTGGTTAAAATGATGCTGGAAGGACAGGGGATCGAAGTGGTCGATCTCGGAGTCGATGTGGCTCCCGACGTGATAGTGAATGCCATCATCAGCGAAAAGCCGGATATTGTTTGCCTTTCGGCCCTGCTTACCACGACAATGATGAATCAAAAGGTGATCATTGACGCGATCAAGGAAGCCGGGTTACGCGACCAAGTCAAAATCCTGGTTGGCGGAGCACCGGTTACTGAAGCTTTTGCACGGGAAATCGGAGCCGATGCCTACAGCCCCGATGCCGCCACGGCCGCCGAAGTAGCTCTTCATTACCTGACGGAGGCAAAATAATATGTTCAAGGATATTGCTTATTACAAACCGGATATCGATAAAACATTCCGTGAATCATTCAAATTATATGATGATGCCCTTCACAAAAAAACCGGAAACGTCTCTTTCCGGGTTTTGCCACCATCCGACGTGGAATTTTACGAAGATATCGATTTGACCGCCTTCGATTATGAAAACAAACAGGACGAATATGCGGATGCAATTGTGGAATTGCTTGCGCAATCCTATGAGAAAAGAAAAAATCTCGACGACAACATGATTCCGACCGTGTTTCCTATTTTAGGAATCGGTGATTATTCGGCATTTGTAGCTGGGGATATTGTATTCAAACCGGAAACCAGTTGGAGCGAACCGGTACTAAAAGAAATCGATGATTGGAAAAAACTTCCACCGTTTGGTGAAAGCCCCTGGTATCGTCGGTTTTTATCTATTTCCGAAAAGTTGATAGCTAGAAGTGTGAAACAGGGGATTCCCTATATGCGTGGATTCTTTTCGCCGCTTGATCTCGCCCACGCATTGCGTGGAGCCGATATCTATTACGACTTTTATGACGAGCCGGAGAAACTTCACGATCTCTTGGATTATTGCGCCGATGCCATCATTTGTTTTGCATCGGATATCTATAAACTGGTAGAAACAGCATACAAAGGTACAAGGTACGGCAACTGGTACACCAAAAACATGATAAACATGTCCGAAGACATCGCCTGCATGATTTCAGGTGAGGCTTATCGGGAATTCTGCCGTCCGCATACACAAAAAGTGATTAATCACTTCGGAATCGGATACATGCATTGCCATTCCAGAGCGATGTATCTCGTCAAGGAAATCTGTCAGATGGACAATGTCGTTCATCTGTGGCTGGCCACTGATCCCAACCAACCCCGTCCTTTCGACCATCTCGAACAATTGGTCGAGGACGCCAACGGAGCCGTTATGGCAATTGATTGTGACAATTTCGCTGAAATTGAAAATAACATATCGATATTGAAAAAAGGCAATTTTTCTATTTGTCTGCCGGTGGCGTCCATTGCCGAAGGCGAAGAATTGATCAAGCGCTTCAAACAGTTGTTCTGATCCTGGAAAGGAGGTTTTCGACCGATGAAAAAACTGGTTGCCGCTTTTCTCATGGCAATATTCGGCTTTTTTGTCATGTTCGGAAACATTTCCCATGTTCAAGCGGAAGACAACACAATCAGAATTTGGTTTTCCCAATATGAAGAGGAAAATACGGCCATGGAAACAATTGCGGCCGCTTTCACTGATGAAACCGGAATCAATGTTGAAGTAATATCGCGGATCAATATTTTTAACGCCGCCAGCGATCTGGTTAACAACGCAGCGTTAGATGAACGTCCGGACATTGTTTTCATGCAAGCCCCCGATATTGGCAGCCTCGTCGTCAACGGCTATCTTGAGCCATTGACCGAGTATGTAGCAGGTACAGATCTGGAAAACCGGTTTGTTTCCGTCGCCTTCGATGCTTTTAGTCTGGACGGAGAACTTTACGGGATCGGATATTCCGTCGATTCTTACGGTTTGATCTATAACAAGGACATCATCTTCAAAGAAGAACTGCCAGCAACTTGGGAAGATTTTTTTGACTTAGCAATTCAAAAAACGACCTATGACACGGAAGGAAATGTCTTAGTTCACGGGACCTTGCTCAATTCACGCGACATGTGGTTCACCTATCCGATTATCCGCAACTATGGTGGCTATTATTACGGAAACTATTCAAATGGCGATTACAATCCTTATGACGTCGGTCTGGATAGCGAAGGCATGCTCGACTACATTGCTAAAATGAAATGGGCGATGGAAAACGATTTGGTGCTCACCAATAAGATCAAAGGCGAGAGCGAAATCGTTTCGCAGTTCGCCAATGGTACTATCGGAATGATTATCTACGGTCTCTGGTATGCCGAAACATTCCAGCAAAAAGGTATAAATTACGGAATCGCTTCCCTGCCGGATCAGGATAACGGTGAAACTTCGCTGGCTCTGACCACCGTACAAGGATTCGTTCTTAACAGTTATTCTTTGCACAAAGATGAAAGTCTAAGTTTTCTGTCATATCTGCTGGAAGACGAAAACCAACAGCTTCTGATCGAAGCCGGCAACAAATACGATTCCAAAGTCGGAACCAGAAACCCTGCCGACATCGCCGTCATCCAAAGCGATTACATCCAGTCTTCCGAGATTCTGGCGTCACTTTCCGCCCTGAATGATGAATGCGAACCATTCCCGAATATTCCCGAGGGTTCCATTTGGTATAACTACACCACCAGTGCTTTTCAAAGCATTTTCTTCGACGAAGGCGTCGATCCTATGACTAAACTTCAGGAACTGGCCGACAAGATCCGCGACGATGTCAGACTGATGAACTACCAGTCCGAACCGATCGAGATACCCGAGTGGTTGTATTATGCCTTTGGCGCCATCATCCTGGCTGGTATCGGTCTTGCCATATTCCTAAAAAGAAAAAAGGAAAAGAAGCTGCCATACTTAATGAAGCCGAAGTGGAGAACAACTTTGTTGGCGTGGGGACTGATGACCCCGTTGCTCATTCTTTTGATGATTTTTTATGTATTTCCGATCTTCCATAATTTTTATCTTTCATTGACCAACTACAGCGGCATCAATCTCCGGGATTATCAATTGATTGGCCTGGCGAACTATTACGATATTTTCGTTTCTGGCATCGGCGGTTTATTGTCAATGACTGTATGGACGCTTGTATTTGCTTTTTCCGTTGTTGCTATATCTTTTGTGTTTGGTTCCCTTTTGGCTTCAATCTTGAATAGCCAGAAGGTAAAAATAGCGAAAATCTATCGGATCATCTTCATTCTGCCTTGGGTCGTTCCCACGGTTATAACCTTATTGATGTGGCAAGGATTGCTAGAAACTGAAGGCGGGCTTGTCAACCAGATTTTGGGCTTATTCGGTATTCCGAACATTCCTTGGCTGTCCGACAGTTTTCTTGCCAAAATATCGACCATCATGGTCATGACTTGGTTTTCGTTCCCTTATTTCATGGTTGTTGCCTCTGGCTTTCTACAAGCGATACCAAAGGACTACTATGACGCTGCAAAAGTTGACGGAGCGTCTAACCGACACATATTTTTCCATATCACCTTGCCGCTTATTTTCGGGCTATGGTCCCGGTATTGATAATGTCTTTCATCATGCAATTCAACCAATTTGGTGTTTATATTCTGACTTCCGGCGGCCCCGCCTCAAGCACAATCGGGGCTCCGGGTGCTACTGATCTTCTGATAACATATGTGTTCAACACAGCCTTCAATACGAAACGCTATGCGGTTGCGGCGGCATATTCCGTGGTAATTTTCGTTTTCGTTTCCATCTTTGCGCTGGTATCGATGAAGGTGACAAGAAAGGTGGCGGAATCGTGAAATGAAGAAAAACAGGAAAATAATCAAGAAAACGCTTATTCAGATCTTTCTCATATTCATGGCTTTAGTGACGATTTTGCCGTTTGCGTACATCATCATGATCGCTTTCGGGAAAAACATTGTCGGCACCAGCGCCACGATTCCGACCGAGTTTACATTCGATAACTTCAACCGCCTGTTTGCGGAAACCGAGTTTTTGTCCTGGGCCATGAATTCGCTTGTGATATCGCTCGTAACCATGGTTGTAGCCACGATTTTCGTATCGATCAGTGTCTACGTGTTCTCCCGTCTGCAATTTAGAGGCAGGAGAGGACTTTTCCAATTTATCTTATTGATTCAGATTTTTCCGCTCACCCTCTCGATGGTATCGATATTCCGCATTTTTGTGGCACTCGGACTTTTGAACGATCTCAAAGGACTGATTATTGTCGATTCGACCATCTCCTCGGCCGGACTTGTGCTACTTGCAAAGGGATATTTCGACACCATATCCTATGAACTTGACGAAGCGGCAATGGTTGATGGCGCCAACCGTTTTCAGATTCTGACGAAAATCATCATGCCTTTAGCAAAACCGATGTTGGCAGTTGTGGCCATTCAAAGTTTTGTTATTGCCTATAACGAATATGTGATCGCTTCGACCGTGATGACCCAGGGGCTCGATACCATGCCGCTTGCTGTCGGACTGCAATCGATGATAACCGGGCAATACGGAACCAACTGGAGCTTATACTGTGCCGCTGCCATTCTCGGATCAGTACCGATGATTCTGTTGTTTTATTGTCTGCAGAAGTATTTCATCGGCGGCCTTACCGAAGGCTCGGTAAAGATGTAGGAGGAAATGATAATGCAGAAGACAGCTATTCTCCATATCCAGGAATATCCTTATTGCATCGTAACCGGACCTGACGCCCTGACTTTGAGAATAAGAGCCGCCAAAGACGACATCGATCAGGCTTTCATTTGCTTCAAGAATCTTTACGACCACACATCGGAATTTCAGAAAGTAGAAATGAAACGAATATTGGCATCGGCATTGTTTGATGTCTATGAAGCCACGATAAAAGTACCTTTGAAACATTTTAAATATTATTTCGAACTGATTTTTGGCTCCGCTAAGATGTATTACACATCGGATGGCTTTCTGGAAATAGTTGCTCCCGAAAACTGCTTTTACTACCCCAATATAAACAGTGACGAAATTCTCGCCTTACCCAAATGGGCGGAAGGCGAAACGATCTATCAAGTTCTTGTCGATCGCTTTTTCGATTCCGATCCGTCAAACAATCCTCCCCAAACAAAACCATGCAAGGCCATTCCTGATCGTAACACCTATTATGGCGGGGATTTTGGCGGCATCATTGCCAAACTGGACTACCTTGCAAGTTACGGCGTTGGAATAATTTATCTTTCTCCCGTCTTAAAGTCTCCGAGTTATCACAAATATGATGTTGAAGACTATTATACGATCGAATCAATCTATGGTGGAAAAGAAAAACTTCGGGAACTAACCGAAGAAGCTCACAAAAGAGGCATGAAAGTTATCCTTGACGGTGTTTACGGACACTGCTCATGCGAACATGAATTCTTCCGCGACCTTTGCGAGAAAAACGAGAAATCCCCGTATCGAAACTGGTTTGAGGTTTACGACTTTCCCGTGTCGGTGGAAAAAGGTAATTACAATACCTTTGCCAATGTTGTGCCGATCATGCCAAAATTAAATACTGCTAATAATGAAGTGATCGCTTATTTTGCCAAACAAGGAGCATATTGGGCAAAATACCTGGATATCGACGGCTACCGCCTCGATGTGGCGGATGAAATTAGTCATACCTTCTGGCGCCAATTCAGGTTAAGCCTAGAAGCGGTGAAAAAAGATGCTTTACTGCTGGGAGAAATTTGGAATCAGCCAACCCAATGGCTAAAACCCGGAGAGTTGCATTCCGCGACCAACTACAAATTCAGACAGTACACGCTGGCATTAGCCAGAAACGAGATCGGGACAAAAAAATATGCATCCCTGATCGAAGAGCATCTAATGACGACTTCGACTATGCAGCAGAATTATCTGGCAAGTCTGCTCGGCTCTCACGATACCCTGCGATTGGCAAATGAAATACCAGAAAGAAAAACCCGCTTTCTTATAATGAAACTGATGCTTTTGATGCCGGGAATGCCGCTGATATACTACGGAGACGAAATATCACTTGCCGGTGGAAAAGACCCGGACAACCGCCGGGCGATGGATTGGAACCATATGCTGACAAAAGAGGAAACAGAGTTTCGCGAGGCAGCCATGTTTCGCAAAAAATCGGAGATCTTAAAAAAAGGTTCCCTAAATTTTCTAACCTCAGAAGAGGGGCTGCTGGTCTTTACCAGGGAACTAGCAGCGGAAGAACTCATAGTTATTGCCAATTTTACCGACGTAAGCATGGATTACGAAATTGAAGATGAATACAAGTTGGTTTTGGGCAAAATTGCGACAATCCCCGGGAAAATAAGACTTGATGCTAAAGAGATAGCAGTATTACAAATGGATAAGGCCAACAATACGTTGGAAAAAATAAAAAGGAGAGAAAAAGGATGAATAAAATTGCAAGAATGACTTCGGCAATGGTTTTTCTGTTTTTATTGGCCATGGCCTTGGTTGGCTGCAAAGGTGAAACGACAACAGCCACCACTACCGCTGGCACCACAACGACGACGACCACCACGGAAGCGGAAACAACTTGGTACCTTGCCGGTAATTTTTCCGGCTACGTGGCCGATGATTCCGATTATGTAATGAGTCCGGTAACCGGAATGGATGGATGGTATACCATTACGGTAAGCCTAACTGCCGACAACCGTGACAATGCCTACGACGGTCACTATTATAAAGTAACCGACGGAACTTGGACCACCTGCTATGGCGCCAGCAATTACGCTATGCAGCCGGCTCCGGTTTCCCCAACAGGCGGCGGACTCGGTTCGGTATGGGTCTATGAAAACATGGATCTCACCGTGATGTTCGACTCTAACACTCTGACGATCTATGACAATTCGATGGTCGAAGATATGGAGAACCCACGGATTTATGGCGACTTCAGCGCCGCTATGGGCCTTGGCTCCGATTGGAGCAGCGATGCCAGCGCTAACCTCGTTTTGACAGATCCGGACGAAGACGGCATTTATGAAGGCGAATGGACAATTCCAGCATATGCTGGCACTTCAGAAAACGGGTATTCGTTCGATGTCGCCACCCAAAGACAGTATTATATTAACGAGTGGGGCAACTATTGGGGCGTCACCGTCCAGTATTTATTTGACGGATCCGCAGCCGGAATGGGACAGTCTTCCTATCTCAAACCGACAACCGACACAGTATATCATTTCGCATATAACTCCACCACACATGTAACGACCGTGACTGAAATATTAGCAAGTCCGATCATTTACGGAGATTTCTCCGGCTGGTCGCTTGATCCGGCAAACGGCGCGATTCTGTTGGTCCAGTCCGCCACGGAAGAAGACCTTTATTCCGGCACTTCCACCATCCCGGCATACACGGGATCGGGCGAAGCGTACATGATGGCAGTTTGCTTGACCAAACAACTTTATTACTGGGAAGGCGTTGGCTCATGGGGAGCCGGTGAGCAGTATCTGTTCAGCGGCGACGCCGGTGGCATGGGAAAGGTCACCTATCTTTACTTGGACGAGGCGATGGAACTTACCTTCACCTATGACGCCTCCGACAACACAACCGAAATTACCCCACCCGCAGGTAAATCAGTGGGCCCATACGAATATCTGTCCGGACCCACACTATACGGAACGTTTACCCGCGTAACCATGGATTCCGAATGCTGGATTCTGGAGGGCACTGGCGCCGCTGTCATGACAGCAGTGTCCGGTGATGCGACCAAATACGAAGTAACCCTGCAGTTGAATGCCTATGTTGCTCCGACAGAAGGATATTATACCGAAGATACCGGCTATCGCTTCTTGCTCGTTACGACAAAAGCTGATTACGGATGGGGCTATTATGCTGGCACGCAGTACACCTTCGACGGAAATTTGGCCGGAATGGGTGGATATACCAACATTACAATTACCGAAACAGGCACATATCATTTTGTTTATGACAGCGTCACCCATATCACAACATACGAAAAAATAGGATAAGATTCCCGGAAAAAAGGTGAGAGAAATGATCAGACCGGCATCCTGGATTCCGGATTTCCATAATCTGGAACTAGTACTCAAAAAGCAAAAACCACCGCGGCCCGTAATGTTTGATTTTATCATCGGCGATGAAAAAACTAGAATGCTTGCTAAAGAAGATTACCGTGACGAGACCGAACTGGATCGCGTCGTAACCACCTTGAAAGCTTTTGAAAACGCCGGTTATGACCATTCACCCATCATTGTCCGAGGACTTGACTTTACCCGAAAGACGGATAGGTCGCACCAAAATGTTCAAACTAAATCCTTGAACAGCGGTGCGACCATCACGTCGCGGGAAACCTTTGAAAGTTACAAATGGCCGGAACTGTCCGACTGTGATTTTTCGATTATCCATAAAGCAGGAAAACACTTGACAAAAGGCGTTCTTTTTGTTCCTTTCAGTCTAGATGGAATATTGGAAAACACAATCGGCATTGTTGGCTATGAGAATCTTTGTTACATGCTATATGATGACTACGACTTAGCAGCAGACATATTCAAGAACGTCGGCACTAGGATTGCCGAATACTTTGAAATCTGTTTGAATTATTCCGAAGTCGGCGCCGTTCTTTTGAACGACGACTGGGGATTCAATTCCCAAACGATGGTCCCCCCGGACATTTTGCGAAAGCATGTATTCCCATGGTATCAAAAGGTGGCTGAAAAGGCCCATAAGATGGGCAAATACGCCTTGTTACATTCATGTGGATATTATCAGGATATCATTGACGACATCATTGATGTCATCAAAATCGATGGTCGTCATTCCTATGAAGACAAAATCGTTCCCGTCGAAAACGCTTATCGGGAACTTAACCCTAGATTAGCAATTCTCGGAGGCATGGATGTGGATTTCCTTTCCCGCAGCCAACCTTCCCAGATTTACGCACGTTGTGTTAAGATGCTAAAATTGTCCGCCAAAAGTGGAGGATACGCTCTCGGATCGGGTAATTCGATCCCAGACTACATCTCCAACGAAAACTATCTGGCGATGTTGAAAGCAGCCTATGACATGGAGGATGAATACAATGTTAAATAAAAAAGAATGGCTCGAAAAAATCGAAGTTGAAAAGAAAAACTCCATGCCGATTTTGACTTTTCCGGCAATCCAACTTTTTGGGATAACGGTTAAACAACTGGTATCGTCATCCGATCTGCAAGCCAAAGTGATGGCAGCTATCGCCGAAAAATATCCAGTAAGCGCCGTACTGTCAATGATGGATTTGAGCGTGGAAGCCGAAGAGTTTGGCGCTACAGTCCGGTTTTTCGATATGGATGTGCCAACCGTTACCGGTCGTGTCATAAACGACATGGATGCCGCAAAGAAACTCATGGTTCCACTTCTCGGAGGTAAACGCACACTCCAATATGTCGAAGGCATCCGCAAAGCAAAAGCTTTGATTCCCGATAAACCCATTTTTGCCGGAGTCATCGGCCCATTCTCTTTAGCCGGAAGGCTAATGGACATGACCGAAATAATGGTAAATTGTTATCTGGAACCGGAAATGGTCCACATAACCTTGGAGAAAGCGACAGAATTCATAATCAAATATATCAAAGCCTTTAAACTGGCCGGAGCCGATGGCGTTGTGATGGCCGAACCGGCTGCCGGTTTGTTGTCTCCGGAGATATGCGAGGAATTCTCATCGCGTTATATTCGCCGGATAGTCAAAGAAACGGCTGACGACAAGTTTGTTTTCGTTTATCACAATTGCGGTAATACGATTCCGCTTCATGAAACCATTGCCTCGATAAATGCGGACATCTATCATTTTGGCGATGCTATTGATTTAGAAGAAATGCTTAAAGTCTTCCCCGCTGACAAGTTGGTCATGGGCAACATTAGTCCGGCGAGGGTTATTCGAAATCTGGAACCGAAAAAAATAAAGGAAGAAGTCACAAACTTGTTGAAAAGATGTTCCAAATATGAAAACTTCTCTATCAGCACCGGTTGCGACATTCCTCCCATGACGCCGCTTGAAAATATTGAAGCGTATTTTTCCGCTATTTCTGAATATTATGACAAACATCAATGACGAATACATTCTCGAGACATTTTTTGTAAATGTTCCCGACCTCGGGTATTCAAAAAAAATCTATGCATGTATGCCTAAAACGTCTAAAGAATGTCCGGTTCTCTATATGCATGACGGACATAACCTGTTTTTGCCAGAAGATTCGTTTAACGGCAGCACTTGGCAGGCAAAAAACGCTTTGAATGAGCTTTATAATAACACTGGAAAGCATCTTGCAATCATCGGTATTGGCGCTGATCACAGACGGTTTGATGAATATTCGCCTTGGCAAGGTTGTTTGGAATTCGAAAAAAACGGTGGTCTT